>JABAOE010001874.1_pt2 | contig 33412 bp, 34 predicted proteins | sample 7062141 | NCBI WGS metagenome assembly JABAOE01 (sample SAMN14538627, study PRJNA623070) | marine sediment metagenome | biome: marine biome [ENVO:00000428]; feature: marine pelagic biome [ENVO:01000023]; material: deep marine sediment [ENVO:00002113] | place: India: Gulf of Khambhat ...
ACGCCCAGCGCAATATTCGGGTGAACTGTGTGGCTCCGGGCCTCGTGCGCAGTCCTCTAACGGAAAAAATTCTCTCCAATTCGGCCACGGAAAAAGCGTCCATGGACCTGCATGCGCTGGGGCGTTTGGGGGAGCCGGAGGATGTGGCCGGGGCTATGGAATGGCTGTTGGAAAGCCGCTGGGTGACAGGACAGTTGGTTGGGGTCGATGGCGGGCTGGCAACGGTCCGGCCAAGGCCGCGCGCCTGATCCCCGAAAGCCAACTCCGATCATGCCGAGCTCAGGGACGTAGCATCGTGTGGTCATCATCGGTGGCGGTTTGGGACGACTTTACGCGGCCAGGACTGTGAGGCGGGCGCGTTGTTCACCGATGACGCTAGAGTTGAGTCCAAACAAGGGTCTAGAGGACGAGCCGAATAGTCTTTCCCGAAGTTTGGCTGGCCCAAAGTTACGACGTGAAAACGGGTAGGAAAAATAACCGCATCACCGTTTGGATAACGGGAGATCAGCTGAGCCCGAATATAGCGGCTCTGCGGGATGCCTCGCCTACGGAGTGTACGGTGCTGATGATTGAGTCAGCGGCCAGAGCCAAAAAACTTCCCTATCACAAGCAAAAGCTCACGCTGGTATGGTCTGCCATGCGACACTTCGCGCAGGAACTGCGCTCCCTGGGATACCAGGTGGACTACCATGAGGCCCAGAGAAACATGCGTACCGGCCTGCGCGCCCACCTGGCCAGCGCCAAACCCGCAAAGTTCCGGATGATGGAAACTGCCGACCATCAAGGCAGCCGGCGCCTGCGTGAGCTTGCCAGTGAACAGGGGGTGCCCGTAGAGGTCGTCCCCAACAACATGTTTATCAGCGATCGTGCTGAATTCGCGAAAGAGGCGCAGGGAAAAAAGACGCTCATCATGGAGGCCTTTTACCGCAAGATGCGCCGCAGGACCGGTCTGCTGATGAATGGAAAAGAACCCGAAGGAGGACAATGGAATTACGACCACCTGAACCGGGACCGTCCTCCGGCGGGTCACGTTTTTCCACCGGTGCCCCGATTCGAACCGGATGCGCTAACCCGTCGTGTCATGAAGATGGTTGATACGAAATACCCTCGCCACTTCGGAGACGCGAGCGGCTTTGCCATGCCGGTAACAAGGGAGCACGCCCGGAGTTTTGCGCGGGATTTTATCGAACACCGCCTCGACCTTTTCGGACCTTACGAGGACGCCATCGTGCTCGGGCAGCGAACCCTCTACCATTCCCTGCTCTCCCCGCTCCTGAATCTAGGCCTCCTTGAGCCCCTCGAGGTCTGCCGCCAGGCTGAAGCGGCGTACGGTGAAAGGCGAGCCCGGCTGAACTCGGTGGAGGGCTTCATTCGTCAGGTCCTTGGTTGGCGCGAGTTTATTTACCAGGTGTATCACCTGCGCATGCCGGCATACGCGCGCATGAACGTTTTGGACGCAAACCTTCCGTTACCGGACTTTTATTGGACCGGCAAGACCAACATGAAATGCGTTGCCGACGCCGTGGCGGGGCTCAGGCAAAGCGGGTTCAATCATCACATCCAACGCCTCATGGTGACCGGTAACTTTGCCCTGATCGCAGGCATCGATCCCCAGAAGGTGAACGAGTGGTACTGGCTCGCCTATCTTGATGCTTACGAGTGGGTCGTGACGCCGAACGTCCTGGGCCTTTCCCTTTATGCCGACGGCGGTCTCATCGCCACAAAGCCCTACGCGGCCTCGGCCAACTACATGAATAAGATGAGCGACTGCTGTAAGCACTGCGACTACGACTTCAAAAGCACCGTGGGAGAAAACGCGTGTCCGTTCAATTCCCTCTACTGGGACTTTCTGGCGCGAAACCAAAAGCTTTTTAAGAAAAACCCGCGAATGAATATGATGATGGCCGCTCTGGCAAAACGCGAGGCCAGCGATCTGCGCGAAGTCCGGTTGCGCGCGCGGGAACTGAGAGAAAAACTGCGCCGGTCAGTTTCTCTGTAGCCCGGCTATCCGTCAGGTCAATCCGTCCAAATGACATCCTCAAAACCGCGAAAGGCGCGTGCTCATGCTTCAATGTAAGCAATGTGAAGGATGGGGAATGACGACGGTCTTAATCAAGTCTGCTCGTGGCTCTTTAGCTATAACGATTGGTGCCATGCCTCCATCCTTGCGAATCCCACCCTGCGGTTAGGTTTTGCCGGTACGCCAAACATCAGCGCCGAGTTAAAAAAACCGCGTGCTGAGCCACCGCCCCACAAGGGCCGCGGAAACGACACTGAACCCCGGGCCGGCAGATCTTCCGAGTTCATTTTTTCCGTTGCCTCAACTTTTTGTATGGAGACCCCCCTTTTTCGGTTTCCTCTGCCATGATATTTCTTGTTGCCGAGATGCGGAGGTGCCATGAGGACTTTAAAAATTATCGGGCTCATCGGTTTGCTGGCTTTCGGGCTGCTCACCGCGCCACCGCCCGCCACGGCACAGAGGCAGGGAAGGGAAGTCCCCCTGCCGGACGGCTCGGGCAAGGAAACGGTGCAGGCGCTGTGCCGCTCGTGCCACAATACCAATGAGATTACCAACAGCTCCGGTTACACCCGCGCAGGGTGGCAGGAGTTGATCGGTACCATGATCGACCTGTCCGGCAGTCCAGCCCAGGAAACCCTCACAGCTTATCTGGCTACTTATTTTCCGGAAAACACCAAGCGCAAGGCTAAGCTGATCGGCGGCAAGGCCTCCATCAGCATCCAGGAGTGGAAGGTTCCGACTCTCGGGCAGCGTTCCCGGGATCCCGTGGAGGCCCCGGACGGATCCATCTGGTGGGCCGGGCAGTGGAGGAACCTGATCGGTCGCATCGATCCAAAGACGGGCGCCATGAAGGAATACCCGTTGCCGGAAAACTCCATGCCCCATTCGGTGACCCCGGATCAAGAGGGCAACATCTGGTACATGGGCAACAAGAACGGGACCGTGGGCAGACGCGACCCGAAGACGGGCAAGATCACCGTGTACAAGATGCCGGACCCCGCCGCCAGAGATCCCCACACCGCAGTGTTCGACGGCGGGGAATCCTGTGGTTCACCTTGCAACAGAGCAACTTGGTGGGCCGGCTGGACCCCCAGACAGGGGACATAAAGCTCGCGACCATGCCCACACGGAGGTCCCGCCCCTACGGTATCAAGATAGACTCGCAGGGTGCTCCGTGGGTGGCTTGCAACGGCAGCAACTGCCTGGTCAGGGTCGATGCAAAGTCCATGGAGATTCGCGAGTACAAGCTCCCCCATGAAAAAACGACCGTCCGGCGGCTCGATATCGCGGGCGACGACATGGTCTGGTATGTGAACTCCGGCCGGGGCCGTCTGGGCCGCTTGAATCCGAAAACAGGCGAGATCAAGGAATGGCCCTCTCCCAGCGGTCCGAGATCGCATCCCTATGCCATTGCGGTGGTGGACGGCATCGTCTGGTACAACGAGTCGCGTGTGAGGCCCGGTGCGCTGGTTCGCTTCGATCCGCAAACGGAAACGTTTCAGAGCTGGCCTATCCCTTCAGGTGGCATCTATGCCGGCATCATTCGGCACATGAGGCCGACCCGGAATGGAGATCTCCTCATTCATCAGAGCAGCACAAACCGCATCCAGCTGGTGAAGTTGAAGTAGACCCGCGGGAAACGGAGTGGAAGAACCAAGCTTAACCGGTTCCCACCCATCACTTTTTCCGCTCTCGCTCACGAATTGTTTGATCCCAGTTTTGAAGCAGAGACGTAGCGCGCTAAAAAGTATGCTCCGTCCAGGAGTAACTCCTGATGATTCAAGGGCGGCACCCCATTATTTGCCAAATTGACGTCTTTGAGGGAATTTGATAGCGTCCCGGGATCGTCAAATAAGGAAGGGGGAGCAAAAATGGTAACTCGCAAGGAAACGAGAGAAATTGCTGGAGTGAACAATGTTAGACCCCTCGGTTGTGGACGAAGATTCTGGCCGCTAGCCACACTTGTTTTTCTCTTAATGCTGCCGGCGCCGGGGGCGGCGGATTGGAAGACCCAATGGGAGGAAACCATCAAGGCAGCACGAGCAGAGAGTAGTATTTCCATCGCCGGCGGTGGCGAGATCCGGCGCTCCTTCCGCCCGCTTTTCCCAGAATTTGGCAAGAAGTACGGCCTCAAAACCACTGTAAGTGCCACACGGGGTGGGCAGGAAGCAAACCGCATTCTCGCGGAGAAGCGGGCTGGTGTAAACAGTGTCGATGTTTTCATGGGCGGTGTAACGAACGGAGAAGTCCTTATGCGTGAGGGAGCGCTGGACCTTGTGGCGGGAGATTTCATTCTGCCCGAAGTTAAGGATCAATCGCTGTGGTGGAATGGCAAACACCACTACGGTGACAGCCGGCGCAAGTACGTGTTCCTCTACTCGGCGAGTCCCCGTGGTGCCGGGTTACTTGTGAATACCAACATGGTGAACCCGAAAGAGATCACTTCTATGTGGGACCTTCTGGACCCGAAGTACCACGGCAAGATTGTGAGTGGCTATCTCGGAAGAGAGGGGCAGGCGGGAAGCGTCGCCGAGTATTACGGAAATCCAAAGCTTGGGCCGAAATGGATCGAGAGGATGTTCATGGAAACCGGAATTACCATGCTTGATGACACAAGAACAGCGAAGGACTGGGTGATTACCGGGAAGAAAGCCATCGCCATATTCGTCGGCACGACCGACGACATGTACGAGATCAAAGAAGCCGGGGCGCCCATCGAGATTATGGACTATAGGTTTCCCATGAAGGAGGGGAACATCCTGGCCGGCGGCGGCAGCGCGAGCATGATCATGCTGATCTCCAACCCGCCGAACCCAAATGCCCGAAAGTTGTTTATAAACTGGTGGCTGTCCCGGGAAGGGCAGCTCGCGATCCAAAAGGAGTACAGGCAACGCCAGTCTTTCCGGGTGGACATTCCGAACGATATGCTGCGGCCGGAGGCCCGGTTCCAGAAAGGCGTCGACTATATCTACCCCCAGAGTGATCCGGCATACGTGAACGCAAGGAAGGAGGCCCTGCAATTCACCAGAGAGCTGACCAAAAAATGGAGAGCTTTGCAGCAGAAGAAATAATACCCTAAGGATGAGTCGGGTCGAGGACCTTGACCCTTCTTTAAAAGAACCCTAGCGAAAGCCTTTCCTCATGCAATCCCGCACTTGGGAACACTCCACTCCCATGGTCCGCGCGCCGTCCGCCGGTACGTTTGTTATGGCGGTCATTTTGCTGACCCTGGGCTTCTATTTTTTGTATCCCATCTTTTTGATCGGGATGAACAGTTTCAATATTACCAATAGCCTCCTGGCAGACCCCGTTTACGGCCTGGACAACTGGCGCAACGCATTCGGCCAGCCCGACCTTTTTGCCGCAGTGGGCAACACCTTTCTGATCTTCGGCTTGCAGCTAGCCATCGGGTTTCCCATCGCCATCGCCATCGCCTGGTCCCTCGCGCGGGTCCGTATGCCTTTCACGTACGGTCTCGAGTTCCTCTTTTGGGTAGCCTACCTCGTTCCTTCTATCTCTATCACCATCGGCTGGATGCTTCTCATGGATCCTGTACTTGGATTCCTAAACCGGGCCGTCACATGGCTTCCTTTCGTTGACAATGGACCGTTCAACATTTTCAGCGTTCCAGGCATCATCTGGGTTCACATCGTGGGAAGCACGGTGCCTTCAGGCGTGATCCTGCTCACCCCCGCATTTCGGAATATGGACGTGAGCCTGGAAGAAGCGAGCCGGGTCTCGGGCTCGTCTAACTTGCGAACGATGCTACGGGTGACCTTGCCGGTCATGATCCCGCCCATGGTGGTGGTCTTCGCGTTGCGTGTGGTGCGAATGTTCGAATCCTTTGAGACGGAGCAACTGCTGGGCGTCCCATTCGGGTTCTTTGTGTACTCAACAAAACTCTTCGAGTTAGCCAACGAAACGCCGCCTCAATACGGTGCGGCCACCGCCCTGGGCAGTATCACCTTAGCCCTGGTGGCGCTGATCATCCCATTGCAGCGATGGCTTCTGACGAGGAGGCAGTATACGACCGTGACGGGTAGTTTTAAGCCGGGTCGAATCGACCTGGGTGGCTGGACATGGGTAATCTTGGGTGTGATTGTGTTCGTGTTGGTGCTGCTCATTGTGGCGCCGGTCCTTAGCCTGCTCCTTGGCAGCTTCATGAAGCGGGCAGGGATTTTTGTCTTGAACCCGACCTATACACTGGACCACTGGCGGTTTGTGCTTTCCGATCCGATTTTTTTAAACTCGCTCAAAAATACGTTGTGGCTAGCCATGACGGCGGCAATCGTAAGCCCGTTATTGTTTTCCATGCTTGCCTACATCATTGTACGGACGAGGTGGATTGGCCGTGGCGCGCTTGACGGCCTGATTTGGATCTCAGCCGTCATCCCGGGCATGCTTGCAGGTCTCGGTCTGCTATGGATGTTCGTGGGGACGCCGTTCCTCCGCCCCATTTACGGTACGCTGATCCCCCTGATTATCGTCGTGATTATCCAGGGCAACACCACCGGCGTACAGATCTCAAAAGCCTTCTTCTTTCAGATGGGTGCTGACCTGGAAGAACAGGCCAGAGTATCAGGGGCAGGATGGCTGGCCACATATTTCAAAATCTGGCTGCGCCTGATGATGCCCACCCTCGTCCTGCTTGCCGTCATGAACTTCATGTACGCCGCGACGACCACAAGCAGCATCATCCTGCTAGCTCCACGTGGCACAAGGACACTGTCCATTCTAGCCTTGGAATTTGCGGCACCGGGTGTCAACCTGCGTGAAGCGGCGGGAATCGTGAGCTTGATTACCCTGTTCATGGCCGTAGGTATGGCAGTTACGGCGAGAGCCTTCGGACTGCGTTTAGGCATCCGTGAAAGGAAATACTGAAGCTACGCAACGGACAAATTTAACCACCGAATTTACGTCGTCTCAATTTGGCGTGTTACGTGCTCTACCCTTGTAGGGTATAAATGATGAAGTTTGGCGATCCCTCACCGCGCGGTTTGAACTGGACGTCCTTGATCTTGATGCCTTTCCTGCGAAGCTCAGCTAACGCCTGAGCACAATCGGTGCCATTGGCTATGTTGGGTGCATGAGCGCTGCTGCTTGATGCGGTAATTTCGATGGGACCATCAATCTCCCCCACGACACAAACTAAAATTACGGCCCGTCGCGTCTGGTGGCCTGCGACGGAATGGTTACTAAAAATGATACTGCGTACCATAAAGATCAGTGCGAGAAGTGAACCTCCGAGTAATATGAAACGAGATTTTTTCATCCTACGTTCCTCTTTGGGAAGCATTCCTGTTCTCGGGTTTGGCCTCACATCGCGCCGCATGCTCAGCTAATGAGTTGCGGCTCTTACTCGTGATGGACTGGAGGCTTCTATTGGATGACAGGCTCCAGGTCAATAGACTGGAACGTTTTTCAGATGGAACATGAGAGGGCCCTTGTTCTCGGCGGAAGTGACCGGATTCGTCCAATTTTGCGAATTGATACATTTCTAATGACAGATCAAAGCTCGTAAGTCATTGAATAGTCAGCTGATTTGTCCGTGGCATCGTGTTTGCACCCGACTACACCCATAGATCGTAACTCGCGCGTACTATTGGAAAAAAATCAAAAGCGCACGGGAAAGGAACACGATTATGGGACACGGAAATATAGATTCACTGCTAAAGACGTTAAAAGTCACCCTACTTATAACCTTTCTGCTTTTGACTGGTTGTGTCGCCCAGCAGGGCTATGACGGCCCCAAGCTCTCCAAACGTGGGGTCGCCATCCTTCGATTCCCTCGAAACACGGGAACCGCCTTGTGTCAGATCACGGCAGATATCGACTCCGTACCCATGGAAAATTGGTCGATGGCAACTAACAAGGTTGCAATCCTCCCCGGGCAACGGACCGTCAGAATCTATCAGCCTGATTATCAGAGCTGGAGCTTCGCACCCATGACGTTTTGGGCCGAGGCCAACCGTGTTTACGAGCTCAAAGTTGATCGCTGCTTTTCCGGAGACCCCTATCACGTCTGGATCACAGACAAGGCAACCGGAATCGTGATGGCCGAGAGTATGCGGTAAGCTGAGTTATTTCGTTTAGCCTGAAACCTGTTTATTGGGCAGAGATGGATCCATATGTGAGGAGTTGACATGGTTAAGACCGCGCTATTGGTAACCTTGCTGATTGTCTCCGGTTGCGGCACGGGTAAGGCACATAGAATGCATCAAGGAGAGTACCTGCCGAGAAGTAAAGTCGCCATTCTTCGTGACACCACCAACTTTTTTTTCGTTGCATACTGCGAGACCCGATTTTGGTCCATGGATGGAATAAATGTGAGAGGGAAGAGGACTCTGGAGTTGCTGCCCGGAGCTCATGAGGTAGACTTTTCTATGGAGCTGGTGGGATATTCGTCCGCAAGCCGGTCGGGTTCATTGAAGTTCCAGGCCGAGGCGGGTCATGAATATCAGCTCAAGGTCACGAACTGTATGAGCACTCCTCGATTTGAGCCCTGGATTGAAGACAAGACGACGGGCAAAGTTGTGGCCGGTACCAGACCCAAGAAACAAGAGTCTGAACAAAACACATAGATAGCAAAGCGCATAGAGCATGGCGCAAAGCGTGAAGAATTAAAAGATAGTTAGCCGGGGATCCACGCAGACGACAAAACAGCAGAGAGCATAGCGCAAAGGGCGGAGTACATTGCTCGCCCAAATGACGGGCCAGATTGGAGATTTTGTTTCTACGGCAAGGCCTAGAAACAAAAACATCCGCCATCGCGGACGATAACCGGATTATCTCGCGCACCCTTCGACGGGCTCAGGGTCCCGAGCATAGTCGAGGGAAAGACGCAAAGCGTTTCCAAAAAAAAGTTACAAACTCTTGCTGATAGAAGTCAGGTTGGATTTCTCTTGCGCCAGGGGTGGGGATCTTCTCCCCGAGAGCGAAACCAGTACTTGATCCGATCCCAGTAGAGCTCGGGTTCGACGCTCAAAACATCGCCGCTTTCCGAGCGGGCCATCACCAGATCACCCCACTGCCGGGGATCCCGCTGGCTCTCGTCCAGCTTGCCCCGGTCCTTTGGGGTGTCGAGTCCGGTCATCTCGTTTAAGAAATCCTTTAGCAAAGCGGCGTCAGCCTTTCGTGCCTCCAGGACTGTTCCGCCGTCCTCCTCAATGGCCAGGAGAGCATCACGATCTTCGCCTCTGTACCTCCACTCGAATCGCATCCCGGTGCTCTGGCGTTAAAAGAAGGTGTTAACGACTTTGGGGAGCAATACGTTCTGGTCCAGGATGATCTTGCGTTTTACGATCTTGAACTCCGTGTCAGGGTCCCGCCGCAGCGTATCGTAACGTCTCCCTACGAACAGATTCACCTCGTCCTGGAGCCGGTTCTGATAGCAGAAAAACTTGCTATTGACCTTGACTTCGTCCCCGTTCACCTCGAGGATCAGGACATTAGACACGATATGCTCGAACCGCGATACGGGCTCTTCCGCCCAGTGAACGCCGGTGTTGATTTGCCGCACTCGCCCTTCGAGAATATCCTTCCCCTCGTCGAAGTACGATATTTCCGTCTCGGGATCGCTGAACTCAAGGTCCCAATCGCCAAACTTGATATTCCGGCGGATGGGCATCCAGTAGTGCAGGTCGTCCGCCAGAAGATCGAGCCATTCGGTAAACTTGCGTTCATCGAGGAGCAAAGCCTCTTTATACAGGAACGCTTCAACGGCCTTCTGCAACACCATTCGCTCGAGGGTCTCGTTTTTTGTGTCTGTGAGCTCCGCCATGGATCAGCTCCTTCAAGCCACTATTTCATACGACTTCTTTCACATCACTGAAAAAGACGGCTTCCTCGTTGCCCACCTGGGATGGGTCCGCCGAGTTTTCCAAGACACGAATCAGCAGGTATGCGCCGTCATGCGGGTTTCCAACGATCTCTCCGAGGGCGCCGTTGGTAAGCCTTACTTTCAGCCCTTCGGGAAGGTCGCGGAACACCACGGCTCCGTTGGGTCCAGACAGATCATATTTTTTCGACTCAGCCACGACGGCTCCTCCTTACCAGATTCGGTGCCTCTTCTGCTTGTCCACCGGATAGAGGTCCTCCCAGCTTCCGGCCTCCATGAACGCGAGCCACCGGCTGAAGCGGGCGCGGTGAGCCTCCTCGGTATGGGAGCCGTTAAACACGAGACCGGGATACTTGTCGCTTTCGAAGCCGCGACCCAGGCCGTTGGCAAAAAAGTAGTTCCGCTGCCGTGCTCTGGCGCCAAGGCTGGCGGAAAAGACGTAGTTCCAATTCTCCATATCGTCCGACTCGGTGGCGCCGGTGGGACCATTGTACCGTATCACGTAGTGGCGAACGGCATCCTTCACGTTTTTCGGGGCCTTCTTGTCGACGCCGAAGAGGCTCCATCTTTCGACAACCCCCACGGTATGGGGATGCCACCAACGCCAGCGCCAGCTGTCCATTATGAAGTTTGGGAACACACAGAAATGCCCTCCCTCATGGCCATGTGGGGGCATGATCTGTCCCTCGTACTTCTTCGCCTTTCGCTCCCGCGCTTCTCGAAAGTAGTCATCGACACCGGGCTCGAACCACGTATCCATGTACTCGGGTATCCCCGGCTCCTTATACGCATTCCAGTTGCCGCCGTGGCCCAGGTTGTGGTCACCGACAGCGTATCGGTTGGAGGGGATGGCGCCTCTCCGTTTGTGACGGCTCCCGTCGGTCAAGGTGCCCCGATCGGGTCCGATGGCGGCGGCGTTTACGGAACGGTGAGTCATGGCCGCGTGGGTCAGGTCGGTGGAGGAGGAGAAGGCAGGAACCTTCCAGTTCGTGGGAAGGCGCCACTTCTGAAACGGTGTGAAGACCTCGATGGCGGCCTCCTCGCCGTCGCTGGCTTCACAGTCGTACCGGATACCCTCCGCGAACGGCCCCACGTAGTCCTCAAAGGAGGGTGCCTTGGGATCCCAGGTTGCCCACAGTGACCCGTAGTAGTTCTTGAACTGGGCTACTTCAGTCAGTCCCCAGCTTTCCTTGTCGAGATCACCGGCATAGGCGCGGGGATCATACTGCATGGCCGCTCCCACCAATCGGCCGGCGGTATCGTAGGTCCAGGCGTGGAACGGGCAGGTAAAGACCAGAGCATTGCCCTGATCGTAGCGGCAGACCTTCATGCCCCTATGAGCGCACGAATTTAAGAAGGCGCGTATCCGTTTGTCTTTGCGATCACGTACCAGGAGGACCTCTTCGGTGCCCATGCGTGTCACTACGAAATCTCCCGGATTTTTGAGCTGGCTTTCATGTCCCAGGAAGAGCCAGCAGCGCCCGAAGATCTGCTCCTGCTCCTGCTCAAAGATGTCCGGGTTGGTGTAAAGCTCGCGGCTCACCGTCCCCTGTTCGGTGTCGATGAGCGACCGAAGGCTGCGATCACCATGTGCAGTAATGATGTTCATCCAATTGCTCCTTTCCCTCTCAGGCGGGATTGCTTTTTCATCGGTTGCGAAAGACAGTGATCCTGCCGTCCGCCGGGATCCGCCGCACTTTTTCCAGTCGAATACTGAAGATTTCGTTTGTCCCGAAATGTTGTGACCAATACTGCGAGAGTTTGTTCCGGGTCGTATCTAAGGGGGAAATGTGGTTCTTTACGTCCCGCCAGGTGTTCCTGTAACGGTCGGATTCAGCGAGAAGCTCTCTTGTACCTGGAGCGCGGTGGCTCATCTCGAGGCCAATAAAACACCCTGCCATTCCTTTGTCAATTGGACTCAAAACGTGGTTTAAAGCTATGTAATCCAGATTGAACATGGCTATGGACGTCAAGCGGCTTGGCTCTACCTTCATCTGTCGTCTGTCTTGTTGAATAGGAAATAACTTCCATGTATCGAGCGGAGCTCCGCTGGCAACCCATAGGTTTGCTGCTACTCATCGCCCTGATCTGGGGTGCCAACTGGGCAGTCGTAAAGATGGCCATTGGCGAGTTGGAGCCTCTTTTCATGGCGGGACTGCGTTCTCTGGTGGCCAGTGTCTGCCTTTACGTCTGGATGCGGGTCAAAGGAATAACCATCTTTCCTTCCCGGACCGTTCTCCTCCACGGGATCGCAGTGGGGCTTCTATTTGGTTCTGAGTTTGCACTGATCTATATAGGGCTTTCTTACACCCTCGCCTCAAGGATGTACGTGCTCATTTATACGGCTCCGTTTTTCGTAGCCCTGGGAGCCCATTTCTTGCTGCTGGGGGATCGCCTTAATCCCTGGAAAGGAGCGGGTCTTATCCTGGCCTTTGCCGGTGTTGTGGCGTTATTCACAAAAGACCTGACCTCCGTATCCGTCAGTACACTGCCCGGCGATCTCATGGGTCTGGCTGGAGGCGTCATCTGGGCGGCCACCACTCTTTACCTTAAGAGAAATTTGGCACACCAGACCGTGCCCCTGCAGACCCTTTTCTACCAGGTGTTCTTTTCCGCGCTTCCTCTATTGATCATGAGTGTCCTGTTGGAAGATCCTAGTTTATCGAACCTTTCTCTGTTTGGTGGATTCTCCCTGTTCTACCAATGCATCGTTGTTGCTTTCCTTAGCTATCTCCTCTGGTTTGAGCTCATCCACCGATACCCGGTGAGCCTCCTCCATGCCTTTTCCTTTTTCACTCCTGTCTTTGGCGTGTTCCTGAGCGGCGCGTTGATCCTGGGAGAAGTCATCAGCTCGACCCTCATCGTGGCTCTCACTCTGGTCTGCGTGGGCATGTTCTTGGTCAACCACCGTCCGAGGGATTTCAACCCGCTTCCTACCAATGAGAAATAATGAATCACTCGTTATGCAATACTAAGAGAATGGTATTGGCTAGTTAGCGTCCTGCCTATCTATTTGGGAGGCACAAATCTTGCGATTCACATACAGATGGATAGGTTTGGAGGAAAATTTTTATGGCTGGTCCACTGATGTTGTTCGCGATTGTGGCAATTGGCGGGCTTTTCGTTTTCTTGCCGATGGCAAAGCGGAACCGTTATAAGAGAGTCGTGAATTGCCCGGAGGTGGATAAACCCGCAGAGATTCTCGTCGACACTTCTCACGCCTCTTCGCCACGGCCAAGGAAAAAACCCTGGACAATTAGGAACTGCAGCCTCTGGCCAAAAAAGAAAGGGTGCACGCAAAGCTGTATCAAGTAACCTGTGGCCGTGCCCGTTACCAAAAGACGGGCGGGGGGCGCGACTGAGCAGACGCCTTGAGCTTCCGCCAACGATCAAAAGGCGATAGCGGGCACGGGATCCGGCCCCGGGCGGTTGGGTTTTGCTTGTGCTCCCTTCATCGCAGGGCTGAAGACTTGTGGCTGGTACGTTTCGCGAAGCATCAGCAGGTTTGGGGGTGAAAGAGATCCATTGCCTTATTAAGGGGAGCGTATGGCGTGCAAGAGGGTGTTTTCTAAACTCGTAAGGTTTGGGATTTTCGGCACGTTTTTCATCTTCGCTCTCGCCTACGACAAAGGAATAGCCGGGTCATTTCCGGAGCCGCTACTCATTAAGCTGCCGATTGCCGCCGGCGGCGAAGCTGAGTCAGGTTTTAGCCCCTTTTCAAGGTTTAGGGGCCGGGCTGGAATAGTTCTCGGAGTAAGGTCTGACGGCGATTGCTTCGATTTGACCGTTGGCTTCGCTTTGGGTACTGGAAGTGACGGGATTGATCCTGTAACGGAGCCAGTAACGCTCTCTGTGGGAGGAGAAAATTGGCTGATTCCCCCTGGCTCTTTTAAAAGGGACGACCTGGGTCGGTACAGAGCCGAACCGTTGATTGGAAAGACTCAGCTCAAGCTACTCATCCTGCACAAAGGGGACGACCAGTTCGAACTTAGAGCCATCGGGGCTCCCGCCAGACTTCCCGCCGCGGTTCCATTGAGTTTCGTACCCGTCAGACTGAGAATCGGTAACGACGGCGGCGCTACCGACGTGCTTGCTGAAACGCAGGCATGTGCTTGATTACGCTGACGGTCCGGCCAGAATTCCCGATGGCAATTTCTCGCTCCGCCCTTTGTCGGGAGACCCAGGAAGCAGTGTCGAAAATGGAAGGTTGGAGAGTACCCCATCCAAAAGAACCCACAAAAAACAGGCAGGAGCTTAAACAGGAAAGAGAAGAAAAGGTAAGATCCCTTAGCCGGGAGGGATATCTCAGGTCTGAACGGATCAAACACGCTCTGCTTCACGTCCCGAGAGAGAATTTCATTCCCAGGTTCTATAGGGACTACGCTTACCTCGAAGTCCCGATCCCACTTCCGGGCGAGCAGGCAACAATCTCCTGCCCCCATAGCTACCCCCTCTTTTATGAGCCTTTGGGTCTGGACGAAGGGCATAGATTTTTAGAGGTGGGGCTTGGTTCCGGATACGGGGCGGCGCTCGCGCGGGAGATTGTGGGGAACGATGGACTGGTTGTATCCATCGAAATTGATCCGGTGACGCTCGAGTATGCGAGAAAAAATCTCAAAATTGCGGGATATCATGACATCGTCCTTGTAAAAGGAGACGGTGGTCTCGGCTATCCAGAGTTGGCCCCTTATGACAGAGTTTGTATCACTGCCGCTTGCGCCAAGGTTCCCCCGCCGTTGTTCGAGCAGCTTAAAGTGGGGGGAAGGCTCATTGTCCCCAAATTGGAACACGGAATTCAGAACCTCGTCTTATATAAAAATGGTGAACGAGGCTTCACGCGAGAGGTCATATGTGAAGTGCTTTACGTTTCGCTGAAGGGAAAATACGGGAGAGGGGAGAATCCATCTCGCTGAAGGGTTCCTCGGAGGCTTAAGGTCTCGCTATGGATGAAGACATACCACATGAAGTCGCAAGGCTGATTATCACTAGTTCCGGCCTTGAGCCAGCCCGGCGAACCCGATCCGCCCTCAAGAAAGCGGTTCCTGCGGCGCGCATTCGGAGTACAGGCTTTAAAGGCATTTTTTCTCTGGAGGCGGAAGGGGGTCTGTTTGAGCTCGCGGAGCGTATCTACAAGGAATGCTGGACCGAGATCGGGCATGCAACAGCAATCTTGGCAGAGGTCGAGAGTCAATTGGAAGCGATCAAAGATGCGGCAGTGAGCATTGGCCGTGAACACGTCGGTTTGGAGGAAAGCTTTTGTTTTAGGCTCCACAGGCGTGGCTTGCACTTCTTGAAGTGCGACACATTGACGCTTGAGCGGGAGATTGGGGGTGCGATCTGGGCGGCCTTGGAGGCGCGGCACGGAGCGAGGCCACGGGTTCAGCTTAAGAATTCTAGCGTTACAGTTGTGGCTGAAGTCCTGGGGCCCGTAACTGCACTCGGCATCTCACGCAGGGACTGGCGTGAGCAGGTTTGCCGCGTCGAGCCGAACCAAGGCTCCTGACCGATTTTTCATTGCAGTGAGCGCCACGTCTACCTTTTACAGAATCAAAGTCTGCTACCGACAACTGCAGATTTCTCCGCTTTGATGCTGCCGGATATGAGGGTTAACCGGGTGTGAGCGGAAGCTCTCGAGTTGAGGCGACCGGGGGGCGGGAAGGCAGGCTCTCACAGAGCCGTTCAATAATCTTCTGCGCGGTGGCGCGATATGCTGTGAGTTTGCCACCGTAAACGGTGAGCAGCCTGGGGTGGGACGAAGGGGACCCGTGCAGCACGGTTTCCCGAGTGCGCCGGAATGCCGTACCCCGGCCGGCCGGGAGCACGCGCAGAGCGGCAAATGCCTCCACCACTCGGGCGCACTTTCTGTCACGAAAGGCGGGAAAGTAGTGTCCCAGGGTTTCCAATAAATAGTTTTGTTCTTCAGGAAGAGGGGCAACTTTTGCAGGGTCTCCCCGGAAGGGTGTTTCGGTGGTCCCAACAAGGATATTTCCCTTCCAGGGCATGGCGAACACCGCGCGCCGGTCCCTCGGTGCCTCCAGATAGTAGATTCCCTGGTGAAGTTTTCCGTTAACCACAATGTGCGCTCCCTGGACCAGATCCATCGGGTTCCCCACGACGGCTGGTGCGACCCGCTTGAGAACGTCATTGACCCAGGCACCCGAGGCATTGACAATGACACCTGCCGTACAGCGAATCTCGCTTCCGTTGTACATGTAATCCACGATGCAATCGCGCTCCCGCAGCTCGGCGGCAGTGAAAATGGCAGGGACATGCAACTCAGCACCCAGCGACTGTGCTGAATGCATAACCGCATGGGTCAGCGCCGCGTCATCGGTTTGGGCATCCCAGTATTGGAACACCTGCTCGAGATCACGGGTTTCGAGACCGTCAAGTCCGTGCCACAATCGAGCCGGGAGGCAGCGAAAACGGCTGTCCCGTCCGAGGCCGGCAAGGGCAGCGTACAGACCGAGCCCTAGACGCAGCTGCCATGGACGCCGCCACGTGTCACGATAAACAGGTATGTAAAAAGGGCGCAGCCAGACCAATTCAGGGGCGAGTTTCAGTAGGAGCTCACGCTCGCGGAGGCATTCCCGCACCAGAGCGAACTGGCCCGTTTCGAGATAGCGCAAGCCCCCATGGATAAGTTTGGTCGATCCACTGGACGTTGCGCTCGCGATGCCCGTCTGTTCCAGTACGAGCACTGAGTAACCTGCAGCGGCAGCGGCCTGCGCCACACCGGCTCCGTGTATGCCGGCACCGATCACGGCTATGTCGAAATGGTTGCTCGCCACTATTAAAATTATCCCATCAGAGGGGCAATGGTGTCCACGGCTGTCGAAAGGTCTATGTCGTTTAAGTCGCATGGTCCTAGTGGTGAGCTGGAAACTCACATGAACAGGTGGTGGTGTGGGGTAGACAATTGGCTTGCATACACAAAGCCTTGAGCGGGGAGGTGTCTCGTTCTGAGACCGAGCTCCCCTCACAAATCGTCTCAAATCCGCCCGTAGCTTGAGTCTCGCGGACGAGATGGGCTCCATGATTAGTAGAATCAACCACTTGCACGCCTGGCATAGCATTTGCCCCTATAACACGCATTATGGTTATCGAAGTCATGAATGACCTGGTTTGGTTCATCCCGGCGGTTATCTTGATCCGGTGGTGGATCAACTGGGCCTAATAAAGATAAAAGTCTATTCCCTCCACTCGTAGCAAGGAGACGGTCGGTCTATGGGTCGATCGTATGGATCCTTGTGCTGCTGTCTCTTCTCCAAGATGTAACCAGGGCGACCCCGTCCTCCGCACAAAAAATCTTCCCCATTGCCTATGACGTGTTTGGCGCTTTCTTGACTTCCTAGAGGGTTTGTCATACCTCCTAGTGAAAGCCTCGTTCATAAAAAAATTTTCGAACCGAGTGGGCTATCACAGCACCTGTCCACTCTTGTCACCCATGGGGAGGGGAGAAAGTGGAGACAGCCGAGCAAGTATCAGCCACGACAGCGGCACCGTTTAAGGCTTCTGAGCAACCTGTTAAGGCTGCAGATCAACCTGGGGGCCGCGACCACGCGGCGGCAGCGGGCCTGATCTGCGGACATTCCCTTGAGCACCTCTACGGCCATGCGTTCTACGTGCTGCTACCACCCATGTACGCGTCGTTAGGTTTGACTCCCCTGACTGCGGGGTTGGTCGGTGCGATGAAGAATATGGGCTTCGGGCTGGCCTCGACGGTCGGCGGGGTGGTGGTGGACCGCGTCCAACACCGGCGATTGCTTATCCTCTATATCAGTCTGGGGACGATGGGTTTCGGATACCTGATGGTGGGCCTTGCCCCGACCTATCTGCTTATCTTGATGGCCATGCTCTTTACCTCACTTGCCGGCGCCATCTGGCACCCGGCGGCCCGAAGCCTGCTCTCGCAGATCTACCCGGATCGGCGCGGGTTTATTCTCTCGATGGACCGCTCGGGGGGTAGCGTGGGCGATACCCTTGGCCCGCTGGTGGCGGGGGCCCTGTTGTTGACCTTCTCATGGCAGCAAATTTATATGGCTGCCTTTCCCTTATCCCTTGTTATGCTGGGCGTGCTCTGGTTGCTGCTCCGCCGATCCGACACATTTCAGGAGCTGGGAGCCGGAACTCGGTCCGCGTCGCGTGCGTTTGGTCAGCAGATGAGCGAACTCTGGGGGCTTCTACGTTCAAGTGGAAAATTGCTGCTTCTCCTGGTTACCGTGAAAAGCGTTGCAGGATTCGGCCAGGGGGGACTGCTATTGTTCATCCCCCTCTACCTCCAAGAGACCGTCGGCATGGACACCCTGGGAATCGGGTTTCATGTGGCGTTGCTTACTGGAGTGGGAGTGGCAACAGCTCCGCTCTTTGGAATCCTGTCGGACCGAATTGGCCGCGCCCCCGTCGTGGTGCTGGTGCTGGTGGGCCAGACGGGCTCCGCCGTGCTGATGGCACTCATGGGGCATGGGGTCATGTTCACGGTCCTGGTGGTGTTCATGGGCGCGTTTCTGCAAACGGTGGCGCCCATCGTCCAGGCATGGGCGTTGGACGTCGCGCACGGCCGGAACCTGGAGGGAACCATAATGGGAACGCTTTACGCCGGCAACTTCCTCTTGCGCGGCCTCGCGCCGATCATTCTGGGCGGAGTCATTGCTTCCTTCGGCTTCCACGTGCTGTTCTGGTATGTGGCGATCATGAATGCGGTGGCCCTCTTGCTGGTATCTGCTAGCCTGCCCTTTCTACTGCGGACCTCTCCCGCAGTTGCGGACTGAACGGACAAAGGCAGACCGGGTCGCAAAGCGTCCTTTGGTCTAAGAACAGCATTGTCCGCATCAAAGCCCGTTTGTCATCGGTTTAAACGAAGGTCTGGGTCTCGTAAGGGGGCAAGTCCCCTGAGAGTTCGTTTGCAGCGAAGTTTGGATGATAGGCGTCATTCGTGAGAGTTTGGTCGGTGACAATCGGCACGCTTGAGGTCCTAATCACCTTCAATGGATATCATCCTCATGTTAGAGTCGTGGGTATACTACGATTAAGGGGCGGATGATGGGCCTGTTTGATTTCCTCACCGGCACGAGACGTCCCAAGGCCGGTACACCCGTGCTGTCTCATGCCGAAGTGCGCTAACGATTGCTAGCTTTGAGCAGACCAACCGCACCGTGGTGCATTACCGACGGAGCCGGCGACGGTGTTGACCTGGTGGCCGAATGGCGACTCGAGGACAAAAGCTACGAAAGCGTGTTTCAGCAGGCCCACAAGAGGACGGTCTTTCGCACCCTTCTAAAACTGAACGAGGTTGCCCACGAGGTGCGCGCCCTCGACCGTGAGTACACCGTTAGCTGGGAGGTGGACGGCCCGAAGCTTCATCTGGCCGCCTCGTGGTTCAGGGGGCAAAAACAGAGCATCTCCTATGGCACTCCAGTGTTCTACACCGAGCGGCTTCCATCCGGGGAGACGGTGGACTACCGATTTGAGCCCCGAGAGGTCAAAGCGCCGATTCAACAAGAAGTAACCGCCTCAGGATGGACGTATAAAGGGATCGTATTCGGCAAGCTGTGACGTTCCATAGGGGCAGACCTGGATTGCCAAGTACTATTTCTTTGTTGATGCGTCAGACAAACACCGACTTGACAGCTTCGCCCTGCTGAGCATATAGCTTTCTACAAAACTCTAACTTGAGAAGCGATTTTCCTCTTAATGAATAGGGGTAAGAAAAGAATCCCTGACTCTATCAAGGAAAGGATCACGGACGGGAGGGACGAACATTGTTGACGCAAGCAGAAAACGATTTCTTTACCCGTGTTGGACCAGGCACCCCCGCGGGTGAGTGGCTTCGACGATTCTGGCACCCCATCGCGCCGGCCTGCGAAGTCTCGGACGACAACCCGACGCGCTTCGTGCGCCTCCTCGGCGAAGACCTGGTCCTGTTCAAGGATAAAAGAGGGCGGGTTGGGCTGATCCAACATCGTTGCCCGCACCGGGGCGCATCCCTGCTTTTTGGGCGCGTCGAAGAACGGGGCATTGCCTGCGCGTACCACGGCTGGCTCTACGATACCCAGGGCAACTGCCTGGAAACGCCCGCCGAGCCTCCGGACAGCACGTTGCGCTTGAAAGTGAAGCCGCAAGTTTACCCGGTCCAGCGTTTCATCGGGATGTACTGGGCCTATCTAGGGCCTCAGCCTGCTCCGGTGATTCCCCGCTACAAGCAGTGGGTGGAAGCCAATGAAAAGCTTCGTATCACGGTTTACCCACGGCTAGACTGCAACTGGTTTGCGGCCCTGGAAAATGCGTTAGACCCCGCTCATCTGCAATTCCTTCACCAGGATTCGAAATCGGGGCTGGTGCCGACCAATACGACCCGGGGCAACACGGACGATGTTGAGACCTTCGACTTTTACGAAACTCCTTACGGCATCATGAAGCGGCGTTTCTGGAAGAACGGTTCGGTGGACGAGCACGCGTTCAATTGGCCGACGTACCTTACCACCGGGTGGCTCCGGACACCGGTTGACGATGAGCACACGCTCGTGGTCGTCGTTGGCGCTGGGAAGAGTTTGGAGAAATGGGCAGGCGCTCGACCCGATGGCGTGGGTCATGTCGCCCAAGACCACGCGATAAAACGAGTCGAGATGGAAGACGCGATCATCGAATACCTGCCGCCGCTCAAGGAACCCGCCAACGCCCTCTATCCCGACGCGACGTTGTATTTCTATGCACCCTACGGGCAGATCGCCTCCCAGGACCATCTCATCTGGGAGACCCAGGGCACGATCGTGGATCGCACACAGGAGACACTGGGTTACTCCGACCGGGGGATCATCATGCTGCGGAAACTCTTGAAGGAGAACATCAACAGAGTATTGGACGGGAAGGACCCGGTGGGGGTGATCCGCGACCCGCATCATGAGCCCATCGATCCAACCATGGGGAAAACACGGATTTCGGTCATCCCGCCAGACGATAAGCGCGCAGATATGGCTCCCCGGGAGGAAGTGGTACCCAAGGGACGTCTCGAGGCGTGGATTCCCAAGCGAAGTTAGGTGAGGAGAAATTGTGGCAATACTTCAGACTGAAACGCCATCCCGAGGCAGACAACTTCCTTATGAGACCTGGGTGCGAACCCTTGGAATCCCTTTTTATGGAGGCCATTCCGTAGAGACTCCCCTTACTTTGGAGCTTGGATGGTGGGATTCACGCGGGTGCAGCGCGGCCATCATCAGCCTCGAAGGGCAAAAAGGGGTGAGTGAAGCGAGGATTACAGAGGTCCCGCCGGGAAAGACTCTGGTCCCGCAAAGATACGCATTCTCCGAGGTGGTGTACGTTTTGAGCGGGCACGGGATGACGACGGTATGGGATGACCAGGGACGGAAGAAAACTTTCGAGTGGCAGCCGCGAAGCCTTTTCTGCATTCCCCGTCACTGCCACCACCAGATTGCCAACGCGAGAGGAGACCGCCCGGCGCGACTGCTGAATTACAACTACCTGCCGATGGCCATGTCCGCCATTCCGGACCCTGAGTTCTTTTTTAGCAATCCTTTTGCGGTAGATAGTCCTCTTGGTGCGCTGGATGAATCATTCTCCGAGGCGAAAATGCTTGTGGACCCGGATGAGGAGGGAGGGCGTTGGCGGGGTGGCAGGGCGGTCTGGACCGGCAACTTCTTTCCCGACATGCAGGCCTGGGACAAGCTCATCCCCTACCGCGGGCGCGGGGCCGGAGGGCGGGTGGTTTGGATCCAGTTCCCACGCGCGGAAATGGGAGCCCACATGTCCGTGTTCGATTCCCAAAAGTACAAGAAGGGCCACAAGCATGGTCCCGGGCGGGTCATCGTGATTCCGAAAGGGGAGGGGTATTCCGTCCTGTGGCCGGAGGGCGGGGAAAAAATCGTCTGTCCCTGGAAGGAGGCGACGATCTTTGTTCCTCCGGAAAACTGGTATCACCAGCACTTCAACGTGGGTCACGGGGAGGCGCGCTATCTGGCTCTCGGCCCGGCACCCCAGTTTCGTGGCACCGCCTATCGAAATCAACTCGAGTATCCGGACGAAGATCCATGGATCCGGACGAAGTTTTCCTCCGAGCTGGCCAAGCTTGGGTTGAAGAGTCTCATGCCGGATGAGTGCTACAAAGACAGAAACTTTGAATGGGACTATGGCGACGATGACTAGCCAACAGTGCTTCGCAGCGGTTTAATCAAACTCGTGAGGTGACGATAATGAAAATCACGCTTTACTATGCCCCCAACACCTGCGCTCTCGCTCCCTACATCACTTTGACGGAAGCGGGCGCTGAATTCGAGGTTTGTCCACTGAATTACTCCAAGCGGCAGAATTTGTCGGCGGAGTATCTAAAGATCAATCCAAAGCACAAAGTGCCTTCCATGGTGGTCGACGGTAAGGTGCTGACCGAGAACGTTGCCATCCACCTGTGGGTCCACCGGACCTTTCCCAACGCCAGGCTCCTGCCCGCGGAATCCTGGGACGAGTTGCAGGCCATTTCGCTTCATGCCTGGTTTGCCAGCGGCATTCACCCTTACCTGAGCCGGATCAACAATCCGCCGAAGGTCTGCGACACACCCGGCGCATCCGACGTTATCGTTAAGGTCGCCACGGAAGCCCTGTATGAGTGCTTCCAAATTGCCGACGAGAAACTCGCGGGGCGGGAGTACTTCTTCGAAGGTTTTACCACCCCGGACGCCCACTTCTTCTGGTGTTACCGCAGAGCCACCCAGTTAGGAGTGGACATCTCAGGCTTTCCCAACGTCATGGAGCATTTCAAACGTATGCAGGAGCGTCCGAGCGTGAAAAAACTGCTCGCCTACGAAAAAGAAGTGGTGGACGGGTTCGCAAAGGTGGCTTAGATAACCTCCGGTAACCCAAGGGTCTATTCGATTCAAAGCAGGCAACTCGAATGGCGGACCTGAAGCTCGATCTCGTCCTCGGCCCCCACGCCGGCCGCTTTAAACCCCTGATGGACGGGAAGGTTCGTCCTGAAGGCATCGAGCTAAACGCCGCCATCATGGCGTACGACGAGCTGTTCTGGCGCATCCCGAACGACGACAATTTCGACGTGGCCGAGCTCTCTCTGACCGGCTATCTCTGGGGCATCCAGCATGGCAAGCGCTGGATTGCCATCCCGGTGTTTCCGGGTTGGGTGTTCAGCTGTCACACGGAAACCCTCTGCAACGTGGAGGCCGGCATCCAGCGGCCGGAAGATCTCAAAGGAAAGCGCGTCGGTGTCCCGGAATATGCGGTGACCGCCATTGCCTGGATTCGATACGCGTTTGAAACCCAGCATGGGGTGCGGCCACAGGACATCCACTGGTTCGAGGAGCGCACCGCCGAGTTCAGCCATTACCGGCCGTTGGGTTACGCGCCCCCGGCGGATGTACGGGTTGAAATCATTCCGAAGGAAAAGCGGCTCTGCGACATGGTGATCGCCGGCGAGCTGGACGCGGTGACGCGCTACTTCGGCAAGCCCGAAAACGCGACGGCGACCCACCAGGGAGACCGGTCGCATCTGGGGCTCCTCGACCTCGGCGACCATACACGGATGAAGTGGCTCTACCCCGACCGCAAAGCTGCCGGCATCGCTTACCATAAAGAAATCGGTTTCCTGCAACCAATCCACTGCGTGATCCTCAAACAGGAAATTGCCGATGCTCACCCCTGGGTACCGAAGAGTTTGTGCAACGCTTTTGCCGAGGCTGCGCGTCTGTCAACCGACACGCCACCGGTCTCGCCGCCGAGCTATCGCCTGAGCCGGGAGGAGCAGCTAAAAACCATCGGGGCTGACTTCTCCACCGTCGGCCTCGGGACAAACCACGCCGCGGTAAGTTGCGCATTGAAACTTTTCAACCAGCAGGGATACGTCGACCGGGGCCGGCCGTTCACGGTTGAAGAGTTCTTCCACGTGAGCACCCTCGACATCTGAGGCCTTCATTGCCAGTCTGAAATAAGCGTGAATCGATTTGATCTGGCGGTTATGCAGGCTGGAAAAGGGCTAAAAGGCAAAAAAGCCGCGGAAAATTACCAAACGAAAACTCAAATTTGGAACAATTTTTTGTACAAAGGCTATTTTACCCTCCTGTTCCTTGACGCCTGCCGTTCCCAGGACTAGAAACACGGCATGGCAGGAAAGAAAAGACCCCGCCGTGGATGGTCCTTCAAACCAGGCTCGCCGCTCAAGCGCGGCTTTGATACACCACAGCTATTCAAGAAAGATTCCTTGGAACGTCTCAAGTGGCTTTCCGAAGGCATCGCCACATCCAAGCGGCAACTAACAAAGGCAAAGAAGGAGCTCTCGGAGAAGGAAAAGCGGTTCAAGGAACTCAGAAAATCGCTCGGAGCGATGAATCGGACTCGAGGGAAGATAGAGCCGGTGTTATCGTTGCCCAAAAGAGGAAAGGGTCCGTTGGATACCGTGATGGTGAATATGACATGGCCTGAATTCTCCGAACTTCGCCGAAAGTATCCCAGCCGGGTCCTGGAAAACATAAATACGGGCCGGGTGCTTTTTAACGACGGGTCCGTCACCCTTCATATCCCGTTTCGGGCTTTCAGTCGGCCCGCTGAAGTCACGCTTCATTAACCTCAGAAAAACTAACCAACAGAAGAGTGCTAGTTGTCCTGTGCGCGTACGTCGAGTAGAACTCCGTCCGGATCACAAAGATGATCCTGCTGGTATTCGCACTGACTCTGCATGGTCATACGAAATTCCCGTTCCTTGATCATCCATTCTTTTTCTCTTCTGCCAATGAGCGGAGCCGAATCAGGAAAGTCCTTGATTAGTGTTGCCAGGTCTTCTCTGAAGACCCCCATGTTGGGAACGGAAAATCCGATGTGGTCGAGGCCCGGACGTTCGACGATCCCGGTGCCGTTAAAATCCGTAATGCGCCAGGGCATGATAACGAACTTCATCACACCGTCCGTGAGGTGATAGACCCCATCGTCACCCGGATCCCTATCTGGCTGGAGATCCAACACGTCCATGTAAAATTTGGCCATCTGCTTCGGGTTCATGGCGCGCATGGCCAAGTGATGAAATCGACACTCCGTCTTCTCCTCTTGCTCCTCAATAGGGTCGCGCCGTTCACCCATCTGCGGATAGGAGATATCAAACACGTGGCCCTCGGGATCATGGGCGGCCATTCCAACAAAGTTCCGAGAGCTAGGCCGCTCGGTAATGGTCACGGAGGGATAGAGCTCGGAAACCCGTCTGCGCACTTCGTCCAGGTCATCGACATCAAATCCGAAATGGTCGAGGCCACCCGGATAACCGGGGTTTCGTGCCAGGAGAGCGAATAGACCTATGTAGCCGTCGGTAAGGGTGCGGCTTGCCTGGGGATCGTCGTCTTGCTTCCTGCCCGTGGAGGTGTTTTTCAGATGGAAAACGTGAGTATAAAACCGCTGCAATCGACCCGGAGTGGGACTGGTAATGGCGATATGTCTGAGTTTGGTTTTCATACATACTCCCTCAAGTATTCCGGAAAAACTGACTCGTCGAATATACCAGCTCGGTTTAGGTGTCAACTGTGAATGGAAGAGCGAAATCGTGTATTCCCGCGCATTGTGGAACGTTTCCTCGGTCCGCGACACCGATGTCAAAGTTATCCTGCTGTAACAGGACACAGCCTGCTAATCCACCTTCGCTTGACGCCTCGCCGGTTCGACGCTATATCTTTGCCAGGGAAATAGGCTGCTTATACCTATTTAATATACCGACGAATGACCTGGAGGTAGAATCATGTCAAGCACAACGGAGCGCCCTCTTGCGGATGCGCTCACAGCAATCAAAACACGAAGGGCGATTAAAGAGTATCTTCCCACCGAAATACCCAAGGACTGGATCGAGGAACTTTTGGACGCGGCCCACTGGGCGCCCAATCACAAGTTGACTCATCCCTGGCGTTTCCACGTTTTTTCCGGTGAGGGTCGGGAACGGCTGGTCCAGGCCCGACAGGCGGCGGTACGTTGGGGAGCGGAGCAAAAGGGCGAGCAGGCGAGCGAGCAGGACCTCGAGTTCGCACGCGCAAAGTGTTTTTCATCCCCGGTAATCATCATCGTTTCCATGGTGGGGGATGCCAATGAAATTGTTGACCGGGAAAACTACGCAGCCTGCTGGTGCGCAATTCAAAACCTTCTGGTGGCCGCCACGGCGCGGGGCCTGGGAAGCTATCCCAGCACCGGTGTGTGGATCGATCAAAACTTCGTTGGTCCTATTCTTGGCCTCACGGAGAAAGAGCGGCCGGTGTCGTGCATCTTTCTCGGCTACTCCGAGCAGAAAACCATGGCCAAGCGCCTGCCGGTGGATCGCCACACCAAGTGGTACACCGAGGCATAAAATTCTTTCCTAAGAATAAGGTGCAGGAAACGTGGCCGGTGCTTAGCATCGGATCTGGCCCATAGACCGTCAGCTCCAGAGGCGAACCGCTTGGAAGCTTGGTGGTCTTGCTGTGTCTGGAGTTAAGTACTACGCAACGGGCATTGTCAGCTACGACCAGCTCCCACGCATTATATCGGGCGGCCATTCCTCTCTCTTGACAAATTCATTGTGCGTCTATATCCGGAATATGAATATTGTTATCCTCTAGGAGGGCCCATGAAGCGTTTGTATTGCATGAGCGTTCTTGTGTTGGTTCTCGGCCTTTTCAATGTGTCTAGCGGCTGGGGTGGTTGGCAAGAAGACTGGGAACGTACCGTCCAAGCTGCCAAGAAAGAAGGCAAGGTTTCGATGTTCGGACCCACCGGCACCGCCCGCCGGGACGCGCTTGTGCGGCCTTTCGAAAAGAAGTTCGGAATTTCAGTAGAATTTCTGGGCGGGCGGGTAACCAGTTTCCCTCCAAAAATTTCCGCCGAGCGGCGCGCGGGACACTTCGGATGGGATCTCATCGTGGCGGGCGCCTTGGAAGCCCTGTTTGTGCCGATGAAGATTATGGCCCCTCTGGAACCGGTTTTGATCCTACCGGAAGTGAAAAATATGAAGAATTGGCGCGGCGGGCAACTCGAGTTTCTCGACTCTGGACGAACGGCCATGGTGATGTCCCCCTACACACGGGGGCAGCTGTTTATTAACCCGAGTCTCGTCAGAGAGTCGGAATTTAAATCCTATAAAGATCTCCTGAATCCCAAGTGGAAGGGGAAAATCGTCGTGGATGATCCGCTCAAGCCCGGGCCGGGATCAGCCACCTTTGGTTTCTTTTATTTGCATCCCGAACTGGGAAAAGACTTCATTCGGAAGTTGTTAAAACAGGACCTGCTGATCTTGAAAAATTATGGTCAGGAAATTGACATGATTGGTGCCGGCAAACGACCCGTAGGAATCGGTCTCTCCGAGAGCATTGCGGAGGCGAGACAACGCCAGGGAATCCCGGTTATGATTACCGATCCCCGGAAACTAAAAGAAGGCTCCGACATTAATCCTGCGGTGGGACAGGTGGGTGTTTTCAAGCAGCCTGCACATCCCAATGCGGCAAAGGTCTATATCAACTGGCTTCTGTCTAAAGAAGGTCAGACCGAGTTCGCCCGGGCCACGGGTTACATCAGCGCTCGCTTGGACGTGCCGACGGACCACGTGCCCTACTGGAGGGTGCCGGTGCCCGGAGCCATCAAGACTTATGGAATCGAGTACCGTGAAATCGTGAAAAAAGAGATGGTACCATTTGTAAAATCGGTGATGGGGCGCTAGTCGCACGGGCAGGGCGTAGGACTGCCGCCCGCTTGCCATCTCGATCTCACGATGGAATTCCCCGATTCAAGCCCGCAAAGCAGCAGCTGCTAAAACGGCCCCCACGCCCGCTGAACCGCGGGCCGTGCGGCAATGGTATCGTGCCAGCGCCTCAGGTTCGGCCAGTCGTCGAGAGGGACGCCGTATGATTCATGGACGTGCACATCGGGATAGCAGGATATATCCGCCACCGAGTATTCTTCCCCCGCTAGGAAGGCATTGTCGGCTAGCCGCTTGTCTAGTATGCCGCACATGTCACGATACTGGTCTTCGTAATGTTTCCGGGCCGGCGGTACATCTTGACCGAAGCGGTTCCGGAACAGACCCAGTTGTTGGGCGTGTGAGGTAAAGGTTGCGGAGCCGTAGAAGAGCCATTGATCAACGACAACGCGTCGCACGGGATCGTCGGGGTAGAGTCCAGTCCCCGATTTCTCTCCCAGGTATTTGAGGATGGCGCCGGATTCAAAAAGCGTCACCCGGGTTCCGCCCGGTCCGTTATCATCCACGAGAGCGGGGATCTTGTGCCCCGGACTGATCTTCATATACTCCGGTGAGAACTGCTCGCGCTTGCGGAGCTCCACCGGCCTGAGCCTGTGCTCCAATCCGGATTCCTCCATTGCCTGGCGTGCCTTGTAACCGTTGTCCGTGGTCCATAAATAGAGATCAATCATCGTTTCCTCCCTGTCATAATCGCAAAGAGATAATGAATTTCGGCCAGGACGATATCCGATATCAGTCCATTATGTCAACGTAATGCTGCTCATTTGGGTATGGGGAAAGAGTTTAACGCTCCGGTTGGACTTGACCTCTGGTTCAAATTTTGATCTTTTCGTTGTGAGGAGGCAGCGTATGGCAACCACGACACAAAACCCTAACCTTGTCGGAAATCACCCAGTTGAGTCGGAGAACGTCATCATTCCGGCCGACGGTGTTGAGCTCAAGGCCTATCTGGCGCGGCCCTCTGGAGTCGCAGATGCGCCAGGGGTCGTAGTGATTCACGAAAACAAGGGACTGGCACCTTATCTTAAAGACGTGGCGGACGGCCTGGCCAGCGCAGGCTACCTTGCCCTTGCGCCAGACCTACTCAGCCGCATAGGGGGGACGGAAAGGTTCGGTGATCCGGCAAAGGAGATCCCTCCTAAAATCATGGGTCTGCCAAAGAATCAGGTGGATTCCGATGCTCGGGTGACCCTGAACTGGGTGAGAAGCCAGCGGGGCGTATCGCGAGTCGGTATTGTTGGTTTTTGCTGGGGTGGAGGAGTCTGTTGGCGAATGGCCACATCGTATCCTGATCTCAAAGCGGCTGTGCCTTTTTACGGTCCCAATCCATCCTTGGATCAAGTGCCGAACATTAAAGCGGCGGTGTTTGCCATATACGGAGAACTGGATGAGCGGATCAACGTGGGGGTTGGTCCCATCACCGAAGCACTCCAGAAAGCCAATATCACCCATCAAAAAAAGGTGTATCCGTGGGTAGGCCACGCGTTTCACAACCATTACAATCCGCCCGGGCGCTACAATGCGGAGACTGCAAAGCAAGCCTGGTCGGATGCCATCGCATGGTTGGATCAGCATTTGAAAGGCTAGGATGAGGATTCGGCCCCGTGGTCGAGGGTATACTCGTCCACGGAAGCAAAGAACCGTGAAGGAGAAAGAAAAATGAATAGGCTAACAGTAAAAGACCTGCACCGGATGAAGGCCGAAGGAAAAAAGATCGCTGCCGCGGTGGTGTACGATTACCATGTGGCGAGGATCTGTCAGTTCGCAGGCGCGAATCTGCTGTCGGTGGGTGACAGCCTCGGTAAGAACGTCCTGGGACAGGCCGAAACCGACGACTGTACGGTCGACGACATGATTACTTTCGCACGATCGGTGGCACTTGCCCGGGACCGGCAGGCCGCATTGGATATGCCAGAGCGCCCCGGGGCAGTGGTGAATGTGGATATGCCCACGGTGCCCTCGAGGAGCGGACCAAAGGAGGTCGAAAAGGCCGCACGTCGCTTCAAAGAGGAAGCCCGGGTGGATATTTGCAAAATTGATATTCGCACCCGGGAGGCGGAGCTCATGGACCAGGTCCATGCAGTGATGGCGGGAGGGCTTGCCGTCTATCCCCAGATCGGTTTCGACTACGTGTTTGGCGGCGAGCTTCACGGATCCCCTGAAGAGCGTGACCATGTGATGAAGTGGGCCCATGCGTTGGAGGAGGCTGGGGCGTCGATGATCGATCTCACGATGGTCTCACGTGAGGTCTATCGAGATGTGAGCCGTAGCGTAAAGATTCCGGTGATCGGGGGGCAGGCGACGTCTGAAGCGGACGGCAAGATTCAGGTGTCGTTTAATCTGGTGGGCCTCGGGGCTGGAAACCTCGAAGGAACAGATGCGAATCCGGCGAGGGACTTGTTTAACAAGTACAAGAAAATCATCGATGGTATCCACGCGGGGCAGTGGTGAGCCTGCCACTGCCGCCGGCCATCTGACCAACGAACGACAAGAGCGACTTAGACGCAGACTCGCGCAGACTGTATTCAGTGCTGAGTTAAAAGTGCTGAGGATTGAGACCCCACTCCGTTCTCCTACCGAACAAAACAAACTTAACCGCAGACACCTAAGGATTGAAATGTGAACAGGTTGAGGATTGGCACCTCGGGGTACTCATATCCAGGATCTTCCCCCAAAGGATGGCACGGAATGTTCTATCCTCAATCCAAGGGCAAGAGATTCGATGAGCTTAGATACTATTGTCAGTTCTTCGATGCTGTGGAGGTTAACACGACATTCTACAGGCCGCCTGTGGCTGATATGGCGAGGGCCTGGGTGAGAAAGACCCCGTCCGATTTTGAGTTTTCCATAAAGGTCTGGCAGAAGTTTACTCACGCAAGACAGATCGGTCATGAGGTTGAGCGTGGCGAGGAGTTGTGGTCCCCGCCGACACAGGAAGATGTTGAATTGTTTCTTGCCGGTCTCGAGCCTCTCGCCGATTCCCGTAAACTCGGCGTATTGCTGTTCCAATATCCTCCCGGATTCCATTTGACCCCAGAAAATGCGGACAAACTTGTCTGGACTCTGAAGGCCTTTAGGAATTATCCTAAGGCCGTAGAGCTGCGCCACCGTAGCTGGAGTGATAGAAGCAGTGAGACCAAAGAAATACTCGGCGAATTTCGGACGAGTTGGGTTCTGATCGATGAACCGAAGTTTGCCTCTTCGGTACGGCAAGACTTCGAGTCGGCGGGTGAAATCCTCTACTTCAGGGCGCACGGTCGAAACTCAAAGAACTGGTGGAATCCAGCGGAAACATGGATGCGCTATGACTATTGCTATACCCTAGAGGAAATTCGCGAATTTGCTAAAGAACTGAGGAGGGTTATAGGGGAAAGACCGGATCTCCAGAAAAGTTTTGTTTTCTTCAACAACCACGCAAAAGGACAGGCGGCCGTGAATGCTATTATGCTCAACCACGAAATGGGATTTCCCATCAAGGCAACACCCATTGACAACTTGCTTCGAAGCTTTCCTCAGCTATCTCGGACCGTGCTCAGACCCGCGCAAGGAAGGCTCCTTTAAATCGTTGGTCTTGGGGGTCAGGTCGATGGGGTCTTGTTATTCGACTCAACCATCTTCGCTGGGCAGCCTGCGATCCTTTGCCAGCGGGCTGTCGCTGCCGCGCGCGAGCCTTGCGTGCGCGCGGGCGAAATTCCCCGCGGAGATTGCGCCCACCAGTGAAATCTCGCCGGCCAGACAGAGACTGGCTGCCACCTCGGCAAACGCCCGCGAATTCCCAGCATCGGCCAACCTCATGATCTGGAGGCAGGCGCGTTGACTAGGCAATTGGGTTCCGCCACCCACCGTACCGACAATCAGGTTTGGCAGTGTGACCGAGACGTACAGGCTGTCGTTGGAGTCCACCTCAAAGCTTGTGGTGCCGATGGCCGCTTCGGCCACGCACGCCGCGTCCTGGCCGCAAGCAATAAATAGCGCTGCGAGCCCATTGGCGAAATGGGCCTGAGTCCCCAGGGTGCCGCTCAATACACCACCTAACAGACCGAGTCGCGCGCATTCTGAAATTGCCGCCGGCGTTGCATGCAACTCTCGCTCGACCAGCTCACGCGGCAGGCGCACCTCTGCCGCCACCTTCTTGCCACGCACGCGCTGCAACGACAAGGCGCTGGCCTTTTTGTCGCCTGAAAAATTCGATTCGAGGTAAATCCTCCGTGGCTGCACTGGTGTGTTGTATTTGATCCAATCCAGGGCAGCATTGGTGGCAAACGTTACCATGTTCTGACCGGCCGCATCTCCGGTGGTGAACACGAACATGAAGTAAACATGGCGGCCATCGATGGTGACTTCGAGATCCGCCAGCTTCGCATGGGCCGATGTGCTTTCCGCCGCCTTTTTGATCTGTTTTTCATGATCCGCTGCCCATTGTAGAAACAAGCTCAATTCCTCTAGATTCTCGAACACGAAACCCGGCGCGCGGCTGACCCCCTCGCTGAGCAAGGCAGCGCTCGCGCCGCCGGATTCGCTGATGATTTTCGCACCGCGGCTGTAGGAGGCAACCAGTGCCGCTTCGGTGGTTGCCAGAGGCACGTAGTAATCGCCTTGGGCAAACAGACCGTTCACGCGAAGCGGCCCGACGAGGCCAATCGGCACCTTGGCGGTGCCGATGAAATTTTCGATGTTATGCGCATAAACGGCCATCTGACGGGCCGTAAGGGGATCGAGCAGCTGTGGGCGAGCCGCCGCGGCCTCCGGCAGCATCGCCCAACGCTGGTTCAGCATTTCCTCGGAAATTTGAGCGTGCCCGGGTGGCCTACGTGGCAGCTTGCCTGGCTTGGGGCGCATGCGGTGAGTCAGTTCGGAGGTCATGGACTTCTTGCTTCGCCTGCCCGCCAACACGAAGGGTAATGGTTTAATCAGAGAGCTCTTCATAGATGATTCTCCTGGCCCGCGCTTCCACTACGTCAGGCTCCAAGGGATTACCCGCGACTCCCGTCTCAATGGCGGCTTTTGCCACGGCCGTTGCCACCTCCACCGGTACCCTGAAGTCCATCATACTGGGAATGATATAATCCGGGGAAAGTTTTTTCTCCGGAACCAAGGAAGCAATGGCCATCCCAGCGGCGACTTTCATCTCATGATTAATTTCCCTTGCCCTGACATCCAATGCACCACGGAAGATACCGGGAAAGCCCAGTGAATTGTTAATCTGGTTGTCTAAGTCTGAGCGCCCGGTGGCGACGACAACTGCCCCGGCAGCCTTGGCCGCGTCGGGATAGATCTCGGGAACGGGATTCGCCATAGCAAAAACGATTGGATCCTTCGCCATGGAGCGGACCATCTCCTCATTCACCGCCCCCGGTCCCGACAGCCCAACTAACCAATCGGCTCCTCTCATGGCATCGGCAAGGCTACCCCTGAGTCCTTGCAGGTTGGTAAGTTTCGCCATCTCCTCTTTGGCCGGATTCATACCCTCGGCCCTTCCATCATAAATAATCCCCTTGGTATCGCACAGAATCATGTTTTTGACCCCAAAACGTAGCAGGAATCTCGCCACAGCAATCCCGCCCGCTCCGGCGCCGTTGATCACAACTCTTACTTCGTCGATGCGCCGCTGGGTTACTTTGAGGGCGTTGACCAAGGCAGCCAGGACAACAACCGCCGTCCCGTGCTGGTCATCATGAAATATCGGAATATCGACTTCGCCTTTGAGGCGCTCTTCCACGGCAAAACAGCGGGGAGCCGAGATATCCTCCAGGTTGATGCCTCCGAACACGGGGGAGATGGCTTTAACCATCTCGACGATTTCCCCCGGGTCCTTGGTTCCAAGGCAAATGGGAAAAGC
>JABAOE010001821.1_pt2 | contig 33264 bp, 33 predicted proteins | sample 7062141 | NCBI WGS metagenome assembly JABAOE01 (sample SAMN14538627, study PRJNA623070) | marine sediment metagenome | biome: marine biome [ENVO:00000428]; feature: marine pelagic biome [ENVO:01000023]; material: deep marine sediment [ENVO:00002113] | place: India: Gulf of Khambhat ...
CGAAGACCTTGCCAACAACCAAGACGGCCACGGGTTGGGAGATAAGCAGCATCTGCTCCAGCACACCATCGAGATAATCAGCCGTGAACACCCGACCCAAGGACAACAGGCAGGCCAGGAGGGCCGCGACCCAAAGCACGCCGGGGGCGATGGTCCTCAGCACGGCTGGTTCCGGTCCAACTCCCAAAGGAAAGAGGCTCACCACGATGACCAGGAAGAAGACGGGCATCGCAGCATCCGAGCGGCGCCGCATCGCCAGCAGCAGATCACGGCAGACAAGCCCCCACAGCGCCTCCCACATGCTGGGCCGGCTCATCCAACCAGCCTCAGGCACTGGACAACATCAGGAGCGAGGGCTACTTCCTGGTGGGTGACGACAACTGCCACCCCCCCACGTTGCAAATGCGTCCGCAAACGTTGGGTGACAAGCCCTGTCGCCGCCACATCGAGAGAGGTGAAGGGCTCATCCAAGAGCCAAACCGGACGGGAGGATAGCCAGAGACGCGCCAGCGCCACTCGGCGCTTTTGTCCCTGTGACAAGACTTTCGCGGGCAGAGTATGAGATGGTCGTCTGAGACCGATGGCTTCGAGTGCCTCCTGCGCCACTGCATCTGAACTGTTGTCGCCGGCCAAGGAAGCAGAGACCCTGAGGTTCTCAAGCGCAGTAAGATCGTCTTTGATTCCATTGAGATGACCGATGTAGGTCAACTGCGCACAATAGAGTTCCTTGAGATGGCGGATGTCTTGCCCCTGCCACAAAATCGAGCCCTCATCAGGCGACGACAGGCTGCAGAGCAATCGTAGGAAACTGGTCTTCCCGCTGCCGTTCTCGCCCATTACGGTCAAGAGAGCACCCGGCTTAACCGTCACGTTGAGATCGGAAAACAGCCGCCGTTCCCCTCGACTGCAACTTACAGCAACTGCTTGTAACATAGCGAAAACCTATCAGACCAAGGATTCAGAAACCGAATATCGTCCCTCCTGCCCTACTCCCGGCCGATCCGGACTTCAGTACTTGTCATTGACAAGGGGCAGCGAGGGATGCGCACCGAACAAGCCGAAAGGACATGGTCCGATGGCAATCGATGAGACTACGGTAACGCGATGTGGAAAACAAGGGCCAGACCGTAGATCGATTGCTACGGGTAGAGAGGGTTGTAGGGATCACTATCAAAAATAAAACCGAGCCTGGTATACACAGTACGTGGGGATCATTTTTTCCGTAAAGCTCGTCGATGAGGTCGCGAACCTTATACATTTTATGTATCGTTGCGTGTTGCACTTTCAATTGGACTTCAAAATATCTTCCCGTCTACCATGGTTGTATAGGATAAACCATCTGTTCGCTTGCTAGACAAAAGGAGTTATGGCGATGACACGATATGCCACACAACCGGCTATAGGGTTGACCGGAGTTCTAGTCACAATCATCACCACTGCCCTGCCTGTCCTACGAGCCTTTAGCGAAGACGGGGCGTGATGTCGTACGTCACGCAGAGAAACTTGCGCGAGCAGAAAGTGCTGGGCCAGCCTCACTATCCAAGAATACAACTATCATGGATTGGGCTGGGATGGTCCTTCGTGAGGGCACCAATGGATGGACGTGCGTGCCGGACAATCCCAACACCCCAGGCACTGACCCATGGTGCATGAACAACCCGTGGCTCAATTTTCGTGACGCAGTGAAAACCAAGAAAAACCCTACCTATACACAAATCGGAATCGCATACATGCTGCAAGGGGACACCCCGGTGAGTAACATAGATCCCTATGCAAAGGAGCCAACGCCGGGAAATGACTGGGTCGAGGGACTCGGTGCGCACATCATGATTCTCGTCCCTGAAGTCGCTATGTTAAAGAACATCTCGACCGATTCAAAAAATGGCGGCCCATGGGTCATGTGGCCCGACACATCCTACGCACACTTGATGATCCCGATCGATAGCTATCCAGCCCAATAGGCTGACGCCGAACAGCGCTATTGTTTTGCACTCTGATCCTTTTCCTTCCCGCCACCCTCGCCCTTGTCTGTTGATCCCGGCAGCTCTTGGGTGCGATCTTGTTGACGACGGTGAATCAAACCGGCTGCAACAAGAAGCTGTATGCCAATGAGGAGCAGGAATAGGGCCCCGATGTCATGACCAGTATTCTCGGAAACGTGGAATCTTCTTGCGGCGAGCAGGAGGGCAAGTGCTGAGAGGACACTGAGAAATATCCTCATACTTGGTGACTCGTGCTAAGGATGGTCGAATGGATGAAAGATATGCCGTTTGCCCGGCAACGTCACCCCGGAAGCTGAGCAAACCGAGTAAGAGAAGGATATACGTCCCTTTCTAGTGATAGAAGGAGAACTACCGAATCGATTACCCCGCTTCGCGGTAGCCGCACTCTTCGTTGCGGCATTGCACACTCCGCCCGGCCTGCTTGCTGACTTTCTCGACAAGGAACGGCGCCTGACAAGTTGGACAGATCTTCGGCACCGGACGATCCCAGAGCGCGTATTCACACTGAGGATATCGGCTGCAGGCGAAAAACGACCGGCCCTTGCGCGTCCGCTTTTGCACGAGATCGCCCCCGCAGCCGAGCTGCGGACACTTGACGCCTAGCGCGAGCGGTTTAGTGGTCTTGCACTGCGGGTAAGCTGAACAAGCGATAAACTTGCCGAATCGACCTGTCTTGACCACCATCGGGGAGCTGCATTTGTCGCAGACTTGATCCGTCGTGATCTCTTGCTTGGGAACGATTTTAATGGTCCCGTCCGGCAACCTTTCAAAATTCTGCGTATTCTTGCAAGGCGGATCGTCCTTATACCCGGGACAGGCGAGGAATTTTCCGTTCCGTCCCCACTTGATTTCCATCATCTTGCCACACTTCTCACACGGAACGTCGGTAGGCGGTTCGACTGTATCCTTGGGGCCGGGAATTGTCTTGGCTTTCTCGAGATCAGCCGCAAACGGGTTGTAAAAATCGCGCACGGATTCGACCCATGGCTTATTACCTTCTTCCACTTCGTCAAGCTCGGCTTCCAGGTGTGAGGTAAAATCCACATCAACTACGTCTGGAAATCCCTTCAAGAGGAAGTCGTTGACCGTGCGGCCCGTCTCGGTCGGCTGGAAGCGTCCCTCGCTCTTTTCCACATACTTACGCTCTTGAATCGTGGAAATAATCGCCGCATAAGTGGACGGACGCCCAATCCCTTTTTCCTCCAGCTCCTTAATCAACAACGCCTCGTTGTATCGTGGTGGGGGTTGGGTGAAGTGCTGCCTCGACGTGAGGCCCATCACTGACTGCCCTTCTTGCTCGACTAACCGCAGCTGATCCCCTTCAGACAGGGCCGGCAACTGGCGTTCACTGTCATCCTCTATTTCCTGGTCAGCCTTCGGCTTGTGCGACGGCAACTCCTTGTCAACCCCTTCCATATAGACGATTGTGTGCCCAGGAAACTTTACGACCGTTCCGGTGGAACGGAAGACATATCTGTCCTTGGTGCCAACTGGCATCGAATCGATGCGCGTCACATCCAAAACTGCAGGCACCATCTGCGAGGCAATAAACCGGTTCCAAATCAGCTTGTAGAGATTGTATTGGTCGGGGTCCAAATACTGCCTGATCGATTCCGGATCACGCGTGGCTGACGTTGGCCTCACAGCCTCATGGGCTTCCTGAGCCGCTTTCTGCGTCTTATAAACATTCGGCGTCGCTGGGAGATACTCGCTGCCGAACCGCGACTGAATCAACTCGCGCGCTTCTGTCATGGCCTCATTCGAGATGCGCGTAGAGTCGGTTCTCATATAAGTAATGAGCCCGGTCGCCCCCTCGGCACCGACCTCGATGCCTTCGTACAGTTGCTGCGCCAACGTCATGGTTTTCTTGGGAGAGAAATGCAGTTTGCGGGCGGCCTCCTGCTGCAGGCGGCTTGTAATAAAGGGTGCGACGGGGTTCCGCTTCTTTTCCTTCCGCTCAATCGATTCAACAACAAACGTCTTCCCCTGGACCGCGCTGACCACACGGCCGGCCTGCTCACTGTTTTCAATCGACGCCTCTTCGGCATTGATGCTGTGGAGTTTAGCCCCGAACGATGGCGGATTCGTACCAGACAGTAACGCGGTAATCGACCAATACTCTTCGGCTCGGAACGCTTCCCGCTCCGCTTCACGCTCGCAGATCAGCCGCATCGCAACAGACTGCACCCGCCCCATACTGAGTCCGCGACGGACTTTGCTCCAAAGCAGCTGGCTGCCCTGGTAGCCGACGATGCGATCCAGGACTCTGCGCGCCTGCTGGGCATTGACCAGCTTCATATCGATCTCGCTAGGCGACTGCAATGCGCGTTTGATGGCTGACTCAGTAATCTCATTGAAGCGGACTCGGAAAATCTTTCCGCTCTTTTTCTTCTTCGATTTTCCCAACAGCTCCTGTTCGATGTGCCATGCGATCGCTTCACCCTCACGATCGGGGTCCGGTGCCAAGAACACCTTGTCAGCCGCCTCGGCTTTCTTCTTAATCTCGGCCAAGACTTTGGACTTCCCCTTGATAGTCACATACTGCGGCTCGAAATCACTATCTAGATCGACGCCCAGCTTGCTAGTCGGCAGGTCTTTGACATGACCGACAGACGCCATGACGGCATAACCACGGCCCAGATATTTGGTGACCGTTCTCGCCTTAGTCGGCGACTCAACAATGATCAGCGATTTGGCCAAGACAACTCCACCTATGCATGAATAACTCCACCATCCGTATCAAATATCATCAATTCATGCAACTAGAATGGCAGACTACGCCGAATTCCAGTTGCATGGTCTGTTAACTTATGAACTCGCAAACGCCTATATACAGTTCCAGCGAACGCAAGCAGGTCATCATGCGAGGGAGATCCAGTCCCGTGACTTCAACGCCACATCAACAGACAACGTTGCGTAGACCATGCCTCGTACACATCTGCATCTTCCTTACTGAAAGGCTCGTATCAAACCGACAGTCCGGTGCCAAGCAACAGCGTCGCCCCAACAGAAACAATTTCGCATTCGACGAGTAATCTGGATGGCTAGATGCATTGGAAAATGGTAGCGATGCTCATATGACGACGAGATCGTATTGCTCGAGATGTAACTGAGTGTCCGGCAAGATAATGATTTTCGCTGAACAATCCCGTTCCAAGCTTTCAACCCCGTGGCGTTCCTNNTTCCTCGTCGTGCAGCAACTCTGCTACGGTGGGATGGGTTCCGACCACAATCCGTTGATGATCAACGGACGGTCCAATCCGCCTGATTTCTCGGAAGATCTCGTACGCTACCGTCGTCGGAGACTTCGTGTACCCGCGACCTTCGCAATATCGGCAGGGTTCGGAAAGCGAGCGGAGCAAATCCTCACGGACGCGCTCACGCGAGATTTCGATCAACCCGAGGTCCGAAATTCTCGAAATTCGCGTGCGTGCCTTGTCTGATGCCATAGCGTCAACCAGTGCATGGTAAACTTTGTCTCGATTTTTTTCGCGCTCCATGTCAATGAAGTCGACGATGATGATGCCGCCGATCCCACGCAACTTCAACTGATAGGCAACTTCCCTTGCAGCTTCCAGATTATTCCGGAGAATCGTCTCTTCCTGATCCCGCTTCCCGACAAAGCGCCCCGTATTCACATCGATCACCGTCATCGCCTCCGTGTGATCGATCACCAAGTACCCGCCCGACTTCAGCCACACCTTTCGGCTCATTGCCCGCGCGATTTCTTGTTCCACGCCCAGGTGGTCGAAAAGCGGTTCATCTTTGTCATAGAAATGAATCCGTGAGGTCTGCTCAGGAGAAAACCGCTGCACAAAATCCCGAATGGCTTCATAATTCCCCCTCGAATCAATCCTTAGCCGATCCACTTTTCTCCCAAACAGATCACGCACGACGCGAAAGCTGAGGCTCAAATCGGTGTGCAGCAGGGCGGGAGCACCCAGTTGCTCCCGCTTCACGAGAATGTCTTGCCAAAGGACATGCAGGAAATCGACATCGGCCTTGAGATCGTCTTCTTTCACGCCTTCACTGACGGTCCGCACGATGTAGCCAAAACCCGAACGGCGCACTCGGCGCATGATGTCTTTCAACCTCGCTCGCTCTTCATCGCGGGGAATTCGTCGTGACACTCCGATATGCTCGACATTCGGCATGAACACCAGGTATCGGCCAGGCAACGACACATAGCTTGTGACCCGCGACCCTTTTGTGCCGATCGGCCCCTTCGATATTTGAACCATCAACTCCTGCCCTTCGCTTAAGAGCTGTTCGATCGGCTTCGCGCTCTGGCGCTTCGGCCGGAGCATGTCCGCATCTCTATCGTCCTCTTCCGCCTCGACCAGCATATCCTCCGGTTCCGCGTCCATCGACAGGTCAGAGACATGCATAAACGCGGCCTTCTCCAAACCAATATCTACAAACGCCGCCTGCATACCCGGCAGAACTTTCACCACCCGTCCCTTATAGATATTTCCAACAAAGTCCTTATGTTTGGCTCGGTCTCCGAATAAGTCGGTGACCATACCGCCGTCAAGAACCGCCACACGGGTCTCCTCCCGAGCGACCGTAATCGCAATTTCGATCCCCATACGAACTCCTTTTGTTTGAAAGCCCGTGAAGCTTTCGGAGAGAATCGGACGCGGCCTTCAAGCCTAGGTCCTATACATGGCGTCTCCCACTTTTTCTTCACTGGCCCTCAATCATGTCCATTCTTCGGACTGCCGCCGCTTTGTCGCGCCGGGCGTCCGACCCCTGACTCAATAGAACAAACTAAGTCGTCTTCGTTTGATATTCAGCAGCAATCCCAACGAGGCCATCGTCATGACCGTGGCACTTCCGCCATAACTCACCAGCGGCAAGGGAATACCGACGATCGGAAACATCCCTGCTGTCATGCCGATATTGACCACGACACAGAAACAGAGCATGGCGACAATCCCTACAGCCAGCAATGCACCAAGCTGATCCTTTGCCTTAGATGCAATCTCAAGCGATAACCAAATAAGTGCAATAAACAAAGCCAGCAGGGCGAGCACGCCTAAAAATCCCCATTCTTCGGCATAGACCGCAAAAACGAAGTCGGTATGACCCTCCGGTAGAAACTTGAGCTGGCTCTGAGTGCCGCCATAGAGTCCTTTCCCCGTCAGTTCTCCTGAGCCGATTGCGATGCGTGATTGCAGCGCGTGATAGCCTTTTCCCCCTGGATCGAAGTCCGGGTCAAAGAACGCCATAATGCGCTGCTGCTGATAATCATGCAAGGACCCCCAGAGTCCTTCCCAGGCGAACGGGAACAGCATGACTGAGAAAAGGAGCATGACACCCAGGGCCTGAGACCGGATACCGACCATCAAGAGCATGGCTGCATAGACTGCAACGAAACTCATCCCGCTACCCAAATCCGGCTGTTTCAGAATCAAGACCAGTCCTGGCAACATCAATAGACCCGGCACGATGACGCGCTGTAGCCACCCCGCACGAGGCGCCTTCGAGTAATAGTGGGCCAGTACGAGAATAAGCACAAGCTTGGCGAATTCGGAGGGTTGAAAGCTGACCGGCCCCAGTCCTATCCACCGCTGTGCTCCTTTGCTCGCGCGCCCTTCAAACAACACGAAGACCAGCATCAGTAACACGAGCACATACGCCGGATACGCGAGCCGTGCAATGTGATGATAGTCCCACACCCACATCACGAAGAACACAATCGCTCCCAATCCTATCCAGATCAATTGCTTCAAATAGTACGGGGCAACTCCTCCCTGCTGAGTATGTGCAACGCTGTGGATGGAGAGCACACCAATACCCAGGATGGCCAGGATCAATCCCACATAGCGAAGATCGAAGTTGTCGAGTCCCCGGCTTTCCGTCAACCGATCAATCATGACTTCTTCGCCACCCCTTACGCTCAGTCCGTTCGAGAGGAATCTGAGGTCACCAATGGGACCTGAGGCCTCAGCTTGATGTATGTTTCAATGAGTTCTTTCGCGAGTGGAGCTGCGGCAGTCCCTCCATGCCCCATATGTTCGCCCAGAACGGCGACGGCGATCTTCGGTGACTCTACAGGAGCAAACGCCACAAACCACGCATGATCACGCAACTTTTTAGGAACGTCTTCCCCGCGCGCCCTTCTAAGCGATGCTACTTGAGCCGTCCCTGTTTTCCCGCCGATTGTTACCAGAGAAGACTTCGCTGTGGTCGCCGTACCGCTGTTGACAACTTCGGCCAGCGCTTCCTTGATCACACGAAAGGTTTCCGGCTTGGCCTTCACTTTCCCGCGCGGGACCGCTGGCAACTCTTGCAGGTTGCCAGTCGTCCTATCCATGACGGCCTGCACTACGCGTGGACGATAAGTGACCCCGTTATTGGCGACTGTTCCGATCAAACTCGCCATTTGTAACGGCGTCACCGTCACAAACCCTTGGCCGATCGCCGCAGAAACTGTTTCTCCCGGTAGCCAGGCCTCGTTCTTCGCCCGCTGCTTCCACTCTGTGGATGGCATGATGCCCGGTCGCTCCGACGGGAGTTCCACGCCGGTTCCTTGCCCTAACCCAAAATCTTTGCCGAACTCGGCCATCACATCGATCCCCATCCGCTGTCCTACCGTATAAAAATACACATCGCAGGAATGCACCAGGGCGGAATGAAGATTGACCTCACCATGCCCGTTCCACTTCCAGTCATGATAGATACGCTTGCCGAACCGATAACCTCCAGTACAATGCACCTTACTGGAGGGCGACATCGTATTGGTTTCCAATGCAGCCACCGCCATTGGTACTTTGAACGTAGAGCCCGGAGGATACTGCCCTTGCGAGGCGCGATTGTTCAACGGCCTCCCTTCATCCTGCACGATATCGACCCATTGTTTCGGCGTCAATTCTCGAGAGAGCACATTAGGATCAAATGCCGGACGGCTGGCCATGGCCAGAATATCCCCGTTGGTGGGATCCAGCGCTATGATGGCGCCATACTCGTCGCCGAGTAATTCTTCCGCGACTTTCTGCAGCCGTACATCGATCGTGAGGTAGAGATCATTTCCCGCCTGTGGCTTCTCGACGACAGCCGCGCTCTTTTCGTGTCCGAGGGCATCGACCTCGACGCGCTTCTGGCCTGCCTGACCCCGCACATGACGATCGTAGGATTTTTCTACTCCATACTGGCCGATGATGCTGCCCTGGTGTAGTTCAGCAAACTCCAGTTTTTCCAATTGATCCGCCGAAATTTCTCCGACATAACCCAAGAGATGGGCGGCCGTCAGGCCCACCGGATAATTGCGTTGCGACTCGACTTGAACCATAACACCCGGAAGGTCCAGACGATGAGCTTCAATCACCGTCGCATCCCGGAGCGTCATACGATTCTTGATCTTACGTGGCAGCAGTCGGCTACCCTTGCCCGCCAACTTTTTGCGAATAAGTCCCTGATCTAACCCGAGCAAGTCACTGAGCTTCCCGATCAAGGCCTCCCTATCTGTCACGTCTTCCAATGTGACATAAAGACTGAAACTCGGGACATTGTTTGCCAATAACACGCCATGCCGGTCATAGATCAGCCCTCGAGCCGGTTCAAGCAATACAAGCCTAGTTCGATTGTTTTCAGAAAGATCTCGGTAGTATGGCCCCTCTCGGATCTGAAGATGCCACAGGCGAAGGGCAAGCAGCGCCACAACCAACAAGAGCCCTATTCGAAGGATCGTCAGGCGGCGATGCAGATCTCCGAATTCCGTTTCCGCATGGTTCGCTACCCCCATAGGATGTCCTACATTCGATGGTCAGAGACCCACCGCCCAACACTCGATCGACTCCATACCGCCCAGTAGAGAACTCCCCCCACCACGGAATCAAGTACAGCCTGGGGGAGAACAACCGCCCGAATCGCCCACCATAAACTTTGCTGATCAGTACCCGTACGTGAGACAGCCATGGCAAGTCCAGTCAGGCAGGAGATCAGGAACAAGCCCATTGTCAGGACGACCGGAGTGAGATACACAACGTGCCGGCCAGCCAGACCGGCAACATACCCCATGCCTCCCTTCGTGATCATGCTGACGATGAGAGATTGGGCGGAAAACAAGCTCATGATCCATCCAAGGGCAAGTCCAACGAACAACCCTTCGAGTTCGCCCCCGAATAGGCCCACTAGGCAAACCACGATGAAGCTGAGATCCGGCGCCACACCCCATAAACTCGCAAGGGGCAGCAAGACGGATTGGATCGGAACAAGACTCACCATCAGGATCACGTACCACAACGCTTTCATGGCTTCGCCTCGACGTTCTGTACGTCAATTCCATCTCCTGCAGTTTCAACATTCAAAGACTGAATCACCAATACTTCTTCTAGCAGGTTCACATCGACCTCGAGAGAAAGTTCAGCAGACTGGAACAACGCCTCTTCTTCTTTCTCGATCCTAGTGATCGTCCCGATGGCCAGACCCCGAGGAAACCCTCCTACCAATCCCGACGTCACCACTCGATCACCGGGCCGTGCGCTTGATAACAACGGAATATACTTAAGCTGGGCCATTCCCTCCGTCGACCCCTCGACGATTCCTTGGTCTCTCGTCCGCTGAATCAATCCGGGAATTGCATTGTTCGGATCCGTCACAAGCAATACCACCGATGTAGCGGCTGTCGTTTTCACGATACGGCCGACGACACCAGCAGGAGTAATCACGCCAGCATCTGCCTGAAGCCCATCCAACTCCCCTTTGTTCAGAATCATCGTCTTGTACCAGTTCCCAGTATCGTGACCAATCACCTGCGCCGCAACCATCGTGGGGAGCGCTTGCTCTTTGAAATCCAACAGTGCTTTGAGCCGTTCCGTTGCCGTCGCTGCTTCGCGGAGCTGGTTGTTCTGTCCTCTCAGAAATTCCAATTCCTTCCGCAACTTCCTATTTTCCTCTTCGACTCCCTGAAGGACCGTAAACCTAGACCAAAGATCGACAGTTCCATCACGGACGCTGTCCATAGCCCGAAGAGGCCAACTCAAAACCCACCCGACAGGACCACCTAGTTGCTGGAACACGTCTTGGAGTTGGCTAGGCAGAAGCAGAAAGCCAAGCAGTAGAACGGCGGCGAAAACGAGACCGAGGCGCCTCACGTTATAGGGTGCGCGTGTATTGACCATCCGCATGAGGGATGGAACCTTACCGGAGGTTGTTGGCCTGAGACATGACCGACACCTTCCGAAGGAGATCCAGCTCGTCCAGGATTTTCCCTACCCCCAAGACCACAGAGGTGAGCGGATCGTCCACCGTAATGATTGGCAAGTTGGTTTCTTCACGAAATCGAGTATCCATTCCTTTCAGCAACGACCCCCCACCCGTCAATACGATACCGCGGTCGATAATATCGCCCGCCAGTTCCGGAGGAGTGTTTTCCAAAGCGATCTTGATCGCGTTCACAATCGTCCCAATAGGTTCCTGCAAGGCTTCGCGAACCTCGGCGTCATCTACGACCAGTGTGCGAGGGATGCCGGAAATGAGATCGCGACCCTTGATCATCATGGTTTTTCGTTCCTCGAACGGATAGGCAGACCCGATTTCAAATTTGATACGTTCCGCCATATGTTCGCCAATGAGCAAGTTGTACTTCTTCTTGATGTAATTCATGACCGCCTCGTCCATTCGGTCGCCGGCAACCTTTACGGACTCACTGTAGACGATCCCCCCAAGGGAAATGACCGCAATGTCAGTCGTGCCCCCCCCGACGTCAACGACCATGTTGCCAGACGGCTCTGTGATCGGCAGTCCTGACCCAATAGCCGCCGCTACTGGTTCTTCGATCAGATAGACCTCGCGCGCACCAGCCAATTCAGCCGAGTCCCGCACTGCCCGTTGCTCAACTTGTGTGATCCGGGATGGAACCCCGATGATAATCCTCGGCCGGACAAAAGCGCTACGATTGTGGGCCTTTCGGATGAAATGCTTCAGCATCTGCTCGGCCATCTCGAAGTCAGCAATCACGCCGTCCTTCATCGGCCGAATGGCCACGATGTTGCCCGGCGTGCGTCCAAGCATTTTCTTCGCATCGACGCCGACAGCCAGCACTTTTTCGGTTTTCTTTTCGACCGCGACCACTGACGGTTCGTTGAGGACGATTCCCTTCCCATGGACATACACCAAGGTTGTGGCCGTACCCAAATCAATCGCCAGGTCATCGGAGAACCACCCGAATACATCTCCCGAGAACCCCACGGTATCTCTCCCTTCATCTTGGCCAGGCGACTCAACGCCAAGCCTCTAGGGTTCGCTTGCACTAGTCCGGAATAGCAAGCCGGCCAGCATCCAACACCTGGGTTCTGGCCACCTCATCACCAAACCGTCGGCCCTGCTCGTTTCCGATTATAAGAAACCCCTCGAAAGCCAAAATAGCCGCCGACACCAACCATCCGACCCACGGAATCGCAAAGGCAACCTGCGCTCCACCAAGGGGCAAATTGCGAATGATCGATTCCCTGAATCCTACGGCGTCACGGCCATCCATCCGGACGGTCTGAAGGCCGACCAACCGCTTGCCGATGCTTTTCCCACCTGGGAATCCGTCCGCAATGAGAATGTAGGTCAACCCACAAAGAAACCCGACCGGAGAAGTGATTTCCCCCGCCGCGATAACAATGAACAGATCAATCAACTTCGCAATAAATCGATTTAGGACATGGGCCTTCGGATAGGCTGTTCCTTCTTGCAACTTCGAGGTGGGCCCCTCCCCCGCCAAGTAATCTCCTTCTAATTGATGGCAAAGTATAACAAAAATCAATATTTTGCACAAACAAAGACCGTTTCTATTTCACAAAGATCCTTTCCATATCCCCTCACATCCAGACCTTCGACTCTGAAATTCCTGCTTCGAACACGCCTCCGAATGGGTGCCCTTTCTTTACCATCAATCCTTGCGGCAAGCATTCCTAGCACTTGGCTCTCGCTCCCGACCAGCGATATCTTGCCTTCACGCCAAGGGGCAAGTAGAATCCTAGGACATTCGAATGGATGAGAGGGCGCGATGATCAAAATAATGAGAACTGCGGCACACGACTATCCCTGGCTGTTGAAATCCATCATGATTATCATAGCCACCGCCTTCGTAATCACGATGGGATGGTGGGGCTTCGGAGAAGAAGCGCGTAATACCGTTGCGAATGTTGGGGAGCTCGCTATTTCACGAGACGAATTCCGACGAGCCTATGAAAACATGTACCGCTTTTATAAAGAGAAGAGCACCGACGAGTTCAAGGAAGAAACATTTAAAGAATTCGTGATCGGACAGCTTGTCGACAATCGCGTTTGGCTCATCGCCGCGAGAGAGATGGGCGTAACCGTATCTGATGCAGAGCTGCGTGAGATGATCATTCAAATTCCAGACTTTCAGAAGAACGGCTCGTTCGATCCCGAACTCTACCAGCGGCTTCTTGCCAGTATTCACATGACGCCAGCCTCATTCGAAGCCTCGCAGTACCAGGAACTTTTGGGAGGCAAAGCACGGATGATCGTGCGCGAGGCGATAGCGCTTACTCCGTTGGAAATCGCGGAAGCACAAGCCGTAACAATGAGATCGCAAGATTCCGATTCTACCAACAGCACGACGTCCAAGGATCGCGTGTTACAAGACATGCTCATCCAAAAACAACAACGGGCCTTGACGTCGTATCAGGAATCTCTTAAAGCAAGAGTTCCGATCAAGATCCACCGCGAACTTCTGTGAGCGTCATCCAACGCAAGAAACCAGTGGTCCTAGGCCAGAACCTGATTGATCAAAGAATCAGCATCGCATCACCGTAACTGTAAAAACGATACCGCTCCTTCACTGCCTCCTCATAGGCTTTCCTGACCGGCCCCAAGCCTCCGAACGCAGACACCAATGTCAAAAGCGTCGTCCGCGGAAGGTGGAAGTTTGTCATAAGGGCATCGACCACCTGAAATCGAAAGCCAGGTCTGATGAACAAACGGCTATTGCCCGACATCGGTGCCACGGCACCTCGCGCACGAGCCACCGTTTCGAGAGTCCGGACCACGGTGGTTCCTATTGCCACCACGCGCCGGCCCTCTCGCTTAGCCCGCTCGACGGCTTGAGCGGTCTCTTCGCCGATCTCGAAGGACTCCTCCCCCATCTGATGGTCTTCGATCCGCCTTGCTTTGATAGGCTTGAACGTCGAGGATCCGACGTGGAGCGTAATCGACGCGATGTGGATGGATCGCTCGGCCAGCTGTGAGAGCAGCTGAGCCGTAAAATGGAGCCCCGCAGTCGGTGCGGCGATCGCCCCCTCATGTTTTGCAAAGAGTGTTTGATACCAATCGTGATCGTCTCGTCGGGGCAACCGCCTGATATACGGCGGTAACGGCATGGCTCCATGCGTATGAATGAATTGCGCCACCNNCGCCACCGGCACTGGACACTCCACTTTTACCTGTGTGCCTGCGGCATCCCGCTTTAGAATCGTTGCGCATGACTGTCCGTCGAATTCGATAATTTGACCGACTACGAATGACCCTTTGACCATAATTTCCCACACATCGTCGCCAAGGTCCTTGACGAACAAAATCTCTACCGGCTCCCCTGTTAACCTTTTTGTTCCCGACACCCGCGCAGCCAATACCTTCGTATCATTCACGACAAGAAGATCCCCCGGGGCAAACACGTTGGGAAGGTCCGACACATGGTAGTGGATGAGTTGATCCGACCATCGGTTCAGGAGCAACAATCGTGCTCGATCGCGGGGAATAACGGGTTGCATAGCGACAAGGGAGGAATCGAACGGAAAGTCGAAGTCGGAGAGTTGCATCAGTACGCAGGCGCCAGAGGTGTCTGCGTCAACGAAGCATGCTGAAGCTCGGTTCCGGGATAGAAATAGCGAAGAATGCTAGAAAAGGAGTAGCCCAACTCTGCCAGCTTTTTGGCGCCCCATTGGCATAAACCGACGGCATGGCCTGCTCCATAGCCAGAAAGCACGACCTCTTTGCTAAAGGATTCGATCGTAAACTGCGTGCTGGGGACCACCGTGTAGCCGACCGCTTTTCGGAGATCTTCGCCCCGCAGAATCAACTCCCCCTTGGAGTGGAGGATTCGCAGGGTGGCCACGCGACCGGCCCGACTATGGGTCAGCGGCGTGAGCGATGCGATCGTTCCGACCACGACCCCCTGTTGCCGGAGGCCCTTCTCCAGTGTGTCAATTTTGAAGGAGGCTTTCCACTTATAATGCGGCGACTCGATATCGAACGGACATTCGACACCCTTCAAGTATGGTAAGTCTTTTNNGTCTTTTGACCACACAATGAGGGCGTCTTCGGTAAGACCTGCGGCAGTCGATGAGAACGCTGCATAGATCGGCGCACCCTGAAACGTAACCACCAGTCCTCTTGTCAACTCTACTGCCTGTTCTATCTCTGTATCGATACCCTGACGGCCGCGATATACTTGATCTTGAATGCTCGCCTCAACATCATAGTCTCGAGACCCGCTGAGCATGTGTTGATACAGCGCGTAGGTCCTAGCGGCCACGGCTTGCACCTTGAGCATTTCGGGGTGCCAGGCAGAATTGATTTCAGCCGGTACGACTCCTTTAACATACTCTTCCAGATCCACATGATTGACAACCAGCATACCTTTTCCGCGCCGAACCAACCGGATCATTCCCCCAACCTGCAACCCTGTTATTTCTTCATCGGACTGGAGTCTTGTTCTATTGCCGTTGCTGTTTTGTCGAGGCAACTTAAGCGTAAGGTCTTGACCCCCAGCACCTAGCGTTAACTCATCGCTCACGACGCGTACTCCATCCAGGAGCAGGGCTTGGCCATGCACTTCAACCCAAAGCACGGATTGGTAAGAACGCTTGGCGTCACGATCACCTGTGACCCAGACGGGATTCTCAGCGCGCACCTCCAGCCGTTGAACATCAGAAGCCAGCAGGACGCGGACTGATCGGGCAGAATGCGCTGGTGGCGCCACCAGGCAACCCACTCCCACCGCCAGTCCAATTACACCGAAACTCAACCATCGTACGATCATCGGCGGAAAAACCATCCAGCCAGATAGAATAGCAGACTAAGAACGATGCTTAAGAGAAGGCTCGTGGCAATCGGAAAATAAAAGCTAAAGTTTTCGCGCTTGAAGGATAGATCGCCGGGAAGTTTCCCCACCCAACTAAAGGCACTCCCCAGTCCAGGCACCCGATCTACCACGACCAGCAATAGCCCGACCGCAGCAATTCCCAACCCGATTCCGATCAGGATCTTGCCGAAAGCAGCCCATTCCGGCATCAGCCGTTCACCAAACATTCGGCGATTTGAATGGCATTCAGCGCAGCTCCTTTTCGCAGATTGTCGGAAACGACCCAGAGGTTGAGCCCATTCGCAATCGATTCGTCCTCGCGCACGCGGCCTACGTAGACTTCGTCTTTTCCCGTCACATCCAACGGCATTGGGTAAAGCTTCTTCATCGGATGATCATAGACGATCATCCCCGGCATGGCTGCCAGCGCAGCTCGTGCCTCGTTCACCTTGAGTGGTCGCTCCAATTCAACATTGATCGCCTCGGAGTGACAACGCAGCACCGGCACGCGGACAGTCGTTGCCGTCATGCGTAGGGCAGGCGCTCCAAGGATTTTTCGAGTTTCCTTGATAATCTTCTCTTCTTCCGAACAATCCCCGCCGTCATTGAAGGAACCAATATGCGGCAACAGGTTAAATGCGATCTGATACGGGTAGACTTCGGCCTTGATCTCTCGAAACGCCATGAGATCCTTCGTCTGCTCCATCAACTCATCCATAGCCGCCGCGCCAGTTCCTGACACGGACTGAAAAGTCGTGACCACCACTCGTTTCACACCCACTGTCTCGTGTAATGGTTTCAACGCCATAACCAGTGGCGTTGTAGTACAATTGGGGATCGCTACGATGCCACGTGGCAACGCCTCTAGGGCATGGGCATTCACTTCCGGTACGACCAACGGAACATCGGCATCCATGCGCCACACACCGCTGTCATCGATCACCACAACCCCCGCAGCTCCAAGCTGCTGACCATACTCTCGACTGATTGCATCGGTGGCTGAAATCAGCGCAAAATCTACGCCTGCAAACGACGATTCTGCCGTCAACTCCTCGACTCTCCATTCTCGCTCCTGACACGCTAACGTTCCTCCAGCCGATCTCTTAGAGGCAAAGAGCCGGAGCGATTCCAGAGGAAACTTTCGTTCTTCCAGTATATCGAGCGTCTCTTTTCCTACCGCGCCGGTCGCGCCAAGAATGGCCATCACATACTTGGATTTCTTTTTCATCATCAACGCCTGCCAGCTATACCACGAGCTCGCGGATCCGATGGTTAAACGTATCGGCGATTAAGAGACGCCCTTCAGCGTCTAGGACAATCCCAAACGGATAATTGAGCCCAGCTTTCAAGGCCGATCCACCATCACCGACATAGTGTGGGACACCTGTTCCAGCCAGCCGATCAAGCTTCCCTGTCGCTCGATCCCATCGGCGAATCAAATGGTTGTCGGAATCCGTAATAAAGAGGTTTCCCTTTCGATCTAGGGTGATGCCAGACGGCCTTGCCAAACTCGCCGATGGTGGCTCGGCAGGCCCCTGATAACGATACCCGCCCCCGTCACCCACCGCCGTCCATATGAGGGAGGTCATGGGATCGACCATACGGATCCTGCCGTTGAAGGTATCCGCGATAAAGAGCGTCCCGTCGTCTGTGAGCGCCAACCCACTCGGGCCAGCCAACGCGGCCTCCGTCGCGGGAATGCCGTCTCCATTGTATCCCGCAAATCCAATACCCGCGACCGTCCGGATGAGACCAGTAGCCATATCGATTGCCCGTACGCGGTGGTTACTCTGATCAGCAACGTACAACGTGCCTGAACCACTCATGGCCAAAGCCGCCGGGTCATTAAGCCCAGCCACATTGGCCGGTCCTCCGTCTCCTCCGTATCGAGGTTGGCCAATACCGGCAATGGTCGTAATGCGCCCCGTATCGGCCTCGATACGGCGAACTCGATGATTCAAGGTATCTGCAATGTACACGTGACCTTCTCGATCAACCACGACCGCCGTAGGAAAATTCAACCGTGCTTGATCTGCTCGTCCCCCGTCACCGTCAAAGCGCTTCACCCCTCCAGCCCGATTGGTGACATAGCGGACCGTTCCGCTCAAATCCGTCTGTGAGGTAAAGCCATGGGAATCCGGTGTTTGCATCTCACTGAGCGGATCATGGGCATCGCCCACTGGATCCGATGTCGGTACGGGAAGGGTAACTTTTGCAGGGACCACTTCAGCAATCCCAGCAACGGTTGTTATCATTCCAGTTGTGCGATCGACCTTTCGAACCACGTTGTTTTCTGAGTCCGCGATGATGAGGTTGCCCTGTTGATCAAGCGCTACGGCTTTAGGTTCATTGAGACTAGCCGCAACTGCTATACCTCCGTCTCCAAACCAACCGCAATCACCGGTCCCGACGATCGTCCGGATCATGCCGACTTTGACCGCTATTGTCATTAACGCACCATGGAACTAATCGAGGCTCCTGAGGATGGCATCGCCCATTTCGGCTGTCCCGACAATTCTGGCGCCTTTGCTTTGGATATCCTTGGTTCTATACCCAAGATCAAGAGCCTTCATAATGGCCTGATCAATTACCTCAGCTTCTTTGTCGAGTTTAAACGCATATGACAACATCATGGCAGTCGAAGCGATTGTTGCAATGGGATTGGCGATATTCTTTCCGGCAATGTCAGGCGCACTACCGTGGATCGGCTCAAACAGGCTTACTCTTGCCCCGATGCTCGCAGACGGCAGCATACCGATCGAGCCGGTCAGCATCGCCGCCTCATCGCTCAGGATATCTCCGAACATGTTATTACAAAGCAACACGTCGAATTGCCGCGGGTTCCGCACCAATTGCATCGCGGCATTGTCCACATAAATGTGTCCTAACTCAACGTCAGGGTAGGATTTGTGGACGTCAATCACGACCTTTCGCCAGAGCTCTGACGACTCCAACACATTCGCCTTATCCACGGACATTACTTTCTTACGCCGCTTCTGCGCAGCTTCGAACGCCACCTTGGCGATTCTCCGGACCTCTTCTGTCGTGTAGACTTCCGTGTTTATCCCTCGCTCTTCGCCAGTCGGCAATTTTTCAATCCCCTTAGGCTTGCCGAAATAAATCCCGCCCGTGAGCTCGCGAACAACGAGAATGTCAATTCCCTCGACCACCTCGCGTTTCAAGGTAGACGCATCGACGAGATTAGCATAGACTCGCGCTGGACGGAGATTCGCATAGAGACCCAGTGCTTCTCGGATCCCAAGGAGCGCGCGCTCCGGTCGGAGACTGTGGTCGAGCCCTTCCCACTTCGGTCCCCCAACCGCACCCAGCAGTACTGCATCGCTTTGTTTCGCAAGCGCCAATGTCTCTTGTGGCAACGGCACTCCAACCTTATCAATCGCTTGCCCTCCAATGTCTGCGGAAACAAACTCAAGCGAATGGTGATACTTCTGGCCGATCGCCTTCAGGATCTTGACCGCTTCCGGAACGATTTCTCGACCGACTCCGTCACCAGCGAACACCGCAATTTTCGCATTCACGTTACTCTCTCCTTTTTAGTGCGAAACCGGTGGCTGAGTCATTCCAACACCGTTTCATCTTCGGTTCGCCAAGCAGGGTCGACCATGCACAGAAATTCAAGTTCCCGGGAGCCGGTATTTTCGAGCGACTGCTTCCCCCCTGGCGGAACATAGAGCGTGGTGCCGGCTTCTACCGGCACCATCTTGTCGTCCAGCATGAAGCACCCTTGACCGGCAATGAAGTAATAGACTTCTGATGAGGCCAGGACATGCCACTTTGACCGCTGGCCAGGCCCCAATGTCCCATGGGCGAGGCTATAACTCAACGTTAGCTGATGCTTAGCTGGATGAAAGATTTCACGCAGGTTGGTATGGTCGCCAGCCAGAAATACTGGTCGCTCCGCTGGTGTTACCTTGAACACGGAGAGGTCCTCTTCTAAACAGTGGCTTAGATACTATGGGTAAATGACTGTACAGTGGCCTCGCCCGTCAAATCAAGTTGACCTTTTGTTGACCCTGCGCCTGCTTCACGGATAAGTAGGCCAGTTTATTCAACGCACTCAGGTATGCCCGGGCCGAGGCAGCAATCACGTCAGTATCGGCCCCATGTCCAGAAACAGTCCGACCATCTTCCTGCACCCGCACAGAGACCTCTCCTTGTGCGTCCGTCCCCCCGGTAATGGCCTTCACGACATACATGAGCAACTTGCTCTTTGTCTCGGTGATCGCGGCAATGGTCCGGTAAATCGCATCCACCGGCCCATCGCCTGAGCCAGTCCGAGTGATAGGCTTGCCGTCAATTTCAAGCTCGACCGTGGCCGTCGGTACCTGATTTGTCCCGCTTGAAACGTGAAACGATTTTAATGTAATTCGGTCGGCCATCTTTGCCAATTCTTCCGATACGATCACTTCGAGGTCCTCTTCATAGATTTCCTTTTTTTGGTCAGCCAGTTTCTTGAACCGCTCGAAGGCATGGTTGACCTCCTCTTCGTTGAGCTTGTAGTCCAACTCTTCCAGACGCTGTCGAAAAGCATGACGACCCGAAAGTTTGCCCATCACCATCTTGCTTTCAAGTAAACCAATCGATTCCGGGCGCATAATTTCATAGGTGGTCTTGTCTTTGAGCAATCCATCTTGGTGAATCCCAGAAGTATGGGCAAACGCATTGGCACCAACGATCGCCTTGTTCGGCTGGACAACCATGCCAGTAATCTTGCTAACGAGTCGGCTCGTCTTGGCGATCTCTTCAGTTCGAATCTGGGTATCGGCCTGGTAGAAATCTTTTCTGGTCCTGAGCCCCATCACGATTTCTTCCAGTGAAGTATTCCCCGCACGCTCGCCGATCCCGTTGATCGTGCACTCGACNNTGCTTGGAGTTAGGGACCTTTGCACATATCTCCTTAATCAAGGCTCCGAATTCTTGAGGAACCGCGTACCCGACTGTGTCGGGAATGTTGACCGTACCCGCTCCCGCTTCTATAACAGCTTCAATTACCTCGTACAAATAGGCAGGATCGGAACGGCTGGCATCCATCGGCGAGAATTCAACGTCATCAACATAGGTCCTCGCTCGCTCAACCATTTCAATCGCGCGCTTCTTCGCCTCTTCACGTGTCATACGGAACTGGTATTTCAAGTGGATATCGGACGTTGAAAGAAAAGTATGGATGCGCGCCTTCGGCGCCCCTTTCAAGGCCTCCCAAGCCCGGTCAATGTCTTCTGAACGCGCTCGCGCCAGGCTGCAAATGGTCGGCCCTTCAACTTGCTGAGCAATACGCCGCACCGCTTCAAAATCCCCGGGTGAGCTGTAAGCAAATCCAGCTTCAATAATATCAACACCAAGCCGAGCCAGCTGTTTGGCCACCATGACCTTCTCTTCCACATTCATACTAGCGCCGGGCGATTGCTCTCCATCCCGTAAGGTCGTATCGAAAATTCGGATCATCCTGGTCATAGCTGCACCTCTTTTCTCCATTGAGATTGCTCAAAATGTTCTTCCGACAAATCTGCAGTTCCTGACTTTATGCTGAGATCGAGAGAGGCTTTGACCTTCCTCATCGGAGACTCGATCGAAGCCTTAGCCACAACCCTTTCCGCACCGGTAACCATCTTCATCAACATGAAAAACAAAAAGCCTCCATCCCTTCTAAAGCAGGGACGGAGGCTTTTTCAGCTCCGTGGTACCACCCTGATTCAGCCCGAACAACGGACACGTTGTTCAGAGCCCTTCATTGCGCCCGTTCACGGGGGCAAGGCGGAATCCCCTAGTTCTCCTTCAGGGACTCGGCTCGGAGGCGAGTTCTGCGACACACAGGCTGGTTCGCACCATCCACCAGCTCTCTCGAATCCGTGTGGGGTCGCATACTACTCCTCGTCATCGCCATTCACAGACCATGCGATTTCCTATTATGCAATACAGCTTTGAATACCCGATTCACGACTTGGATTCAAGAGGCGGCGATTCTGCTTTCACGCCGCCCTTTTTCCCAAACACTCGCGCCAAGAGCCAGAATATGCGCTCGACCGGCCCCAGCAACGCATAGCCGGCGAAGATGACAAACAACATAACCTGAGGCCAGGCTACCACTAGCATCAGGGTAAGGATTCCCCACACGAGATAGGTAATCTGTCGGTGGCCCTTGAATTTCAACTCCTTGAAGCTCCGATACTTGATAGTGCTGATCATCAGAAAAGACAGCGTCAGCATGATGATCAATACGAAGAGCGGCTTCACCTCTGCCCCCATTCTGAGGATATAATGATCGAACACAACCAGGGAGGCAATCACTCCCGCAGCGGCAGGAATGGCAAGTCCGGTAAAATATTTCCCGTCTGATAGGGCCACAGTTGAATTGAATCGAGCCAACCGTACCGCCCCCATTGCAACATAGGCAAACATTACAGCCACGCCGAACGTACCCTGTCCACTCAATGCCCAGGAGTAGATCAAGAGGCCCGGTGCAACGCCAAACGAGACGACATCGGACAGGGAGTCATACTCCAAACCAAAATGACTTGTACTGTTGGTCAGCCTGGCCGACTTGCCATCGAGGACGTCGAAAATCATCGCGACAAGAATCGCAATAGCCGCCGCCATATAATTGGCGTTGAAGACAGAGAGAATCGCAAAGACTCCACAGAACAAATTGCCGGTCGTGAAAAGATTCGGGATCAGATGCATGGCCGCCTCTCGTCGCTTCCCACCTTTGCCAAAAGAACTCTTGAAAGCAGCGGATTTCATCGCAGCTCTCCTAAAATTGTTTCCCCGCCTTTCACTCGATCACCGACTGCAACACGCAGGTTTGTTCCGATCGGAAGAAACGTGTCCATTCGAGACCCAAAACGGATCAATCCGAACCGCTCACCGCGTATCGCATGTTCCTGAGCCGCCACCCAACAAGCAATGCGCCGGGCTATCAAACCCGCGACTTGTACGCACAAGACTTTTGCGCCTTCGGCGGCTCGAATCATTACGGCGTTCTGCTCATTCCGCAACGTGGCTTCTGGCTTGCTGGCAACCAAGAACAACCCCGGCTGATACTCTACAGCTTCAACCATTCCATTACACGGAATCCGGTTGATATGTACATCGAACACGTTCAAAAAGATGGTGAGTCGGATGCTCCGTTCCTTCAGATAACGAGGTTCGAACTCTTCTTCAATGGCGATGACTTTCCCGTCACCGGGAGCCACTACGAGATGCTGCCCCTGCGGCACGACTCTGGCAGGGTTGCGGAAAAACCACGCGACAAAGAGCGTCAGAAGCCCGGTCACGACAGCCACAACCGACCAGCCCAGTAATCCTGCCAAGAGTGTAACTCCGGCAGGAAGCGTAATGAAGGGAATTCCTTCTTTGGCAAAGGGGATGCCGACCGCACGGTCCGCCATTTTTTCGCCTTTCCCTCTCAGCAATCGGCTAAATTCGTCCACAGCATTCTTGAAACGAATGCCGAATCTCTATCACCTACTCCTCAGTTCTTAGCTTTGTCGACAAGTTGATCCTTCTTAAGCCACGGCATCATTGCTCGCAGCTTGGATCCGACCTTTTCGATGGGATGCGCCTCTCCTTTAGCTAGCAGCGCATTATAGACTGGACGGTTGGCTTGATTTTCCAGCACCCACTCCTTAGCAAATTGTCCTGTTTGGATTTCTCCAAGAATCTTCTTCATTTCACGCTTGGTCTCCTCGGTCACCACCCGAGGACCGCGTGTGACATCTCCGTACTTAGCCGTTGTGCTGATCGAGTAGCGCATGTTGGCGATGCCGCCTTCATAGATCAAGTCTACGATAAGCTTCACTTCGTGCAAGCACTCGAAGTAGGCCATCTCCGGGGAGTAACCGGCCTCCAGCAGCGTTTCATATCCGGCCTGAATCAACGACGTAAGTCCCCCACACAACACCGCCTGTTCGCCAAATAGGTCGGTTTCGGTCTCTTCCCGGAAATTAGTTTCGATAACGCCGGCTCGTCCACCGCCAATTGCGCTCGCATAGGCCAACCCTACCTGCCTCGTGGTGCCACCGGGATCTTGATGAATCGCCAGCAAACACGGCACGCCACTGCCCTTCGAATACTCGGAACGAACAAGATGACCAGGCCCTTTAGGAGCCACCATGAAGACATTCACGGAAACTGGCGGCACAATCTGTCCAAAATGGATGTTGAAACCGTGGCCGAATCCCAAGTAGGACCCAGCCTTGAGATTTGGCGCCACCTCCTGCCGATAGAGAGCTGCTTGAGCCTCATCGGGCACAAGGATCATCACCACCTCAGACATTCTGACCGCATCGGCCACCGGCACCACTTTGAGGCCGCATTGCTCGGCCTTTTTCCAAGAGCTCCCTTCGCGCAGGCCAATCACCACGCTCACGCCACTTTCCTTCATGTTGAGAGCATGGGCATGGCCCTGGCTTCCATAGCCAATTATGGCCACCTTCTTGTTGCGAATTTGCTGAACATCCGCATCCTTATCGTAGTAGATCTTCATGCTGTACTCCTAGCAAGACTTGCTCGCAATAGTCGACGTACGAACTCGACGGTGCGCTCTACTCTCGGGCAACTCTCTTGGCCTGTACGACGGCCGGGCGAATCGGCTCGCGAGCTACGGCGACTCGTCCGGTGCGGACCAAATCTTTGATCCCAAGAGGCTGCAGTAAATTGATGATCGCTCCGATTTTTTTAGGATCCCCGGACACCTCCACAGTATAGGTACTCGGCGTCGAATCGATGATATTCGCACGGAAAATGTCCACAATCCTGAGTGCCTCTGCCCTATCCGCATCTTTCGTATGAACCTTAATAATCGCCGTCTCCCGCGAGACGAATTCCGTCTCATTTAAATCCACCACTTTGATCACATCGATCAGCTTATTGAGCTGCTTAACGATTTGTTCGATTATTCGCTCATCGCCCGATGTCACGATGGTCATCTGCGACATAGAAAGATCAAGTGTTGGGGCTACCGACAAACTCTCAATATTAAAACCGCGACCGCTGAACAATCCGGCGACCCGCGACAGAACCCCGAACTTGTTCTCAACCGTCACAGAAATGATGTGTTCCATCTTAAACCATGGCCGCTTGCCAACGGCTATGAGTTAGGCCGTCAACACCGTGTCTTTATCTTCCGGTGTCGTTTTCCGTGCACCGGATTGTTTTTTCTTCAATTCTGGTGGATCCTCAAGGATCATCTCATGGTTGCAGCCGCCTGCAGGAATCATCGGATAACAGTTCTCATACGGGTAGGTCGGGACATCGACAATGACAGGCCGATCCGTCGCTATTGCTTCTTTTAGCACCGCATCGAGTTCTCCCACTTTATTGGCCCGTAATCCGCCCGCACCATACGCCTCTGCCAGTTTCACGAAGTCTGGCGTCGTATCTAGGTAGCTAGAGGCATAGCGCCCCTCGTAGAAAAGATCCTGCCACTGGCGCACCATGCCGTGAAATCGGTTGTTCAGGATGATGACCTTGACCGGTAATTTGTTTAGTACCGCAGTGGCCATCTCTTGCATGTTCATCTGCACGCTGCCGTCGCCCGCAATGCAGAGGACCAAGCGATCACGGAAGGCGGCCTGTGCGCCCATCGCCGCAGGAAATCCGAAACCCATCGTTCCAAGCCCGCCTGAGGTCAACCACCGGTTCGGTTTCGCAAGTTTGAAGTACTGTGCAGCCCACATCTGATGCTGTCCGACGTCGGTCGAAACGATCGGGTCTCGATCCTTCGTGAGTTCATACAGCCGCTTCACAACGTGCTGTGGCTTGATCGGCCCGTCTGATTCTTGATGATACGTCAGGGGATGCGCCTGTCGCCATTCGCGAATCTGATCCAACCAGGGCTTCCGCAGTTCTTTTTGGTCACCGTTTACCGTGGCATGAAGAACTTGCGTCAACTCGCGGAGCACGGCCCTGCAATCGCCGACGATAGGAATGTCGACGTGGATGTTCTTTCGGATCGACGTGGGATCGATGTCAATATGAATGACTTTCGCGTGAGGACAGAACTCCGACACTTTACCAGTTACCCGATCGTCAAACCGCGCCCCAACTGCAATTACGAGATCGGAATAGTGTACCGCCATGTTAGCTTGATAAGTGCCATGCATTCCCATCATCCCCAAGGAGAGAACGTGCTCGCCAGGGAATGCCCCCAGGCCCATCAAGGTCATGTCGACCGGAATCTGCGTCATCTCGGCTAACTCAAGCAATTCCTGTGATGCCCTGGAAAATACGACTCCTCCGCCTACATAGAGAATCGGCATCTTGGCCTTAGTAATCGCTTCAGCCGCCTGCTTGATTTGCCACTTATTGCCTTCATAGGTAGGGCTATAGCCTCGGATCGACACGGCACTTGGATAAGTGAACTCTGTTTTCTCCATCGAGACGTCTTTGGGAATATCGACCAGCACCGGTCCCGGACGCCCGGTCGTCGCGATGTAGAACGCTTCTTTAATCGTGGCAGCCAGATCGTTCACATCTTTGACAAGAAAGTTGTATTTCGTGCAGGGGCGGCTCAAACCCACATTGTCTGCTTCCTGAAACGCGTCGTTTCCTATCAAACTAGTCGACACTTGCCCACTAAAGCAGACCAGAGGAACAGAGTCCATGTAGGCATCAGCTAACGCAGTAATCACGTTCGTCATGCCGGGGCCTGATGTCACGAGGCATACACCTGCCTTGCCAGTCGCTTTGGCATAACCTTCGGCCATATGGCCAGCCCCCTGTTCATGGCGCGTCAAAATAACCTCAATTTCTTTCTGCTGATGGAGCATGTCGAAAATCTTCAGGACGACCCCGCCGGGAAGAGCAAATACGGTTTTCACCCCTTCCTTCTTGAGACATTCAATGAAGATCTCTGCACCGGTGAGTTTCATGACAAACCCTCCCTCCAACCACAAGCTTAGGCATCACCCCAGAGGTCAACTGATACGCCAGTACCAGAAATTACCCCCATAGTGTAGACGAAGCAACGCCTCTCACACTTAGGAAACTTCTGGAAAATCAATGGGAAAGATGGGAGATCCTATCATCCTGGTGTGGAAGCGTCAATAGGAGCGCTAGGACCTACTAATAAAGAGCGGATCCTCGATCACCAACCAGAATCCTACTTGTTTCGATTTCTTGCTAAAGCGCTGCGCGGATAAGGACCGATGTGCTATTCATCCACACGAAAATGGCGCAGGCGCGAAGACCTATAAGCCGGATTCTGTCCAGCGAAAAGTTGCCCTCTCCGCTTGGATGATCATTTCTCTGGGATTCGAGTTACCCCGAACCTCAAGCGACCTACCCGAAGACCTCGACTGGGCCAGTCGATATGCAAGACTCGCGAGGAGCCTCGCAATCGTCTTCCTATTTGGCCTTGCACCGGGCGACGCTTACCGTGCCAGTGATGTCGCCACCACCGCGGTGGGCTCTTACCCCACCGTTTCACCCTTACCTGCTCGAGACGGGCGGTCTGTTTTCTGTGGCCCTTTCCGTCGCCTCACGGCGCCCAGGCGTTACCTGGCAGTCTGCCCTGTGGAGCTCGGACTTTCCTCGACCCGCTCGCGCGGGCCGCGACCGTCTCACCCCGCCTTCTCCGGCGTCCTGGAGGGAAAGGTACTCGGAAGAGGATGGCCGGAGCAAACCCGTGCGCCTCGGAGAGTTGCGTGTCGGGGGCCGCGTGTTGAGGCGTGGTTGACGCGCCGGGGCAGCTTCGGGTACCCACTCTCCAGGAGTCGAGGTGAGCCAGACCCGCGAATCCGGTATGGTCGCCACCGTGGTGGAGCCGGGCGAGCGCCGCCTGGTCGACGCGGCATCGGGGCATCGGTGTGCGACGGTGCACGTCGACAGCGTCCGGGACGCACTGCGGGCCGTGCGGACCCGTGCGGTGTCGGCCGTGCTGGTGTCGCCCCGCTGCGTGGTCCGGGAGCAGCTGCCGGAGCTCGAGATCCTCACCGGCTCGTTCCCGGGACTGCCGACGGTGGCGGTGCTGTCCAGCTACGACGCCCAATCGGGCCAGCGCCTCCTGGAACTGGGCTCCTGCGGCATCCGGCGGCTCCTGGACTTGAGTCGGCGCGAGGGATGGGACGAGCTCCGCGAGCTGCTCGCCCACCCGGCGACGCCGATCGCTGCGCGCATCCTGTCGGCGGTGGTGCCGGCCCTGGACGCCCCCACCGCGCCGTGCCGGCTCTTCTTCGTCGCCTTGGTGCGGCTCGCGCCGGTGGTCACGACGGTCCGCGCCCTGACGGCGCGGCTCGGCGTCCCGCCGAGCACCTTCGTCTCCCGGTTCTTTCGGGCGGGGCTGCCCTCTCCCAAGCGGTACCTGGCCGCGGTCCGCCTGGTCTATGCGGCGGCGTTGCTGGAGTCCCCGGCTCGGTCCCTCGCGGACGCGGCGTACCAACTGGAGTACTCGTCGCCGCAGAGCTTCGGGCGGCACGTCCGCGGCACCCTCGGGCTGACGGCCCACGAGTTCCGCCGGCGCTTCACCTTTCAGAAGGCGTTGGCCGAGTTCGTCTCGCGCCTGATCGTCCCGTTCCAACGGACGTTCCGCACCTTTCATCCACTGCCCAACGGGGTGGGTGGCTCCGGACGAGACTGGTGAGGAACCCGCGGGCTCCGGTCAGGCGCGGGGCTGCTCGGGGACCGCGTGCTCGGACGTCACGTGCTCGGGCCGCAACACGGAAAAGGCCGCAGTGCTGGCCCGGAGGCGGACGGCGACCTCGGCCAGCCGTTGTCCGGCCCGATCGAGCTCTTCCATCGCCGTGATCTGTGTGCTCATTGCCTGTGCGGCGCCCTCCGCGTGGGACGCCGAGGCGGCGCTGGTCCCCGCCACCTGCTGCATCATCTTCGTGAGGTCGCCGATCTGTGCCGCCTGTGAGCGGAAGCCCTCGGCGGTGGCCGCCACCACGTGGCCGGCTCGAGCGGCGCCGGCGCGGATCGCCTCCAGCGCCTCTCGAGCCTGACCGGCGACCTCGCCGGCGCCCCGCACCTGCGACTCGCTCGCCTCCATGGCACGGGCCGCCGCCTGGATGCCCACACGGATCCCGTTGACGAGCTCGGCGACGTCGCGTGCCGAGTCTCCCGCATCGGATGCCAGCGTGCGTACCTGATCCGCCACGGCGGCGAAGCCCTCGCCCTGCTCGTCCGCGCGCGCGGCCTCGATGGCGGCGTTCAGTGCGAGGAGCCTGGTCTGCCGGGCGATCTTGCCGATGGCGTCCGCGAAGACGCCGATGCGGTTGGACAGCTCCGCCAGTCCCTCCACCGTCCGGGCGGTGGCCCGGACCTCCCGCTCCACCGCGAGCAGCGTCGCGGTGGCCCGCTCCACCCGCTCCCGCCCGGTCTCGGCGGTCTCGACCAAGCGGCCGGCTTCGGCCTCGAGGGTGTCGGCACGGGATCGCAGCGCCTCGGCCTCACTGGCGGCGGCGGTGCTCTGATCGCGACCGGCCTCTGCCACCGAGCGTTGGGTCTTCATGTCGTCCGACAACGCCATCGACGCGTCGGCGATCCTGCGTCCCGCGGCCAGCATGTCGCCGGCGCTGGCCGACAGGACTTCGGCGAAGGCCGCGACCGCGTCCGATTCGCGCTGCACCTCGGAGACGGTCGTGGCCATCCCCTCGAGCATCCCGTTGAGCGACTGCGCCACGAGGCCGAGTTCGTCGGTGCGCGCGACCGGCGCTCGGACGCCGAGGAATCCCGCGGCCGCCTGGCCGATCACGTTGCGGGTCACACGCACCCGCTCCGCCAGGCGAGCCAAGCCGGCGCCGAGCGCCCAGGCGGCCACGACAACGACGACGGCGTCTGCGTAGATCGATCGGGGGAGGCTCCAGGCGAAGACGCCGGCCGAAATCGCCCCGTGGACGGCGGCGGCCGCGAGGTATGCCGGGCCCGACGCCAACGCGAGCACCCGCCCGAGCCCGCGGTCGTGCCGAAAGCCGTACGGGACCACGACGAGCGGAAACGCAACGGCGAACGCTCCAGGGCCGTAGAACGCGACCAGCGTCGACGCGAGCACCAGGTCCAGGAGGCCCGCCCCGTGGTTCTGCCACGGGTGGTGCCACCCGCGCTGCACCAGACCGGCGAGGCCGACGTTGGCCGCCGCGGCGGTCCCGATCGCCGCGAGCAGTATCGACCAGCCGACGTCGACCAGTCCGGCCGTGCGGCCCATGACGAGCAACACCGACCCGACCGCGATGAACGCCCAGCGTCGGCGCACGCCGCCGGCGAAGGTGTCGAGATCGCGCGGGTGCCGGTCGTCGGGCTCGGCGGTCGGAGGCCCGTCGAGCGTGCCGCGGCCTGCCTCGGCGCTGTTCACCGGGGCCCGTCGGAGCGGACTCCGAGGTCGGCGAGCGACACCAGCACGTGGACCGGATAGCCGCGGTCGGCGATCCGCTCGCGGCCACCTTCGTCTCGGTCCACCACCGCGAGCACCCCGGCGACGATGCCGCCCGCTTCGGTGACGGCATCGATCGCCGCCAGGGCCGAGCCGCCGGTGGTGATGACGTCTTCGGTGATCACCGTTCGGGCGCCGCGGCGAAAACACCCCTCGATGCGCTGTCGCCTGCCGTGCCCCTTGGCCTCCTTGCGCACGGTGAAGGCGTCCAGCGTGGGAGGGCTCTCCAGAGAGGCGACGGCGATCGCGTAGGAGACCGGGTCCGAGCCGAGGGTCAGGCCGCCGACCAGGTCGGCCTCCCAGCCCATCATCCGGATCGCTGCGAGGCCGAGCCGGCCCACCAACCCCATGCCGTCGGCCGACATGGTGGTGCGCCGCGCGTCGATGTAGTGGGAAGAGGTCTTTCCGGAGGAGAGGGTGAAGCTTCCGGTTTCGAGAGAGCGCGCTCTCAGGAGGGCTGCGAGGGTCCCGAGTTGCTCCCGGAACGAAGGTCCGGTCATTGTGCGAGGGTAGTAGTAACTACAACTACTATCCTTTCTTCCCGAATAGTGAGCGGAACGTTCCCATGAGTCCCTGCTTCGGCTCTTCCTTGGTCGTCGCCGCCACGGGGACCGGCCCCGCTCCACTCTGCGCTGAGGCCGCTGCCGCAAACTCGTCGGCGAACCGACGGACGGGCTGCTGGCGGCTCGCCGGGTCACGCTCCAGCGCCCGCATCACGACCTCCTGGAGCGCGTCCGGGAAGTGATGCCCCATGCCGGCCTTGTTGAGCGGGACCGGGGGCTGGGTCAGGAGCTGCTGAAAGAGCTCACGCGGCGACCTGCCGGTGTAGGGATGCTGGCCGGAGAGCAGGTAATACGTGATCGTCGCGAGACTGTAGATGTCGGCCGGCTCGCCCACCAACTCCCCCGAGAGCGCCTCGGGCGCCACGTAGTTCAGGGTCCCCACGAAGAAGCCGGTCTTGGTCAGCCGCTCCGCCGGGTCCGAGTCCGCATCTCGCGCGATGCCGAAGTCCAGCAGCTTGGTGGCGTGGGTCTGCGGGTCGTAGATGATGTTCTCGGGCTTGAGATCGCGGTGGATGATGCCCAGTTCGTGGGCCGAGGCCAGCCCGCGGCAAACGTCGGTCATCAACTTGACGGCTCGGTGGGGTCCCATGGGGCCGTCCCGGAGCAGCGCCCGCATGTTGCTGCCTCTCACGAGCTCCATAGCGACGAAGGGTTGTCCGTCCGCCTCCCCCAGCTCGAGGATCGTCGCCACGTTCGGGTGGTCGATCCGGGCGACTGTCCTGGCTTCACCAATCAACCGGCGGCGGCGGTCGTTGTCGGGAGCCAACTCCGGATCGAGGACCTTGATGGCCACTTCGCGATGGAGCCGGAGGTCCGTGGCCCGGTAGACGACGCCCATGCCGCCGCGGCCAAGCTCGCGCAACAACCGGAAGTTTCCGATTTGCAGCGGCTCGTTGTTGTCCGAACGCGACCACAGCCCCATTTGCACGAGCCCGGCGTGGCGACGGCGCAACTCGTCGGCGTGGGTCGGGTGGGTCGCGCACAACGCCTCGAGTGGGTCGTCGTCGCCGTGGCTGATTCGCTCCAGACACTCCGCGACCAGGCGTTCGACGAGATCGTCGTGCGGCTGGCTCGAAGTCGACTCGGTCATCGGCGGCGGTCAGTTTCCGCCGAAGCCGAGTCAGCTACCAGCAGGAACCGATCTGGCACTCGGTCGTACGGACGTCGAGCGCGCCGCTCGGCAAGACGTCCAGGCTGCCGACCTGCATGTGGAACGTGGCGATGGCCCAGTGCGGCCAGGAGCGGCCCCAATGGAAGCCGCCGGACGCGTCGGTGGTGTGGAACGTGCCCCAGATCGGGTTGATCAGGTACAGGCAGCCGCCCGGCAGCTGGATGGTCTGCGGGCCGTCGCCCCACTGCATCACCGTGAACGCGTTCGGATGCAGACCGGCGGCCTCCATATCGATGCGGTAGTTGCCGCCGCTGCCGAACGGCGCGTAGGTGACGGTCAGGGTCGGACCACAGCTGGTGCCGCACGACGTGACGGTGCAGGACAGTTGGGCGGTGGCGAGATTGGCCAACAGGCCAACGGCGAGGGTCGCAGCAAATCTGCTCATGGTGATGCCTCCGGGAGAATTTTATCCCCGCTGCCCGCGCAGTGCGTCGCCACTTTCAGCGCGACGGCGAATCAGCTGCGCCGTCCCGGCCGCGATCAGCACTTCGGCGGGGGCCGGATGGCTGAGGAAACCGGTCGGGCTGTACGACGGTCCATAGGCGCCGGCGTGCAGCACCGCGACGACGTCGCCCGCGATCAGCGGCGGCCTCGCCGACGCCGCGCGCCGCAACCCCGAGCTCGAAATCGCCATCGCCGGCGTAGGTCGGCACGCCGAAGCCGCCGCCGAGGTCGAGCTGGTCGAGCGGCACGCCGCACTCGCGTTCCCAGCGCGCGGCGAGCTCGACGAACGCGCTGGCGTGCGCGACGAACGCCGCCGCTTCGAAGCACTGGGTGCCGCCGTAGACGTGCAGGCCGCGAGCGCGACCTCGAGTTCGCCGAATGAGGCGATCTCGGCGCCGATCCCGCGATTGCGCAGAGCCGCGGTCAGCGCGACCGACGGGTTGCTCTTGATCGAGAACAGCAGCTCGACGTCCGCACCGAGGGCGCGCTGCACCGCGGTGATCCGATCGTCGAGGGTGGCCCGGCAGTGTAGGGGTCTGGTTCTGCGGTCACGCGGTGATGTTGTGCCGACCGGGACCGTCGCGTCAAATGGACCGATGGATCGGACCGACCTGAAGCCCCTGATTGCCGCGGCGCGCGCCGTTCGCGAACACGCC
>JABAOE010005210.1_pt1 | contig 33263 bp, 33 predicted proteins | sample 7062141 | NCBI WGS metagenome assembly JABAOE01 (sample SAMN14538627, study PRJNA623070) | marine sediment metagenome | biome: marine biome [ENVO:00000428]; feature: marine pelagic biome [ENVO:01000023]; material: deep marine sediment [ENVO:00002113] | place: India: Gulf of Khambhat ...
CATTCCGTTTATTTGGGTTTGCAGATCGCTGACGCTAGGGGATATTAAATCTATCACATTTAATTTTAACGCTTCAGTTGCGGTTATAGAATCGCTTTCTCTAACCGCATCGATTGCCCACTCAACATTTCTTCCTCTGTGCTCGGCAATGCTTTCGATAAAGGAAGAGGCGTAGTTTTCAATCTTCTCGCCCATTTTTTCCTGGTCTGTTTTCTCTCTGTCTTTATCCTCTTCCGCATCTTTCAGAGGACTTTGATCTTTCTTCTCAGGCTGTCTGCCGCCTGGGCTAAGCGATACCGGTGCTGCAGCGCCAATACTGGTGCCGGGAGCCATGGCGGCAATGTTTGCGGCCATAGTGATAAAAACTCCTGCCGACGTTGCGGATGCTCCGCTTGGCGATACGTATACTACTACAGGTATTGGTGAGTTAAGCAGCAGTTTTACAATTTCTTTTGTGGAAGTGAGCAACCCTCCAGGGGTATCCAGCAGGATAAATAGAGACTCTGCTGATACAGCATCTGCTTGCTCAAGCCCAGCCTTAATATAATCCAGGGTTGCAGGGTTAATTGTGCCGTTTATTTCTATTAATATAATTTCATTGGAGCCACTCTCGTTTTTCTCAGACTGGGCTGATTCCGTATCTGAACTAGTATCCGCATAGCTTAAATAAAAGCCCGTTAAGGATAGTAGTATTAAAAGCACCGAAAATATTCTCAGCATTGTTTTTACCCCAATGAAAGTGTAGCTCTACCGCCTACATTCCGCAAGAGTAATAAAGGTAGCTCATATATTTATTACCTAAGTAATCTTGTATTTCTGCATCTGCTGATTATAATTTTCCACCATGGCTACTAAAATTAAATACACTGAAAAAGAACTCAAACAGCCGGATGAGTTTAATAAAACGATAGCTCGTATAATAGATTTTACATCTGATCATTCAAAGAAGATTCTTATCGCGCTTGGAGTAATTATAGTTGTAATAGTTTCCGCATTCCTTATTAATTCTAGTTCTGAAAGTACGACAGCAGAGGCAAACAATATGTTTGATGCGGCTGCAGATAAATTTTATGCGGGAGACACTGAAGGGGCGCTGCAGGGATTCTTGGAAGTAGAGAAAGAATATTCTGGTCAAGGCATTGCTAATGTGGCTCTTTACTATGCAGCAATAATTAATTTCGACAACGGGGATTATGAGCAGTCACTTAATTTGTTAAGCCAATTTGAGGCAAAAGAGCTGGGCGAGCCTATGTTGATTGATTCAGCTGACTTCACTCGGGGACTTGCTTATTTTAATCAAAATGAATGGCAGCAGGCGATAGATTATTTGTCCAAAATTGCAGATTCTCAAAGTCCTTATCAAGCTCAGGCAAAACTGCATATGGCTATGTCATATGAAAACCTAGGTGATACGGACCGCGCAAATCTTATATACAATGAGCTAATCCAAGATCAACCTAACGCAAATCCTGGAGTATCAGTTAACCGAGTACAGTAAAATATTATTTTTTAAGCCGGTTTTATTTTTGATTTTAGGAGTATTCTGAGTCTATTTCTTATCTCGGGTGTGACAAAGGACTTGTCTTTTAGCTTGCCCGTTATTTCAAGCATCCTTCTATAGGTATTTACAAAAGCCATACATTCCGGACAGTCTCCTGTATGTTTCTCTAGGGCTTTTAGTGTTTGCAAGTCCAGCTCGTTATCTATATACTCCATAATATTTTCAACAACATCTCTGCACATAAACATTTCTATTTTCTCCACTCACCGAAGTTGTCTGACAGTTTGTCTCGAAGGAACAATCTAGCTCTGTGTAGCCTTGATTTTACAGCTGGTATTGTAAGCTCCAGCACATCTGCTGCTTCTTCATTTGTCAGGCCCTCTATATCTCTTAGATGAAAAACCAGTCTATATGACTCAGGTAATTGATTAATAGATTCATCTATAATTTTTAGCGCTTCTTTATTATATATTATTATATCCGGTCTTGAGCTCCAGTCCTTATGCATTATTTTCCCCATGAGAGTTCCCCCCTCGTCATACGGAGCATAGCTGTCTAGACTTAGATTGCTTTCATGCTTCTTTTGCGAGCGAAGGTACATATAACTTGTATTTACTGTGATACGGTACAGCCAGCTCGAGAACTTTGACTCTCCGCGGAATGTGTCCAGCTTCCTGGCTAAAATTAAAAATACCTCCTGGAAAACTTCCTCAGCGTCATTTGCGTCTTTCGTTATCCTGAGTGCAAAACCATAAACTCTGTTTCCATACCTGCCGACTATTTCTTCAAACGCCTGGTTGTCGTTCGAAGTAACGTATAGTCTTACAAGCTCTTCATCCGACTTAGTTGAACTTTTATCCCGATCAGCCGCAACAAAACTTATTATTTTCTTAATAAAACCAATTTCCATTTTCCCCTCTCATACATTTAAATAAAATGCACCGCGGGTTAGAAGCTATAAATAGGTTTATTATGCTACTAGTGTTATGATGAATTTAATTGAAAGAAGGTTCAGAGGAGCATTCATATTTCTTAGAAAGCTGAAATACTCTATCCTGGCCGGCGGTAAAAATACCCTCTTCATGATTTCTGGCTTGGATAAGCACTTTGTCGGATCCGCATGCGAATGTCAGCACTCTGGATTCGGATTCCTTGATACCCATGATTTCAGGACGTATGGAGCTAATGTGAACAAAAATGGTTCCATTGTATTTATCTTTCTCTACTATATTGTTCATCATCCCATGGGGCAGGTGCAGGTGTCCGGAGAGCCATATATCTACATCGTAGTCTTTTAGGACCCGGGTGAATCTCTCGGAGTCGATTACTTGACGGTCTTTAAAAGAGGAGAAAGGAATTCCGCTGTCTTCAAGGGGCGCATGCGTTGTAACAACAATAATTTTGTCCTGATTGTTTACAACAAGATCCTTCCACCACATAAAAGTCTCATCAGATATTTCTGTTGGCTTTCCCCGCTCTGCATCAGACATGAAAATAAATAGTATATTGTCCTTTACAAACGAGTAATCAACCTCCTGGCGCAGCTTCTCTCTGAATAATTCCCCTCTGTCGGATATTAAATCGTGGTTTCCTATTATCTCGTACCAATCTTCAATATAGGAGTTGTCTCTTGCACTTATGTACCAATCAAAGCTTCGGTCCGTTGCTTTGTTAACTATATCTCCGGCCACTATCGCAAGGTCAATATCGGGAACATTCTCATTCACATCGGCAATTGCTACTTCAAAAGCTTCCTCATGTCCCTTATTTCTGGGCTGTATGTCGGCAAGAGCCCAGATTTTTAGAGTGTTTTTAGGGTCAAGCCAATTCTCCCGGGTAAGCTCCTTACCCGATGTATAGCCGAAATAGCATGAAGTGAGGAAAAGAAATGAACCTAATACTAATAGTATTTTTAGATCCGGCATAATTTGATTTGATAAGAGGTTTAAGCATCGGTGGAGATAAGAGCTCCTATTGCTTCTTCTCCTTTTACATCTTGTATATTAACCATTACTTCGTCTCCAATATTCAGATCTTCGGAGTCGATACGAACCGGGATATAATTTGGAGTGGTTCCTTTAGAGCCTTTTTCAACAAGTACCGGGAACGACCTTCCGATAAACTGTTTGAAAAATCGTTCTTTCTTTTTGCTGCCCAGCTCTCTGAGACGCCTGCTCCTGTCTTTAATTTCCTCAGGATGCACTTGATCGTCCATCATAGCTGCAGCAGTCATCTTTCTTTTTGAATAAGGGAATACGTGGAAATATGTCAGCGCAGAATCGTTGGCTACATTATATGTGTTTAGGAACTGCTCTTCTGTCTCGCCGGGGAAGCCAACCATAATATCAGATCCTATTGCAGCGTCGGGAATTCTTTCCCTGATTAGCCCGGTTATCTCAAGAAACCGCTCAGGATCGTAGCGTCTTCTCATACGCTTAAGCACATCTCTATCACCGCTTTGAAGCGCAATATGAAACTGAGGGCATATAGTGTTTGATTCTGCGATAAAATCGATTAGTTCGAGATTGGTATCGGCAGGGTCAAGAGAGGTAAGTCTTACGCGGTTTACAATTTTCTCTTTATCTATTGCGGAGAGAAGATCATAAAAATTAGTTCCGATATCCCGTCCGTAACTAGCAATATGAACACCGGTAAGGACAATCTCTTTATATCCGGACTGCGCAAGTTTCTCCATACGTGAGAGAATCTCCGGAATATCAAGGCTTCTTGAGCGGCCTCTTGCCCTGGGGATAATGCAAAATGTGCATGCGTAGTTGCAGCCGTCCTGTACTTTTAGAAACGCTCTAGTTCTGCCGGGGAAAATCTCTATATCAGGAGATTCAAAACCTTTCTTTTTTTCTTTGAATATATCGGATATGAAAACCTTNNATATGAAAACCTTTGGTTCAGTCTGGCGCTCGCCTTCGCGTATAATTTTCAGAAGGGATGTGAACTTGTGTGAGTTTCCGATAATATAGTCAACTCCCCGGGCTTGCTTTAACTCCTCGGGGGAGACTTGTGCGTAACAGCCTGTTACAACTACAAGGCCCTCAGGGTTTGCTCGTTTGGCTCTATTAATGTAGTTCCTCGCCTCAGCATCAGCTCTATGAGTAACGGTGCACGTATCAATTACATATACATCTGCTTTCTCAGAGAACGGAACCCTCTGGTATTTGCTCTTCGGAAGCTGATTTAGGATTACAGCCGTATCGTATTGGTTTACCTTGCACCCAAGTGTGACTATTGAAATACTTTTCATATCTATAGAACCCTATTGATCCACCCGCCGCCTAGTACTCTATTGTCTTTGTATAATACCACTGCCTGCCCGGGTGTGATTGCACGCTGCGGGTTTTTAAACTCTATCTCAGCATGGCTGTCCGATTTCATTGTGACCAATGCATCGTCTTCTTTGTGTCTATATCTTACTTTTGCTTTTGCCTCAAAGACTTCCTCTCTATCCTCATACATATCCTGTACCCAAGATATGTTTTCAGCTATAAGCTTGCTGCTGTAAATTTTATCTTCTTCTCCAACTATCACCCTGTTCTCTTTTGGCTCTAGTCCTACAACATACATAGGCTTTCCTGTGGCTATGCCCAGTCCTCGTCTCTGCCCCACAGTGAATGAATATATCCCGCTATGCCTGCCTAGAACCTCTCCTTCGGTGTTCACTATTTCCCCTTCTTTTTCACTGAAAGCATCCTGGCTTATAAGATAGTCCCTGTAGTTGTCAGAAGGCACAAAACATACCCCTGTGCTGTCGGGTTTCTCAGCAAGCTTTAAATTTAAACCCCTGGCCAGCTCCCTTACCTCGTCTTTTTTTAACGATCCCAGCGGAAACATGAGCCTGCTCAGCTCTTTCTGCTTTAACGTATACAGAAAATATGTCTGGTCTTTCCCTTCGTCATCAGCCTTGCTTAGCGAATATAATTCGTTTGTATTCTCTATTTTTGCATAATGGCCGGTAGCTAGGTAGTCGGCTCCGAGCTCTAAAGCCCTTTTTAGCAGTAAATCAAATTTCACATACTGATTGCATAGTACACACGGAATAGGTGTCTTGCCGGATTCATATTTATCAACGTAATCCTTAAGAACAATATCCTTAAAAGAGTCCACAAAGTTTACTACATAGTGCGGTATATCAAGCTCTTGGGCAACCCGCCTAGCATCAATCACGTGGTCTATGGAGCAGCACCCTCCCTCTGCATCTCTATAGTCCAGGAGCTGCATTGTGATGCCGATTACCTCATGGCCCTCTTCTTTGAGCAGTGCCGCAACTGTGGTGCTGTCCACTCCGCCGCTCATGGCGACTACTATTCTTTTCTTATTCATAGTTACAAAAGAGGTTACCTAAGCGCAATATTAGAGACAACATTAATTAATGGTTGTTAGGGATAAAGTTAAGCGTGGTCTAGACTACGCCTTCTTCTACTCCAACGATTGAGTAATAGGAATCGCCGCCTAACGAGAGTTCTCTTGCTTCCACATATTCGCTTACTGTTAAATAGAGATCTTCGCTTACTATTACTCTCCAGATAGGGGCCAAATCGCAGATGCTTCTTGCTGAATCTGTTACGGATTTTATTCCCTGAGGTACTCCGTTGTCACCGTAAACGTTTAGTGTTTTAGATCCTATTCCTATTTTGCCGCTGATAGCTGTTTTGCCTTCAAGTTTTCTCTCTCTAGTTATAGTGGCAAGATGCTGAAGTACTTCAACGGCTGAGCATATTGCCCTTAATTCGGGATTTGTTTGCTCCTCGGGAGCATTGAAAAATGCAACTATTTCATCTTTCATCAGCGCTTCAATAACTCCGCCATAGTTAGATATTATTGATGAAGCAGCTTTTCTGTAGTCCGCAAGGAATCCGCTGAACTCCGTTGAATCAAGACTTGAGGTGAGATCTTGAAAATCTGCAATTTTAGCTACTATGACAGTTACTCTTCTGCTTCTGGTCTGATCTTCTTCCTCTTCGTCTTCTTTATCATCAGCTTCGATTAAAGTCGGCTGAAAAACAGGCTCTTCCACAGGAGCAGCCTCGCTTCTCTTTTTAAGCAAGTCGAGCATCTGATTAAACGTCTCAAAAGCCCTTATCATAGTGACATCATCACCAGCGTCGCTAGACTCTAATTTAGTAGACAAATCGCCTCTAGATACTCTTTTCATTCCCGCAATAAGTTTTTCAACAGTATCGGATTTCCCGTTGGTTAGAAACGAAATTAAGAAGATGGCAACAATTGAGAGCGCAATGCCGATGAGCGCACTCCATATTGCAGTTGATGTAATCAGGCTCTGATAGTCAAGACCAGCTATGCCGGCTATGATTGTGGCGCCGCCTGAGGTATCGATAGGCATTATCTCTAGATTCTCCGGTGCGGAGGTGGCGTCTCCGAAACTCTCCTGCAAAACGCCTTCTGAGTCTAGGAGCTGGAGATAGTAAATATCGTCCCGCGTGTTAAGCAGATTTTCTGCAGTTTCCTGAAAACTAGCATCTGATTCGTTAAACAATATTAATAATTCATTGGTTTTTTGTTCAGAAAGAGTAGAAGTAAAATAATATGATGTAAAAACTGAAACCAATACTGAAAGGATGACAAAAATTACAACTAACACTATGGAGACAAGGTTTCCAAGCTTAGTCATGGCACCCCCCGGCTCCATGTTTATTCGTATGATGACGGAAGTTGGGTTTTATGAAATCCAGCATAGTGCAATTAAACTTCATAGCTTTCATAATACTAATTTAATCCTAACTAGTAAAGAAAAAAATAGAATAGTTTTAAATTGACTGCTTAATGTACTGATTCTGTAAACATCTGAGAAAGAAAATACAATAAAAACATGGCTGCCGGACAATTATATTTTGCGAGCAGATACCGCAGCACATAATATTTTAGACTATTTTGATAATGGTTGGACGTTTATTTTAGTCTTGTTATTTGCAAACTTCTGAAATTCTACTGTACCATCAATCAGCGCGAATAATGTGTGATCTCTACCTATGCCAACATTAATTCCCGGATGGAACTTTGTGCCTCTTTGCCTTGCAAGTATGTTGCCGGCTACTACTGTCTCGCCACCGAATTTTTTTATACCTAGCCTTTTTCCTTCAGAATCTCTTCCGTTTCTACTGCTTCCGCCGCCTTTCTTTGTAGACAATTGACTCTACCTCCTAATTCTTAATATCAGTTATTTCTACCCTAGTATAACGCTGCCGGTGGCCGTTTTTATTGCGGTAGTCTTTCCTTCTTTTAAATTTAAATACTACAATCTTCTTGCCTTTCTTTTCCTCTACAATCTTCCCTTTTACCACAGCCTTATCAACTGTAGGCGTGCCGAGGTCTACTTTTCCCTTATCATTTGAAACCATAAGGACTTCATTAAACTCTACCGTGTCCCCGGGCTCTCCGGCAATTAGCTCTATGTCTATAATATCTCCCGGGTTTACTGTGTATTGTTTTCCACCGGTTTTAATAACTGCAAACATTATGTAATTCCTCCCAATGTAATTCCTTCCAATTCACTAACTCACCAAAATTATTCCATTATTACTTGTGTGTTGTCAAATAAAATACTCTTTGTTTTAAATTAGCCGAAAATTATACCCAAAAATTCAGCAAATACACTAATCTATTTAATATTCGTGGAAAAATACTTGTACATATAACCAGTTAGTTCTCTAATACCAGATTAAATACGGATGAATCTATGTTAACTTTGTCGCGCCATTTTTCATGAACGGCAATGTAGACCCTGTCCCCATATCTCGAGAGTCTATTGAAAAGCTGATTCATATGCTGGCGCTTGGTTTCATGAAAATGCTCAATATTCAGAGTTATAGAGGATGAAGTGTTTCTTAGAACATTCTCCAGATGAGGAGCAACATTTTCAAAGAAATCCTTGTCAATTATTCCCTTAATTGAAATTGATAGGTTTGCTGCGGTATTTTTTACCCGGTTTAATGATACTTCAAGGGAACCTTTTTCCATGTAGGGCTCAAATGATTTCTCTATGGACTCTGAATAGGTTTCAGCTAATACGTTTTGATCTTCAAATTCCTTGATGAAGTGTCTGTCAACATAATCCTTCATGGCTATACCTATTGTCCAGTCTTGAATAACGACAGGAAGCTGTTTTGGATTTGTTATTGGGAGCGTTCTCAGGAAATGGTACGTCCGTGCGGGCCCGCCTTTTAAAAGTCCGCTTTTTATAAAGCTGCTTAGAGCGCCCAGCTGGTCTCTTGTAGTATAAGTGCTTTTAAAGATTGGATTTTTAAGATGCCTCATCTTATTGTTGATTCTCTCAGCGATTGTTTTATCATCGAGCAGCTTATAGTAGAGATTGCGGTAGCCTTCCACCATCTCATCATATGACATCTGTTTTGGTATCAGATTAGTTCCGAGTTTTGTGTTGTCAGTGCCGCTTGCTTCTTTTATCAGACGTCCGTCCTTCTCCAGCCTCTCATAGAGAGGTGTTTTTGGAACAGCGGTCAGAAGCCCGATCATGGATGCCTGAATTCCTGAGTTCTGAATAAATTTGTACTGTAAATCAAAGGTCTTCAATGTGTCATTATCAAAACCTATAATAAACCCTGCAAGCACCTCAATTCCATATGAATAAATATGATGAATGGAGGTGAGGATGTCAGACCGTGTGTTTTGGAACTTAAGAGTCTCCTTAAGGCTTTCCTCATCCGGGGATTCTATGCCTATGAATACCCATCCAAAATTAGCCTCGGTGAACAGCTGAAGCAGCTCGTCGTCTTGTGCAAGGTTCAATGACGCCTCTGTGCCGAAGAGAAATTCGTAGTCGTGCTCTATTTGATAATCCCTTAGATAAGCCATAAGTTTTTTGGCCTGGGGCTTATTGCCTATGAGATTGTCATCAACAAAAAACACATTGGTTACGTTCATTTTTCTGAGCTCATCAAGTTCTCTGCCCACTTGCTCCGTGGATTTTATCCTTGGTTTGCGTCCAAACATAACAATAATATCGCAGAACTCACAGCGGTAAGGACAACCCCGGGAGTACTGCAGGCTTACCGCTTGGTACTTGTCTATGCTCAATAAATCAAAACGCGGAGTAGGCGAGTCCTCAAGTGATACCTCGCCTTTTTCCTGATATAGCTTCTTGTGGATGCCGTTCTCGAAATCGCTGCAGAACTCTTTCCAAATATATTCCGCCTCGCCCGCAATCACAGCGTCTGCGAGCGTTTCATAGTACTCAGGGCAGAGAGATGCATAACTTCCGCCGGCTACGACAAAATGTCCCTGGTTTCTGTAGAAATTAAGAAGCTCAGTTTGTCTTTTAAACTGGACGCCCATTCCGCAGATGCCTATGATATCAGCGTCGGGCTTAAGGGGAATTGTCTCAATATTTTCATCAATGATCTCAATTTCCCAGTCCTCAGGGGTAAGAGCTGCTAAAGTGGCAAGTCCGAGAGGAGGGTTAATGGTTCTAACATCACGGGGCATTATGTTATCTACCGCCCATTTAAAACTCCAGAAACTCTCGGGAAATCTTGGGTTAATTAGTAATAATTTCATTCTAACTCCCTATGCATTGCTCGAAAAAATATATACTAGTGATTCTAGATTATTTTATGATTTTTATCAATACACTTTTGTTGCTATATATCTATAAAGCTAAGATTATATAAGTGGTTCCGGTGAAACTATTATCCCGGTATTATCGGCATATATATATTCTCCGGGGTCAATTATGGCCCCTGCAAGGCTGATTTGTACGTTTACTTCTCCATCTCCTTTTCTTTTGGTCTTTAGCGGTATGGAATTAAGAGCCTTTACACCTATATTCATATTACCAATGGGCTCAACGTCTCTAATACAGCCATATATAATAAATCCTTCCCATCCGTTCTTCAGCGCATCTTCTGCGATTAAATCGCCCAGGAGCGCTTTATTAAGAGACCCTCCCCCGTCAACTACCATAACTTTCCCATTTCCAGGCGTAGCCGCTGTTTCTTTTACCCTGGAATTGTCCTCAAAACACTTAATAGTTACAATCTGTCCGCCAAATGAGGACTTGCCGCCGTAATTCCTAAAGACCGGCTCTAAAATCCTTACTGTGTCCGTGTATTGATCGCATAGATCGGGGGTAGAGATATTCATTGGGAAATTTCTACCACAATTTCTTTGGATAATCAAAACTCTTGAGGGTTGCCTTGTTTTTATCTGCTTTTTTCCATGATGTTGTTTTTAATTTTAAGACTGCTACACCGCAGGTGGGGACATTATCAATACGGGAGCCGGATAAATAGTTTACTGTTTCAGTTATAGCCGGATTATGGCCGACAACCATTATGTTATCGTATTTGTCATTTATAGATCTGATTACATCAAGCAGCTCTGAGGAGCTGAATGTATAGAGATTGTCATTAATTATGATGTCTGAGGGGTCTATATCGATTTTAACCGATATCAGGCGCGCTGTAGTAAGGGCCCTAAGTCCCGGGCTGGAGAATATAACCTCAGGTTTAATTCCCTGATCAGCCAAGTGCTCACCCATTTTTGGCGCATCTTTATTGCCGCGCTTGTTAAGAGGTCTTTGTATATCGTTTAAGCTGGTATCTTTCCAGCTCGATTTAGCATGTCTTACTAGTATTAGGGTCTTTTCCTTTGCCATCGCTATATATATTACATTTTTAGCAATGCATGACAAAGAGGAATTTATGACCAAGGCTCTCTATAGTAATAAACGAAATTAGCTACTTTAGGTCTTTCAGTCCAGCCCATTTTTTTATAAAACCCCTTTTTATAGGAGGGTTTTTCCTTTCCGTTTGTCAGCATAAGGCGCATGCATCCACGCCTCTTTCCTTCATCCATAACATACTTTATTAGCGCACTGCCCGCTCCTTTTCCGCCTGCGCTGGGGCTTACGAAAACGTCCGACACGTAACCCTCCCAGCTTCCCAGCATTACAAACGGCACCCAGTGAACATTGGTAAAACCGATGACGTTTTCATCTTCGTCGACAGCTACGATCATCGTGTGGCCCTGCGGGTTGCCCTTGCAGTGTTCTATTAGGTTTTCAATCGGCTTGGATACATCATCGAGAGGCATTGTGTTTCGCCTCTCGGACCAGCCAATTTCTCTTAGGATCTCTGCCATCCTTACCGCGTCATCCGCTTCTGCGTTTCTTATGGTTAAATCTGCCATATATTCTCCTTTATGCCGGGTTTAGATAAGAATATCAAAATATTGATGTAAAAGAAAAAATCTGTGGTATTTTTTGAATCAAAGCAGATATGTAATCATCCAAAACTAATAAATTCAAATCCTTAAGGAGGGGTATTATAAATGAATGTTCTAAAGAGTTCTTTTGCTGCAGCGCTAATTGTCTTCGCATTGATGTTTGCTGGATTTACGCAGTCTCAAGCACAATCCGGAGAGTACATGATTGATCCCGATCACAGCCAAGTGATGTTTAAAGTTAAGCATCTGGCTATCAGTACGGTTACAGGAAGGTTCGACCTGTTTGAGGGTTCTTATAACTTCGACTCAGAAGATATGGCTAACTCTAGTGTAGATACTACAATAGTTGCATCAAGCATCAATACAAATAAACAGAAGAGAGACGATCACTTAAGATCTAACGAGTTTCTGGATGTGGAAAAATATCCGAATATTACATTTAAAAGCACGTCTATTAAAAAAGGTGATGGTAATAAGTTTGAGATCGTAGGAGACCTCACTATTCATGGCGTGACAAAAGAGGTTGTGCTGGATGCTGTATACGAGGGTCATCTCGCAAGCGACCCCTGGGGTAAAGAGCGCACTGCGTTTATTGCAGAGGGGGAGATAAACAGAAAAGATTTTAATATGACATGGAATAAGGCACTCGAAGCGGGCGGTTTTGTTGTTGGTGACAAGGTAAGAATTATTCTGGAAGTAGAGGGAATTCGTAAAACAAGCTAACTACATAAAAATAGGCTAGCCCGCACAGGCTAGCCTTTTCTCTTTTATAACTACTGTCCCATCATTTGACTCATATCTATCTTTTCAATCTTAGCGTCGCCTCTATCGCAAATCCCCGCTGGGCCGGGGTCGTTTCTTTTAACTTCTGTTGCAGTTTCTAATATTTCAATACCAGCCATATTGGCCCCTGCTTCAACTGTAATTAAATCATCGGTTATACATGTAAATGCACCGCCCATAAGAGTCCACTCAGTGCATTCTTCACCATTTATGTTCTTTTTGCCCTTAACTGTTCCGCCCATTTGTTTCATAAACTGCTCGCTATATTCCTTGGGATTTTTCCCTTCCAGGCTTTTGGAGATGCTGGCGAACATAGGATTGTTCATTTCAGTTCCCGTATTGGAGTCAAGGTTTATTGTTGTTATCAGCTGATTTCCATCTTTTATTTCAGAAATAACCTTCTCATTCTTTTTAACGGTATTACCCATCACAGTCAGATCCGATTTCTCAATCCAGCATTGTTTTCTGCCCCAATCCTGTGAGGCATGCTGCTTTGTTCCTACAGAATTTCCGCTCAATTTATAAGTAACGGAATATTCTTTTAGCTCGCTGTACTTTTGCTCTGCACTGGTGCTGCTTGCAAAGAATATCGTAATGCTGAATAAAAAAGCTATTGTAAGTATGTGTTTCATTATTCCCTCCTAAGGATTTAATTTATTTTTCTTATCTCTAAAGCTTCAATCTTATCATTGATTTCAAGATATGCATACGATCTTGTTCCGAGCGGCCCCGGGTTTACAATTTTTGTAACACCTATCTCATCTATTCCCGCTGCCTCGTGAATATGTCCCGTAAAGCAGACAAGCGGCTGGATTTTCTCTATTATCTCCCTAACAACTCTTCCGCCAACATGATCTCCGGTGGGGATAGTATCGTTTAGAGTATTAATTGGCGGATTATGTGAGACCATGATTTTAGGCTTGTTCGGGTCTATTCCTTTGATTGAATCACCTAAAATGCGGGCATATTCGTCCTCAGTATAAATATTGGGGGTCGGGCTTGGGCAGGGAAGCGACCCGCCTGCTCCGAATATGGCAACGCCGTTAAAATCAACGCTTCGGCCATGGATCTGAATATCCTCAGACTCCAAATAGGAATCTACATCTTTATTGTCGCAGTTGCCCGTTACAGCAAGAACATTGGGATTATAGGCTCTGATTTGATCTAATATTTCCGATGCTTCCCTCTCTCCGCCAAAGTGAGTTATATCTCCGCTTAATAATATCAGGTCGGCAGATGATAGAACCCCGCCCATCTCCGATATAGGCCCTGCGTTTCCGTGGATATCCGCTATGTTTATAACTATCATTTCGCCAATATTATTACATTTGAGGAATATAACTTCAAATTACTTTTTTTTGATGATAAATTACCTTAAAACTTAAAGGCGGGGTTACTATGAGTGAAAATGAGAAGGTTACTATTGGTGAATATATCGCAAGTAGGTTAGTAGAGATTGGCGTGCGCGATTACTTCACTGTTCCGGGTGATTATAACTTAATCTTACTGGACGAGCTTCTTAAGAATCCGGATTTGCAGATGATTAGCTGCTGCAACGAGCTGAATGCGGGTTATGCGGCTGATGGGTATGCTCGTGCAAACGGTGTATCAGCTTTGATTACGACCTTTTCTGTTGGCGGATTAAGCGCATTTAACGCTGTAGTCGGCGCATATGCGGAAGACCAGCCAATAGTATTTGTGAGCGGCGGGCCCAACACTAATTCAGAGGTTGAAAACCAGAGACTTCATCACACCACAGGGAGCGTGTCATACGGATATCAAAGGGAGATATTCTCAAAAGCTACGGTATATGCGGAGATTATAAAACACCTGGAAGACGCCCCGTCTCAGATTGATGAGGCGATTAGACTGTGCCTTCTTAAACATAAGCCGGTTTATCTTGAAGTCCCCTGCAATCTTGCAGGGCTTCATATATCTCCCCCTCATGAAAGGGATTTTCTCCGAGGTCTTCAAAGTGATGAAATGGCTCTTAGGCAAGCTGTGGCGGATACCGCTGAATTACTCGCTGCTGCCCCAAGACCAGTTCTCGTTGCAGGGGTGGACTTAAAGTCTTCAAGAGCAACTGATGAGTTTGCAAAATTAGTGGACGCCTCAGATTATGCATATGCCTCAATGGCTCAGGGGAAAGGTCTTGTGTCTGAGAACCATCCAAACTATATCGGCACCTACTGGGGTCCTGTCTCGAGCCCGGGCACAGCAGAGATAGTGGAGTCCGCCAATATATATCTTTTTGCAGGGCCTAGGTTTACTGACTATACGACTTGCGGGTTCACGACACTGATCAACCCTGAGAAGACCATTTACGCCGGCCCTGATTTTGTGAGGCTCCCAAACGTTACATACAATCATGTGATGCTTAAAGATTTTCTTGAGGAGCTATCAAAAATAATAAATCCCAACAACGCATCTTTGACTGCTTATAAACGGATAAAACAGGAGTATGCTCCGGAGCCCCCGGTTAAAAAGGATGAAATTATCACTACCAGGAGACTATTTGCCCAGGTGGAGGACGTCCTTACTAAGGATATGGCAGTTATGGTTGAGACGGGTGATTCTTGGTTCAACGGTATAATGCTTAAACTGCCTGAGGGCGCCGGGTTTGAGATCCAGATGCAGTACGGGTCAATCGGCTGGTCAGTGGGCGCGACACTCGGCTATGCGCTCGCGTCTAAAGGTAAGCGCAGGCTGTTTACATTTGTAGGCGACGGCTCTTTTCAGATGACGGCGCAAGAGGTCTCGACTATTATCAGATATGAGCTTGATCCGATCATATTTCTGCTTAACAATAAGGGCTACACGATAGAAGTTGAGATACACGACGGCCCTTATAATAATATCCAGAACTGGGACTACGCAGGGCTTGTGGACGTGTTCAACACAGGCGGAGGAGCAGGCTGGTCCACAAGGGTAACAACCGAGGGGGAGCTTCAAAAGGCTATAAAGACCGCTCTTGCTCACAAAGGCGGGCCAAGCTTTATTGAGGTCATGCTGGACAGAGACGACTGCAGCAAGGAGCTTCTTGAGTGGGGCTCAAGGGTTGCCTCAAATAACTCCAGACCCCCGAAGGTGCTGTAGTTAGTTTTCTTTAAGCCTTTTCATAGCCCATTGCCAGGTCGGGGGGTAATCTCTTCCCTTTAAAAAGGTTGTCACGAATTTTCTATCGGCTCCCAGGTAGTCGGGGTTCTTGGCCATAGTTTCCCTGTGCGCATCTGATGTGATGAATTTCTTAAGCGAAGCGGCGTCCTCCCACACTGAGAGTGTGTAGGTCTTCTTAGATAAAATATCTGCTCTGAGCTTGAACCCTATGAGACCGTACGATTTGTGCAGTTGGTCTTGAACTGCTCTCACATCTCTGAAAAACTCAGGGAACCTAAGGTACCCGGTAATCGGCAGAAAGGTTATCACTGCAAGNNGAGTGATTTTAAAGGGCGATATCCAAGGTGTCTCAGGCATAGGTATAATAAGATTACATAATTCTGAAAAGTTATGTTGCTTAACTAATCAAGGAGAAAACATTATGGGTGAAAAAGTAGCGCTTATTACTGGCGGGGCAAGAGGAATTGGGAAAGATATCGGGCTTGCGCTTGCGAGACAAGATTGGAACGTAGCCATCTGCTACAGAAAGAGCGAGAACGACGCTAATGAGACTATAGGACTAATTGAAGAGATCGGGGTTAAGGCATATGCTCAAAAGTGTGACGTGTCGGACCCTTCGGCAGCGGTTGATCTGGTAAAAAACGTAGAAAATGAATTTGGAATGATTGATGCCTTAATTAACTGTGCCGGGCCCTATCATAGGGTTAATATTTTAAAAGAAACCCCGGAGGGTTGGAACAGCATGTTTGACAACAATCTGCACCCTGTTTTCTATCTGACCCAGGCTGCGGCGCAGGGAATGATGGACCGGCAGTGGGGACGTGTTATTAATTTCAGCATGGCAAATGCTGATAAGATGATAGCTCAGACAGAGGTTACTGCACACTACATTGCAAAAGCGGGTGTGCTCATGCTGACCAGAGCGTTTGCCCGCCAGCTGGCTCCCTATGGGATTACGGTTAATGCAATATCGCCGGGATTCGTTAACTCCGGAAGCGCCTCGGAGGATGAGCTGCAGGCTATGGTTAAGCGCATCCCTGCAGGATATATCGGAAGCACAAAGGACGCAGTAGATGCTGCCATGTACCTATTGTCCGATGAAGCCGCATATGTAAACGGCTCTAATATGATCCTGAGCGGCGGCTGGGGACTATAGCTGATAGCATCCGCCGGCAAGCTATATCTTATTTTTAAGGTTAATTAGCGAGATTATATGAAAAGTTATCGCATAGGGAACCAGATAGAGCGGAATTAGGCCTGTTGGAAATAGGTTAGTCTGATTATCAAAACCGAACGCAAATAATTGGGCGGGTCCCTCGAAGCTCGTAAATCCAAAAAAGAAAGCACTGATAAAGTCCAGCAAACCGATAACTATTAATATCATGAGAGCGTTTCGGGGTATCTGTTTATAAGCAAGAAAAAGATATAAAGCGAATAATCCTACAATTATGTCCCCTACCCCTGCCGGCCATGCAAATGAGCCTGGGATATTTCCTCTGAACATCTCGACAATGAATAGGGCTCCAATAAGCCTAAAAATCTGCAGGCCTACAATCGGTCTTTGATCCAAGCCTCTGAACCAGTCCCTATTTATCCATACAATTAGAGGAGGCACTATCCACATGAACCCAATTAAAAGCCCTCCTGCCGGGCCTAGTTTTTCTTCAACATTGAAAAGATTTAAAGTGGCCATTACTGCGGCTATTACTGCAGTTATCCATCCCATGAATACTGCTTTTCCGGTTGGTAATATCAGAAACCAATAAAATGGCGTAATCAGGAGTGTAAAGACGATAATCAGTACAGTTATGGGGTGTGACTGCATAACTTCTATCATTGTAAAATTGAGTATAGCTAATGAGTAAAAATATCTAAGATCTGAGTAGGGTCACTTATTATCTAGCCCATGGTTTGAATATAGATGCATTCTGGTTATACTCATTTTCCGCTATGAACATAAAGCTCCTAAAGCTACTTTGTGAGACCTCGGCGATGCCGGGGGCCGAGGGTCCTGTTAAAACAATCATAAAAAAAGAGTTTGAAAAGCTTACTAAAGAAGTATCGGAAGATGCGCTTGGGAACATCATTGCTCATATCCCTGGAAAAGGTCCTAAGCTTGTTCTTGATGCGCACACTGATGAAGTCGGATTTATGGTCAATCACATAGACAAAAGGGGTTTCTTGAGGGTTACGTCCCTAGGGGGGATGGACCCAAGGGTGTTCTACGGCCAAAGGCTCATTATTTACGGAAAGAAAGAACTTGTGGGAATGGTTGCAGCTATACCGCCCCATATAAGCAAGAGCGGCAATAATAAGGAAGTTCCTGAGATTGAAGACTGTGTGGTGGATCTGGGTCTATCGGCGGAAAAGGTTCATAAATTAGTCAGCATAGGAGATGTTGTTTCCTTTTATCCTCCTTTTGAGGAAACCGAGGATGCAATTATATCTAAAGCGATTGATGATAGAGTTGGATTATTCGTTATGCTTGAGGCCTTGAAAAAAAAGCCGAAGCTAGGCTGTGATCTATATCTGACTGCTACGGTACAGGAGGAAGTCGGACTCAGAGGGGCTCGTGTGATAACGCCTGTTGTAGAGCCTGATTTTGTTGTAGCGCTGGAAGGCACTGTGGCAATGGACCTGCCGGGAATAACGGATTATAAAACTCTCGCCAATGTGGAAAAGGGTCCAGAGATAAGGCTTTCAGATAGGTTTCTTGTCGCCCACAGGCCGTTTAGCTACTTTATAATGGATGTAGCCAAGAAAAAGAAAATTCCGTATCAAATTACAGTCAAGAAAGCGGGAAGCACAAATGCCACAGCTATGCAGGTAACAGGCAAAGGAACCAGAGCGGCTGTTGTGTCTGTCCCTACGCGCTATCTTCACAGCCCCAGCTGTCTAGCGTACAAGTCTGACATAGAACATACTATAAAACTGATATCACATATTCTCGAGGATATTAAAGATTTTCAGATGAAATAGGAGCAAGTTTTTGTTAAGCTTATTATATGATCTCCGGTTTGCGTAAGATTGTATTTGCTTTCCTAGTAATAGCACTCTATGCGCCCAGTATCCATGCTCTGGAGAATGTGAGCGATGCGTCGGAGGAAGACCTTACTCTCGAGGACGCAAGAGAAATACTTTCCAAATATCATGCTAACAGACTGAATATAGACCGCTCCCTTGAGATTACTAAAGGCATTGTTGACCAGGACCCCGGCAACGTTGAAGCCTTGATCTTTCTGTCCCGCGTGTGGCTGACTTACGGATATGTCAGAGAACGCACAACAGAAGGGAAAATACAATCTTTTGAGAACGGAAAAGAGATTGCTGAACTTGCAATAAAAATTGATCCGAGTAATCCTGATGCTCATTTTTTCTATGTTGCAAACCTTGCACTGGTCGGTGAGAACAAAGGGATAATTAATTCCCTGTTTATGCTTCCTGAGATACGAAGAACATTGGATAAGATTTTGGAGCTAGACCCTAACCACTGCTACGGGCTTGGTATGCAGGGAGCTCTTTATTACTATCTGCCCGGCATATTGGGCGGGGATATGAAGATCTCAGAGATTTATCTAAGAAGAGCGCTGTTTAGTGATCCTCACCTATCCTCAGCTAAGCTCTATTTGGCTATGAATTTAAGAAAGCAGGAAAGATATGATGAAGCAATGCAGGTGTTAGAGGAGCTTATAAACGACAAGGAGCCCCATTTTTATCCTGACTGGTATTTGAACAGGAACTATGCCGTGCACCTTAAGTCTAAGATACAAAATGAAATCAAGTAGCCGTTTACATTTGATCGAATCTCGACAATATTATATGAGGATCTATGAATATGTATATTGATGATCTTGTAGAAGTTTTCGAATCTGCAGTCTCAGATATGCCTGAGCTTAATAATAACGAGACAATAACCCTGTTAAGACAGAGTATTGAGGCGAAAAATTACGATCTTCAAGACGAGGGGCTGATCGAGGCAATATTGAGAGAGGATAAACACGAGCTTGTTGATTCACTTATGGGGGAGCTTGAAAAAATTCAATCCGACGACATAAAAAAAGAGGCGATAAATATTTTTATCGCCTCTTTGGAACATTTGATTAACTATTATTATAATAACGTGATCGGAAAGCACTTCTCGAGCACTTAGCCGGCCAAATTATTATTTTCTTTTACTAATTGGAACATACTTCAAGTTCTTATCACCAAGATAAACCTGCCTTGGACGTGCAATTCTTCTCTCTGGATCGAGAAGAAGCTCTTTCCACTGCGCAAGCCATCCCGGGGTACGTCCGATTGCAAACAGCACAGTGAACATCTCAACAGGGATACCCATGCTCTGATAAATCAAACCTGAGTAGAAGTCTACATTCGGATATAGTTTACGTTTTACGAAGTAATCATCCTCAAGAGCAATCCTCTCTAACTCAAGAGCTATATCCAAGTAAGGGTTCTTACCTGTTACCTGGAATACGTCGTGGGCGATGTCTTTGATTATCTTAGCTCTTGGATCGTAGGACTTGTACACCCTGTGTCCAAATCCCATAAGTCTGAACTCACCGTTCTTAGCTGATTTAATTGCTTTTGGAATATTATCCTTATGTCCAATTTCGGCCAGCATCTGAAGCACGCCCTCGTTGGCTCCGCCGTGAAGCGGACCGTATAAGGCTGCTATGCTTGCAGCAGTGGCAGCATAAGGATCAGGATGTGAGCTTCCTACGTTACGCATAGCGCTTGCGCTGCAGTTCTGCTCGTGATCTGCGTGTAGTATGAAAAGTACGTCTATAGCTTTTTCTATAATTGGATTGGGCTTATATTTAAGCTCGGTCATTTTGTAGAGCATATTTAGGAAGTTACCTGCATAGCTTAGGTCGTTATCGGGATAGGCATAGGGCATTCCCATTGAATGTCTGTAGGCAAATGCAGCCAAAGTCGGCATCTTAGCTATTAATCTGTGAATCTGAACCTTTCTTATCTCTTCGTTAAAAATGTCTTTTGACTCAGGATAGAAAGTAGAAAGTGCAGCAACTGTACTCATCAACATTCCCATAGGGTGCGCATCGTATCTAAATCCGTCGATGAACTTTTTAATGTTCTCATGAATCATTGTGTGATTCATAATGTTGCCTTCAAATTCCTTAAACTCTTTTTTGTTGGGAAGTTTTCCGTTAAGTAATAGATAGGACACCTCAAGGAAGTTACTTTTCTTAGCGAGAACATCTATTGGATAGCCGCGGTACATGAGCTCTCCCTTCTCGCCGTCAATGAATGTAACTCTGCTTGTACAGGAAGCAGTATTGCTATACGCGGGATCGTAACTCATCATACCAAAGTCATCATCCTTAACTTTGATCTGTCTCAGATCCATTGCTCTGATTGTGTCATTTTCAATAGGGAGATCATATTTTTTCCCTGTTCTATTATCGGTAACACTCAAGGTGTTATTAGCCTTAGACTTAGCCACGATATTTCCTCCTTCTTACAGTTAAAGCACTGCAGATTGATTTTAGTTTCTTTTTTTTATCAATTTTATTGCTAGGATTAAGATTCGAAATACCCCAAAAAGAAATTTCGAACCACATAGAAAGTACCCTAAAAATTAATTTTTTCAAATTTTTACAAAAATTTTTTTGCCGTTATACAATTTTTATCGGCATTGGTGTAAAGCATCCTATGAAGATTAAAAGCGACAATATTCCAAGAGCCTTTCTTTTCCAGCTGAGATTTGTGTCTTCATACATAGTGGGAGGATGTCGTGTCCCCATTATAGTCAGAAGCACAGCCCAGAGGATCCATCCGGGCCACCCTTCAAATACGGGAATGCCCTGAGCAAACCAAGCAAAACCGCTTCCAAGCGTATTCTCCCCTGCGCCGATGAGATTTTCGGTGCCGATTCCAAATATTATTAATAGCGCTATCATTGCAAGAGATATATAGCGGTGATATTTTTTGGAGAACAGCGCGTATGTAATATGCCCCCCGTCTAGCTGGCCCGAGGGAATCAAGTTGAGCGCGGTTACAAACAGCCCTACCCACCCCGCAAATGCAACAGGGTGCAAATACAGATCGTATCCCTGGGGAATAGGCCCGTAGAAAATGTCTGAGAAAATGCTCATTATGATCGGAGTGCCGAGCACAAGCCCGCCTGTTTCTACGTGCTCTGCCATCTCAATGGTTGTAGAAAGCTTAATCCCGATTATCAATACCGGGATAGTAGCCACAATGCCTGCAAGAGGGCCTGCAATTCCTATATCAAACAGAGCTCTCTTTGTCGAAATGGGAGATTTTATTTTTATGAAAGCGCCGAATGTTCCTATTGGTGAGATTATCGGCGGTGCAGGGATAAAATAGGGCGGTGTTATATCTACCCCATATTTTTTTCCGTAGTAATAATGACCCATCTCGTGGGAGCCTAATATGAAAAGGAGAGCGACAGAGAATGAGGTTGCGCTGATTATATCTCCGCCAAACGACAGCCCGGTTACAAAAGTAGTTATGACGGTTAATACAAAAAGGATTATATGAATTTTTCCGATTTTCATAGCCAGGGTGTAAAAAATACCTAAACAGCCCTAAAAGGAAAGTAGGAATTACTATAAATATATTACTCTATTTCAATTAGCGCAGGGTCAATAGATTCTAAGGTCTCTATCATATATCTCTCAATATCGGATTTCTTTCTCATGTTTAATATCTTATGCCTGACGGTATTTAGAAGATCTCTATCAATGCGGTTACACAAATAACGCACTGTAGGCACATATGCCGGAGATACGCTTAGCTGGGTGTAGCCCAGCGATAATAAAGAGAGTGCGCCCGAGGGAGTTCCTGCAAGCTCTCCGCATACTGATACATCCATGCCTAGATACTGTGATTTTAAGTGTACATCGTTAAGCAGCCTGAGCACTGCAGGATGAAATGCCGAATACAGATGGCCGACCATATTTGAGTTTCTATCAACGGCAAGCACGTATTGTATAAGATCGTTTGTGCCGACTGATATGAAATCAATCAAATCGTTATAATCATCGAGCTGATACAGCATAGCGGGCACTTCCATCATAACTCCAAGCTCTGGAAGGTCGGCGGAAGTAACGCCTACTTCCTTAGCAAGGTTCTCTATTATCTCTTTCGCCGTCTCAACTTCCCACAGGTTAGTTATCATAGGAAGCATAATTTTGAATTTGTAGCCCTTCTTGCATGTGAGCAGGATTGCCTTTATCTGGTCCTTAAACAGATCGAGATATTCCATGGAAAACCTGATAGCTCTTAGTCCTAAAAGGGGATTCTCTTCTTTTGGAAAATCAAAATAAGGAAGAAGTTTGTCAGCTCCGATATCGAGGGTCCTTACTGTTATATATCCTTCAAAGTTCTTTGCGACATTCTTATAAATCCGAAGCTGCTCTCTTACTTTAGGCCATTTCTCGTATTGTGTAAATGCAAACTCCGTTCTGAATAAACCAACGTCATTTATACCGTATGATTTAGCCGTCTCAATATCTGTCGGGAATCCAATATTAGCAGTTAGTTTTATTCCAAGCGTCTTCTCGCCTACTACAGCATCTGCTTCTCTCTCTAATAGTTCTCTTACTTTGATAATATTCGAGTAGCTGCTCTGATACTCTGAGATTAAAGTGTTGTCAGGGTTTGAGAATATAAAGCCGGTTTTTCCGTCAACAATTACTTTCTCGCCGGGCCTTATCTGATTGCATATGTTGTCGATGCCTACCACAGCGGGTATGCCGAGTGATTTAGCAATTATCACAGAATGAGAAGTCTCGCCGCCCTTCTCAATTACAACAGCGGATACGTTGTTCTTAAAAAGCATCGATATAAATGAAGGGCCTATATCGTTTGCAATCAAAATAGAGCCCTGCTCGGGCTCCGCCTGGTGAGGATGTCCGTTCTTTAGCTTAAGTAAATCGTGCAGTATTCTCTCTCCAATATCTCTGAAGTCTTGCGCTTTTTCCCTGAGATATCTATCGCTGAGGCCCTCAAATTGCTCAGCTATGTCCTCAATTGCTTCAATTACAGCCGTCTCGGCGGAGATGTTTCTCCCCTCAAGCTGTTCAAACATAGAATTCCTAAGGGTGTTGCCTTGTATTACAAGCAGGTGAGCCCTGAATATTTCAATCTCGGCTTTAGACAGTATTTTCTTGGTATCCAGGGTTTTGATTAGTTTCTCTAAATCGGCTTCTACATCCGATAGCGCCTTAAGCAGCCTTTTTTTCTCGGCTTTAGGATTATAGTTGTCAGATTCGTCACTGCTTATCTGTTGAAATAGGCCGCGGAACAAAAATACGTTTCCTATTGCTATTCCGTTTGATACCCCTTTGCCCTGATATGTCCGGGTCTCGTGTTTTACTATTGAGGGGGTTTTAAGCCTCTCAAGCCTGTCGGCAACCTCAAGCAGCCCGGCAAGACGCGAGGCTATAATTTCAAATAACATTTCTTCTGCAGGGTTGATCACTCTTTCTTCTTTTGTCTGGCCTACCAGAACCCCGATACATCTGTTCTGCAGCAATATTGGCACGCCGATATAGCTCTCGTATTCTTCCTCGCCTATTTCCGGAAAGTATTTGTAACGCGGGTGCTTGGATGCGGGCATTGCTTTTAGCGGTCTTGCGGTTTGATACACAAGTCCCGTTAGACCCTCATTGGGTTTGAGAGTTATAGGGTCTTTAAGGGGGTTTACCGACAGCCCTTTTGTAGATCTTAGATATAGATGGTCTTTCTCTTCGTCCCAAATGTAGACGGAGACAACATCAAAATGCAGCGAGCTTGCGACTTTGTTTACAACTCTCCTAAGAATCGTATTTAGTCCGGTGGATTTGTTTACAAGATCACTTATTTCCTGGACGATCTTTAAATGGAAATCTGCCCTATCTATTAAATTGCCTGTAGTCATATCGGAACACTAATCCCCAAATTCAAAGTTAATTTGACCCTATATTTAGAAATAAGAATATATTACCGGAAATTGCAGAATTAAGATAATCAGAATATTAATCCCAAATGTATACAATTTAATCTGGGATGGTAAGATTGGGTATAATTTGCGGCGAAAAATCATCAATGGATATTGATATTTAGCTTTGGAGATACATTTTTATAAGTAAGTGAGAGGTATTATGACAGAAAATAATGAACAGATAAGAGTTGCGGTTATCGGTTCAGGACCTGCAGGATTTTATGCCTGTGAGCATTTATTTAAGCAGGATGAGCATAATTTCATAATCGATATGTTCGATAAACTGCCTACACCGCACGGTCTTGTAAGAACCGGTGTAGCTCCGGATCACCAAAAAATAAAGTCTGTGACCAGGGTGTATGACAAAATAGCTTCTAACCCTAATTTCAGGTTCTTTGGTCTGGTTGAGTTCGGAGTGCATGTAACTATCGAAGATCTAAAAAAACACTATCATATTGTTATTTTTGCCACGGGCGCCCAGACGGATAGAAGAATGAATATTCCGGGTGAGGACTTGGACGGAAGCCACACAGCAACAGAGTTTGTCGCCTGGTATAACGGACATCCCGACTATGTGGATTATAAGTTTGATCTGTCTCAGGAAAAAGTAGCTATAGTCGGAGTGGGCAACGTTGCAGTCGATGTAGCCCGAATCCTTTGCAGAACCGAGGCTGAGCTTATGGAGACAGACATTACGGATTATGCATTAGAGGCTCTCAAGAAAAGCAATATAAAGGAAGTCTACCTATTAGGACGCAGGGGCCCTGCTCAGGCAGCATTTACAAACCCCGAGGTAAGGGAGCTTGGGAACCTGGATGACGCACATGCCATAACGCGAATTGAAGAAGTAGAGCTTGATGAATTCACTAAGGAGCTGCTTGAGAAAGAGGAAGACCGCTCATTAGTAAAGAAGATAGAGATATTAAATTCCTACTCTGAGGATATTGAGTTTCAGAAATCAAAAAAGCTGCACATTCGTTTTCTGGTATCTCCCACCGAGATCTTAGCGGATGAAGAAGGTAAAGTCAGGGCTATTAAGCTTGTGAAGAATGAACTGTACAGAGCCGAGGACGGCAGTCTTAGACCGAGGCCGACTGATGAGACTGAAGAGCTTGAGGTAGGACTTGTGTTCCGTTCTATCGGATATCAGGGGGTTCCGCTTCCCGAGGTGCCGTTTCATGAAAAATGGGGCGTAATACATAATGAAAAAGGCCGTATAATAGATCCGGAGACGGGTGAGCACATATGTGGTCTATACTCGACAGGGTGGATAAAACGCGGCCCCACCGGTGTTATCGGCACAAATAAGCAAGATTCCGGGGAAACAGTGCAATGCATTGTGGAAGATATAGAATCGGGGCATCATTTATCGCCGGAGAAACCACATCCTGATCATATTTTGGAATTGGTGAGCGAGAGGCAGCCCGATTATTTCACTTATGAAGACTGGATAAAGCTTAACGAGCTTGAGGTCTCAAAGGGAGAGGAGCAGGGACGCCCACGGGTTAAATATACCAGCATTGAAGAGATGCTGAATGCAGTAAAAAAGAATGATGAAGCTGCTAACGGCGGATAGATAACAACTTAAAATTTGGGTGCTAATATGAGTTTTTTCCTTAGCGGGTCTACTTCTTGAACAACTAAATTTATACTTTTACTTTCATCCATATTAAATCTAGATCCAAGAAAAACAGGGGCTTCGAACAGATAGTCCGTTAAATATACAGTAGCTCTTGAGTCGTTAAGAGAGCTGATAACTCCCGGAATTTCCGTTCCCTGGAGACTCTCCAGGTGTTTATATACCCAGTACTTCTCTCTGCTCCTCTCGACAATTTTCTTATCCCTAATCCCCATTTCTATCTTCGGATACAGGTTCTCTAGTTCATCCTCAGTGTAGCTGGGATCATCTCCCTGGAGCGTAGAAACGATTTGCCGCTGGATAATGAGATCAGCATACCGCCTTATGGGTGAAGTAGCCTGCGCATAGACATCTATTCCAAGCGATTTATGAGGGCCGGGATCGAGACCAACCCTTGGAGCTCTTAAATATTTGACTACATGAAGGGCGAACAACGGGTCTTCTTCATCGTGCGACCAGGCATCCTTTGAAATAGGCTCGGGTTGTGATCTGTATATAGCCGGAACATGATTATCTTTTAAGTATTTACCTGCCATACGGTTCATCAGTATCATAAACTCTGCAATGACCTTGTGGGCAACTGTATTCATATAGTGTTTTCGGATCTCTATCTTAGCGTCCTCAGTAACAGTGATTTTAAGCTGCGGAAGCTGTATAATGAAAGCCCCCGCTTCTTCTCTTTTTGATCTGAGACTCATTGCTATATCTTTGATTTTCTTTCCGGCAGGATCGGACTCAAAATAGGCTGATGCGTCTGTGTAGCTGATATTATCGCTTATTTTAATTTTGGAGTTGGTAAATCTGTAGCTTTTTAAATTGAGGTCATGATCAAAGCTAACAAGCAGCGAGAGTGCTTTGCGGGTGGTGCCTTTTATTAAACTAAGCTTCTCACTGATAAAGTCGTCGGGAAACATGTGGATTGTTTGCTCAGGGAGATAAACTGTCTCTCCTCTCCTTGAAGCCTCCTCATCCAAGCTGCTCCATTTTTGTATGTAGAGTGCTACATTTGCAATATGAATCCCGATGGTGAAGCCGTCATCGGTCTGTTCAAATGATATGGCATCGTCTATGTCTTTTGTGTTCTCGTCATCTACGGAAAAGACGTCTAAATGCGTAAGGTCTTCAAGGCCCCCGTCTAATAAAGGCTCATTGAGCATTTCCCGGACCTGCTCTGTTACTTTTTCAGGAAACTCATCCGTTATAGAGAACCTTTTTATTAACGGATCTTCATTTTCCTGCCAGGAGCCTGTCTTTATAAGAAACTCTATTGCTCCCTCTATGTCTTTGATTCCAATATGCGATAGGAATGATTTTGCCTCGGGCGCTTGATTGAATTTGTCCAGGTGAACTACATAGCTCTTAATAAGTTCTATATGGGGTCCCGGGTCAAAATCCTCAGGGACTTCCTCACAAGTGCCTGCAATTAGGTTCTTAGCCCAGATTATAGCCTGTCTGCGTTCTTCCTTCCTTTTTTCCTCGACTTCTTTTTTTGCCCTCAGCTCTTCTACCTCGGAGGCGTCCCTTGTGAGGTATCCGGCTTCTCCTCTCTTAAAGTAGATATCGTTTTTATCTACTGCCCAAAACAATACAAGGACATCCATGTCTGATTTTGATGAATCTCCGAAATATAAATCCGATATATCCTCAAAAAGAATCTCGTCATCTGCGCTCCCCACGCATTCCCACAGGGTTTTAAGATCGATGCGGTCTTTTTTGTCTTCCAGGGTATTCCTTATCTCTCTTAATTTGAGCTTCTTCTCGGCGGCAGTGAAGTTGCCTTGTATATTTATTCCTGAACTATAGACAATTTTTGAGGGGTCAATTATGATATCCTTACCCTCTTCGGAGAAAATGCACACTTTGTCTCCAGCTGCCTCATTATAGATAGCAAAAGAAGGTTCTTTTCGTTTTCTAAAGAGAATTAGCTCGTTATTTGAAGGAATTTTAGCGACCATGAGAATATTTCTTTAACCCGGTGGAGATTCAAAACCCCTAGGACAACTATTGTAACACAGTATAAAAATCTTGCATGGAGGGTTTCAAATTTAGGAGGAAGATCTCAGTTCTCTGTATTGTGCCAGCTCCTCTAGCAGCCAGACGCTAGACTCTATGGGATCATTCTGGGCACAGTAGACAAGATAGGATTTCCCGCTCACAGTGCTTTTAGTGGCTGAATATTCTATAAACTCCTCTGTAGTGGTTATTTGATCTCTGAAATGCTCATATTTTCTTTTGATATGCTTTGAGGCCCTTTCCCCGTCATATTTCTTGCCGTTTCTTTCAAACATACAGTCAGTCGTTTCTACAAACTGAAGAAGATGCTCGACTTCGGGCTTTTGTGATTCGGGTACATCAGCATAGGTGCTATGAGTTTGAAATACAGCGGAGATTACTACAATACATATATAGATAGTTGTGAATTTTCTCATGCATAAAAGTATTCGCTTCGATTCTTGGATATCAAGCGGTTTTTATGCAGACAGTGAAGACTTATATTCCATAGCTACTTTAACGAAATCTCTAAAGAGCGGGTGCGGCTCAAGGGGGGTTGATTTAAATTCCGGATGGAACTGGCAGCCTACGAACCAGGGATGGTTTTCAAGCTCAATCATCTCAACCAATTCTTCATCCGGGGATAGACCGCTGAAGGTAAGACCGTTGTTGGAGAGAGTTTGACGGTAGGAATTATTTACTTCATATCTGTGTCTATGTCTCTCTGAAATCTCTTTTGTTTGATACGCCGCTTCTGCAAGCGAGTTTGGAGCCAGCACGCAAGGGTATGCTCCCAGTCTCATAGTGCCGCCCATATCGCTTACATCTCGCTGATGATCCATGAGATCAATAACAGGGCTTACTATGTCGTCTGAGAATTCTATGGAATGAGCATCCTTTATGCCGCATACGTTTCTTGCGAACTCTACAACTGCCATCTGCATCCCCAGGCATATTCCAAAAAACGGGACTTTGTTCTCCCTGGCAAACCTGATTGCCTCAATTTTCCCTTCAAAACCGCGTTTCCCGAACCCTCCTGGCACTAAGATGCCGTGTACGTCATCGAGCAGGGAGTCAACTCCCTGAGCTTCTATATCCTCTGAATCAACATACTTTATTTCCACTTTAGAGTCGTTAGCCAGTCCGCCGTGATCGAGCGCTTCGTGCAGGCTTTTATAGGAATCCTGGAGGCTTACATATTTCCCAACCACTCCGATGGTGACGTCTGATTTGGGATTTTTAAACCTCTCTGCGATAGATTCCCAGTTTGAAATATCAGGTTTTTTAGTCCACATCTTCAGATAATCTATAATTATGTGATCCAGTTTTTCCTGATGAAGGTATATAGGCACTTCATATATGGTACTTACATCAATAGCGGTGATGACGGCTTCGTTTTGAACATTACAGAATAGTGCTATTTTGTCTTTTATCTCCTGCGGCAGGTGTCTCTCGGTCCTGCATAGCAGTATGTCCGGCTGTATACCGATTTGGAGAAGCTCTTTTACGCTGTGCTGTGTGGGTTTAGATTTCAGCTCGCCTGCGGCTGCTAGATAGGGAACATATGTAAGGTGAACAAACAGAGTGTTCTCTTTTCCCAAGTCCGACCTCAGCTGTCTTACCGCTTCTAGAAAAGGAAGACTCTCTATGTCTCCGACAGTACCTCCTATTTCCACAATAACCACGTCATTGTCGTCCGCAACGGCAAGTACGCGTTCTTTGATTTCATCTGTAATGTGGGGGATTACCTGAACTGTTTTTCCAAGGTATTTCCCCTCTCTTTCCTTAGAAATAACTGAGTTATAAATTCTTCCGCTTGTAAAGTTATTTTTCTGAGAGAGATTAGAGTGTGTAAAGCGCTGGTAGTGGCCTAAATCCAAATCCGTCTCGGCTCCGTCGTCAGTAACGTAGACTTCGCCGTGCTGAAGCGGGTTCATTGTGCCGGGGTCAACATTTATATAGGGGTCTAATTTCTGAAGAGTTACCTTTAGTCCTCTGCATTCAAGTAGTGCGCCGACAGATGCGGCAGCGAGCCCTTTGCCCAAGGACGACATAACACCACCTGTTACAAATATAAACTTAGTCTTTTCCAACTATCAAAAACCTCAGAAATTACTTGAATTGTAAGGCGGGACCTTGCAGGTCTTTATAAATATATTCAAAAGCAGACGATCTGGCAATACTTAGAGCACGATTTTTTAAAAAAAATTGAAAATTATATACTTTTCTCACACAATTTTATAAGTATAAGCAATAGAAAGGAGACTAAGATGGCAGATTTGGAAAAAAATAAACGGAACGCAATTTCATTCTACAAAGAGGCTTATGAAGGAAATCCCGCGGGGGCCGTAAATAAGTATGTCGGGAATAAATACATCCAGCACAATCCGCTGGTGCACGACGGTGTCGAGGGTTTCATTGACTATTTTGAGAAGATGCATAGAGATTATCCGAATAAAAGCATTGAGTTTGTTCGCGCTGTTGCGCAAGGAGATTTAGTTGCGCTGCATACACATCAAACATGGGAGGATATCGGGGAGTACGTTACTATGGATTTCTTTCGTTTTGAAGATGGAAAAATTGTTGAACATTGGGATGCGATACAAGAGGTTCCCGAAGAGTCAGAAAACAATAATGGGATGTGGTAGAGTCAGGGCTTATTTCCCAGCCTTGTCTTAAGTTCCATAAGAGCATTTGCCCTGTGGCTGATCTTATTTTTTATCTCAGGATCAATTTCTGCCATTGTTTTGCCCATAGAAGGCACATAAAAGATCGGGTCGTACCCAAAACCGCCCTCGCCTCTGGGCACTGATACAATCTCCCCCTCGCAAGCGCCTTCCACTACAATTTCCTCCCCATTTGGGTCAACCAGGGCCAAAACACATACAAAGCGGGCGTCTCTGTTAGTATTGTCCCCTAACTCAGACAGTACTTTCTCGATATTGCTACGATCTGTTGCTCCCTCACCCGAATACCTTGCGGAATAGACCCCGGGGCGGCCGTCCAGAGCGGCTATCTCTAATCCGGAGTCGTCTGCGAGCGTAAGCAGTCCGGTAAACTGTGCTATCTCACGGGCTTTTTTAAGTGCGTTGTCTCTAAATGTAAGGCCGTCCTCTACTACATCGGGTGCGGATTCAAATTCATTTAAGGATATTACTTTCTCAAATACCCCCTCCAGCAATCTTGCAAATTCTCTTACTTTTCCCTGATTTCGTGTGGCAAGTACAACTTCTTTTATCATGACTACTCCGCGAGTGCCTCTTTTTGCTTTTTAATCAGCTGTTTTATGCCCTTATCAGCTAGTTTTATAAGCTCTGTGAGCCTGCTTTTGCTAAAAGGCTTCTCCTCAGCCGTTCCCTGGACCTCAACAAGAAGCCCTGCGCCCGTCATAGCTATATTCATATCTACCTCTGCCTTTGAGTCCTGCTCGTAGTCTAAATCCAGAACGAGTTTGCCATTAAGAATCCCCACGCTCACTGCGGCTATGAAATCGGAGATCGGGTTCTCATCGATAAATCCTTCTCTGACCAGATATAAACACGCCTCGGACAATGCTACAAACCCCCCTGTGATAGATGCCGTCCGGGTGCCTCCGTCAGCCTGTATTACATCGCAGTCAATTGTTATTGATCTCTCCCCCAGTTTTTCAAAATCCACAACTGCCCTCAATACCCGGCCTATGATTCTTTGAATCTCATGCGACCTGCCTCCGATTTTGCCTCTGACGCCGTCGCGTCTGATACGCTCTTTTGTAGATCTCGGAAGCATTGCGTACTCTGTAGTTACCCACCCGGTGCCGGTATCCCGCAGAAACGGAGGAACGCTCTCTTCAACTGTCGCAGTGCATAGTACCTTGGTGTCGCCCATTTCTATGAGTGCAGAGCCTTCAGCGTTCTTCATAACTCCTCGGGTAATTTTTATAGCTCTTAGCTGGTCTGGTCTTCTATTCTTAGCCATTTCTATTCCTCTTGTTCTGTATTATTATGCGTTATAGTGCGCAAATAATACCATAGTTCTGATAATTAGCTTATTTTGTGTTGATTACAATTATTTTGGGTTATAATGGATTGATCACACATGGCTAGGTGAATAATATGCGGCCCGCTGGAATGCAGCCTCAAGAAACTGACATTCATCCCGTACTTCCTCTATACATGGTTATTGCTACGGCTTTCGCAGGCTATGGCTTAATGGTGGCCCTGTTTATACCTATGCTTATCCATGACACAGGGTTCTTTGATAAATCGGTAGCACATTCCACCAGGGCTATCTACGGAGGGATTCTGCTTGCGCTATACCCGTTGGGACAGTTTCTTGGTGCTCCCGTTATAGGCTCTCTGGCTGATAAATTTGGAAGGAAGCGGGTACTTACAATATCCCTGGTATTCACAATATTTTTCTATGTAGTTATTGCTCATGCAATTGATATAAGGTTGCTTTGGCTGCTTATGGGAGCATGTTTTCTGGCAGGGCTTACAGAGTCAAACGTTGCAATATGCCAAAGCTCAATAGCTGATATCAGCACAGAGGAAGATAGAGGCCGGCTGTTTTCATATCTATATTCATTTATGAGTCTTGGATATTTTATTGGCCCGCTGGCCGGCGGTCAGATCGCGGTTCACTACGGTCTTTCCACGCCGTTTTGGATCGTAATTGGATTGTTGGTTCTTGTTTACATCTGGGTCTGGATAAGTTTTCACGACCCTTACATTCCTGACAGAGACAAGGTAATTAGCTACTTCAAAACCTTTACTAACCTTGCCACGGTGTTTACTGATCTTCCCATAAGAAGGGTTTATCTGGTCAACTTCCTCATATATTTCGGATTGTTCGGCATTGCGAGAACGATTACTATTTATGTAGTAGATGAGTGGAATTTCAGCCTGGATAAAGTAACCCTCTATTACGCAATTGCATCTGCTGCATGCGGAATATCAAATTTATTCTTTTTTGCCCCTCTGGCCAGAAGGTTTAGCCTTCGCTCCATTGCAATCTGGGCGGGCATTGTAGGCGGAGCTATGCTGATCTTCGTTGTCATACCGCAG
>JABAOE010000282.1_pt2 | contig 33257 bp, 30 predicted proteins | sample 7062141 | NCBI WGS metagenome assembly JABAOE01 (sample SAMN14538627, study PRJNA623070) | marine sediment metagenome | biome: marine biome [ENVO:00000428]; feature: marine pelagic biome [ENVO:01000023]; material: deep marine sediment [ENVO:00002113] | place: India: Gulf of Khambhat ...
CATGAACCCCTACTTCGGGTTCTTCTTCGCGACCACCACGCTGATCATCGCCGTGCCCACGGCGATCAAGGTCTACAACTGGGTTTTGACCCTGTGGCGGGGCAACATCCACCTCACGGTGCCCATGCTGTTCGCCATCGGTTTCATTTTCACCTTCGTGCACGGTGGCCTGACCGGCCTGTTCCTGGGCAACGTGGTGGTCGATCTGCCCCTGTCCGATACCTATTTCGTGGTCGGGCACTTCCACATGGTGATGGGGGTCTCCCCGGTGCTGGTGGTGTTCGCCGCCATCTACCACTGGTATCCCAAGATCACCGGGCGCATGTTCAACAATGCGCTCGGCAAGTGGCATTTCTGGATGACCTTCCTGGGCACCTACTCGATCTACCTGCCAATGCACTACCTGGGCATCCTGGGTGTCCCGCGGCGCTACTACGCCTACGGCACGACCGAGTTCATTCCGGATTCCGCCCAGACGCTGAACGCGGGCATCACCATCTCCGCCTTGATCGTGGCGGTGGTGCAGATCCTGTTCTTCATCAACATGATCTGGAGCCTGCGGTACGGCAAGAAGGCCGGCCCCAACCCGTGGGGCGCGACCACGCTGGAGTGGCAGACGCCCGAAACGCCGCCGGGCCACGGCAACTGGGGGCCCAGGCTGCCCGAGGTCTATCGCTGGGCGTACGACTACAGCGTGCCGGGTGCGGCCGAGGACTTCATACCCCAGAACACGCCGCCGGATGACACCCACAGTACGGTGGACGCGCATGCAGCGGCCAGCGAGCAGGCAGACGCCGACGCAAGAATTGCGGCCGGCGATGATCTGTTCGGTGAGGAAGACTAGGCGCCCGCCCCTCGGGGACGGGCCAGGAGCCGCTTCGTGAAAGTGTTGCGCAAAGTCATGGAAATGCCCTGGCTGCAGCCGGGCATGCCGCCGGAGGAGGCGCAGGCCGAGTACTCCGAGGAGCACTCCAGGCGCATCGTGCTGCGCGTGTTCCTGGCGGTGGTCACCAGCCTGTTCTTCCTGTTCGTGATGGCTTACGCCGAGCGCATGGAGCTCGCGGATTGGCGGCCGGTGTCCGAGCCTTCCATCCTGTGGATCAACACTGCGCTGCTGGTGATCGCCAGCATCGCCATGCAGCGCGCCCGCAGCGCGGCCGATCGCGGTGTGCAGGCCCTCAACAACGCCCTGCTGGCCGGGGGCCTGATGGCGCTGGCCTTCCTGGCGGGTCAATACCTGGCCTGGCGCCAGATGTGGGCGGGGGGCTATTACGGCCTCGCCAACCCGGCCATGGCTTTCTTCTACCTGCTGACCGTGGTGCATGGCCTGCACCTGCTGGGCGGCCTGTACGTCTGGGGCCGAACCCTGCTGCGCAGCTGGCGTGGTGTGCCGGTCGCCGAATTGCGCCTGAGCATCGAGCTGTGCAGCGTCTATTGGCACTACCTGCTGCTGGTGTGGCTGGTGGTGTTCACCCTGTTGTTGAATACCTGATGAGGACCGATCGTAATGGCACATGACGCAGCGGCCGTGTCGGCCGAACTGGACTCGGGCAAGAGCCTGAAGTCCTTCGTCAAGGACTGGTCGCAGGACCGGCAGTCCTTCGAAGTCCCCTGGGGGAAGGCCATGATGTGGATCTTCCTGCTCAGCGATACCTTCATCTTCAGCTGCTTCCTGATCTCCTACATGAAGGTCCGGATTTCGACCACCGTGCCGTGGCCCATTCCGAGCGAGGTCTTCGCCCTGAGCTTCGGTGGCGACCCCATTCCGCTGATCCTGATCGCCATCATGACCTTCGTGCTGATCACGTCCAGCGGCACCATGGCGTTGGCGGTGAACTACGGGTACCGGCGGGACAAGCGCAAGACGGTGCTGCTGATGGCCGCCACCGCGCTGCTCGGCGCGACCTTCGTCGGCATGCAGGCGTTCGAGTGGACCAAGCTGATCGTCGACGAGGGCGTGCGGCCCTGGTCCAACCCGATGGGCGCCGCCCAGTTCGGGTCAGCCTTCTTCATGATCACCGGCTTTCATGGGTTGCACGTTTCCGCGGGCGTCATCTACCTGGTGGTGGTTGCGACCCGTGTGGGCACGGGGTATTACGACCGCCATCGGGGCGGTAATTACGAGATGGTGGAGATCGCCGGGCTCTACTGGCACTTCGTGGATCTCGTGTGGGTCTTCATTTTTGCCTTTTTCTATCTCTGGTAGGGGTTGTCATGACAGATATCACCCACGAAACCGGACACCAGCAACATCCGCTGGGTATCTACATCTGGGTCTGGATCCTGCTGTTCGTGCTCAGCTTTTTTTCCTACATGGTGGATTACTACCACTTGCAGGGCATGCTGCGCTGGTCGCTGATCATCATCTTCATGCTGCTGAAGGCGGGGTTCATCGTGGCGATCTTCATGCACATGGCCTGGGAGCGTATCGCGCTGATCTACGCGATTCTCATCCCGCCGCTCTGCCTGCTGGTGTTCATCGGGTTGATGGCCATCGAAGGCGAGTACACCACCCTGTCGCGGCTGGCTTCGTTCACGCAGCACGTGTTCATGGCCAGCCCGGTGCACCACTGACGCGCGCCCGTTCGGAAACGGAGAAGGCCGGGATGACCCGGCCTTTTTTTTGGCTTTGCCCGCGTCGGCGGGCCCGGGATGTCCTCAGCGCTTGTGCAGCCAGCCGGGCAGCAGGGATTCCGGCTCGAAGTCCTCGGGCATGGGCTGCGGTTCGATGCCATGCTCCGCCAGCATGGTGGCCAGGCGCCCGTCCGAGTAACTGCGGAACAGGTCGGTCGCGCCGCCGATGTGGGTCCCGCCCACGAAGATCTGCGGGATGGTGGGCGATCCCAGCCGGTCCAGCAGCACGGCGCGGATCTTGCCGCCGAGATCGTCTTCCTGGAAGGCGACCGAGTCCAGGTCCAGCGAGCGGTAGGGAATGCCCAGTTTGCGGAACAGTTTGCGCACCGACCAGCAGAATTCGCACCATTCCAGGGCGAACAGGACCACCGGCTGCTCGGGGTCGTTGATGGCCTCCTCCACGACTTTCCGGGCTGCCGGGTCGACCCGGGGCGGCTCGGGCGCCGCGGCCGGGGCCGGACTGGCCGTGGCATCGAAGCGTGCCCCGGGGGTGGAGCGCGAAATGTCGAGTTCCTCCTCGTCCATGTCCACCGGCACGTCTTCGAACAGCGGCGTGGACAGGTAGCGCTCGCCGGTGTCCGGCAGCATGCAGAGCACGCTGCTGCCCGGCGCGGCATCGTGGGCCACCTTCATGGCGCCGGCAAACGTCGCGCCCCCGGAGATGCCGGTGAAGATGCCTTCTTCCTGCGCCAGGGCGCGGGACAGGTCCAGGGCGTCCTGGCCGGCCACGGCAACGATCTCGTCCACCATCTCCGCGTCGATGGCATCCTGGGTCAGCTTGGGTATGAAATCCGGTGACCAGCCCTGCATCATGTGGGGCCGGAAGTTGGGGTGGCTGGCGGCCGGCGAGCCGTCCGCATTGCGTTGCTGGGCAATGCCGCTGCCCAGCAATTGGGAATTGTCCGGCTCGCAGACGATGATGCGTGTGTCCGGGCTCTTCGCCCGCAGCACCCGGCTGGTGCCCTTCAGCGTTCCGCCGGTGCCGAAACCGGTCACGAAATAATCCAGGCGCTCTCCGGCGAAGGCTTCCAGGATCTCTTCCGCGGTGGTTCGCGTGTGCACATCCGCATTGGCCTCGTTTTCGAACTGGCGCACCAGGAACCAGCCATGCGCGTCGGCCAGTTCCTGGGCCTTGGCCAGCATGCCACTGCCTTTGAGTTCCGCCGGCGTCAGCACCACCTTGGCCCCCAGGAAGCGCAGGATCTTGCGGCGCTCGACGCTGAAGCTCTCCGCCATCGTCAGCACCAGGGGATAACCCTTGACGGCGCATACCATGGCCAGGCCGATACCGGTATTGCCGCTGGTGGCCTCGACCACCGTCTGTCCCGGCTGCAGCGCACCGCTGGCCTCGGCGGCCTCGATGGTGCTGAGGGCCATGCGATCCTTGACCGAGGCCATGGGGTTGAATGCCTCGCACTTGACGTACATTTCGATGCCGGGGGGCGCGATGCGATTGATTCTGACGATCGGCGTGCGGCCGATGGTCTCCAGGATGTTGGCGAACCTTGCCTGGCTCATTGCACCTCCGTCCGGCCAGCGTCGATGGGGGCAGCATAGCAGAACACGGCGCCGCCGCGCGCGGCCCCATGCCGTGGCCCGGTGGTGGTGTCCCCGGTGTACGTATACAATCGCGCGACCCGATCTGAACGCTTGCATGGAGAGTGCCATGAATCCAGTCCGCGCCTGCTTGTTGTGCGCTTTGTTGCTCGCCGCAGCCGATGTCCTGGCGGATTACCGTGATGAACTCGAAGCCCTCCGCGAGCGGGTGGCGCAGCTGGCCGCGGCGGATGCGACCGGCTCGGATGCCGAACGGTTCGCACAGCTGGTGGACATCAGCTACGACTACACCATGCTCAGCTTCCCCGAGTTCGCGACCTACCGCGGCGACCCGCGCGGCCAGGATCGCTGGACCGATCAGTCCGAGGCGGCAGTCAAGCAGCGTCGTGTGGACCAGCGCCAGCTGCTGGCCGCGCTGGAGCGCATCGAGCCCGGCGCGCTCACCGAGGGCGAGCGGCTCAACTTCGATCTGCTGCATCGCCAGGTGCGAGAGATGGTGGAGGGCCAGCGGTTCCCCAACGAATTCCTGCCGCTCAACCAGATGAGCGGACCGCAGCAGGGCCTGGCCCAGGTGCTGGCCATCATGCGCCCGCGCGATGCCGGCGGCTACGAAGACATGATCGGGCGCCTGGAGGCGGCGGGGGAGGTAATCGACAACGCCGTGCTGTGGATGCGCAAGGGTTTGGAGGCCGGGGTCACGCCACCGCGCATCACCCTGCGTGACGTCCCCCAGCAGATTCGCAACCAACTGGTGGACGATGCGGATGCAAGCCCGATGCTGGTGGCTTTCAGGGACCTGCCGGAGCGCATCGACCCGCTGCTCCGGGAACAGCTGCAGGCTCGCGCCCGGGCGGCGTACCGCGAACGAATCGTGCCCGCCTACGAGCGCCTGCTGCGCTTCACGGAGGAGGAGTACCTGCCCGCGGCGCGCGATTCCATCGCCCTGGAGGCCCTGCCGGACGGGCAAGCCTGGTATGCGTACAACGTCCGCCGCATGACCAGCACCGAGCTCACGCCCACGCAGATTCACGACATCGGCCTGACGGAGGTGAAACGCATCCGGGCCGCCATGGACGAGGTCATCGCCACGGCCGGCTTCGAGGGCAGCTTCGCCGAGTTCCTCGAGTTCCTGCGCACCGACCCGCAGTTCTATCACAGCTCCGAGGAGGCGCTGTTGCGGGAGTACCGGGACATCGCCAAGCGCGCGGATCCGGAATTGATGAAGCTGTTCGGGCGCCTGCCCCGCACGCCCTACGGGGTGATCGAGGTGCCGTCCTATGCGGCGCAGTCGCAGACCACCGCGTACTACATGGGGGGCTCAGTTCGCGCCGGGCGGCCGGGCTATTTCTACGCCAACACGTATGCCCTCGAGACCCGGCCCCGCTGGGAGATGGAGGCGCTGACCCTGCACGAGGCCGTGCCCGGCCACCACCTCCAGCGGGCCCTGCAGGATGAGCTCGAAGACCTGCCGTGGTTCCGGCAGAGCGGCGGTTACACGGCGTTCACCGAGGGTTGGGGCCTCTACGCGGAGAGCCTCGGCGAGGAAATGGGTTTCTACCGCGACCCGTATGCCCGTTTCGGGCAGCTGACCTACGAGATGTGGCGTGCCATCCGCCTGGTGGTGGACACCGGCATGCATCACCTCGGCTGGACACGCCAGCAGGCCATCGAGTATTTCAAGGCCAACGCCGGCAAACAGGAACACGATATCGTCGTGGAGGTCGACCGCTACATCGTGTGGCCGGGCCAGGCGCTGGCTTACAAGATCGGTGAAATGAAGATCAAGGAACTGCGCGCCTGGGCGACCGCGGAACTCGGCGAGCGCTTCGACATCCGCGGCTTTCACGACACCGTGCTGGGTAGCGGTGCCGTGCCGCTGGCCCTGCTGGAGGCGAACGTCCGGGCCTGGGTGGAGGCACGACGGCAATGATCGATCCCGCCCTGCCGCTGTGCGAACTGCACCGTCATCTGGACGGCAGCATTCGATTGCAGACCATTCTGGAACTGGCCGATCAGCACGGTATTTCGCTGCCGGCGGATGATGCCGAGGGCCTGGCGCCTTATGTGCACATCGACGAGTCTGCGCCGGGACTGATGGCGTTCATCGCCCGCTTCCAGTACCTCTCCGAGGTGCTGGTCGATGCCGACGCGTGCCGCCGGGTGGCGTACGAGAACGTTGAGGATGCGCAGCGCGAGGGCATCGATTACATCGAGCTGCGCTTCAGCCCTTGGTTCATGGCGGAGCGGCACGGGCTGGACCCGGCGGCGGTCATGGAAGCCTGCGCGGACGGCATCCGGGCCGCCGAGCGCGATACCGGGGTGAAGGCCAACATCATCGGCATTCTCAGCCGAACCTACGGCAGCGAGACCTGCCTGCGCGAACTGGAGGCCATTCTGGCGCATCGCGACAGCGTGGTGGCGGTGGACCTGGCAGGGGACGAAGCCGGTTATCCGGCAGCGATGTTCCGCGAGCACTTTCGGCGGGTACGCGAGGCCGGCCTGCACACGACCATCCACGCCGGCGAGGCGGATGGCCCGGCGAGCGTCTGGTCGGCGCTGCGCGATCTGGATGCCGAGCGCATCGGGCACGGTTTCCGCGCCATCGAGGACCCGGCCCTGGTGGATTACCTGGCCGGGCAGGGCATCGGCCTGGAATGCTGCCCGACCTCCAACCTGCACATCAGCGCGGTGCCCGACTACGCTTCCCATCCCATCCGGCGGCTGGCCGAGGCGGGCGTGCGGTTCTGCCTCAACACGGACGACCCCGGCATCAGCAACATCGACCTTGCCCACGAGTACGAGATCGCCGCGCCGGCGGTCGGCCTGAGCCCGGCCCGGATCCGGCAGGCACAACTCGACGCCCTGGAGATGGCCTTCCTGTCTGGCGCGGAAAAAGACGCCTTGCGCCGGCGCGCGGCCACGCGCGGCCCGGGCTGAGTCCCGCCGACCGCCGGCTCAGCGCCGCAACAGGTAGATTGCGAGCGACAGCAGCAGGCTGACCAGCAGCATGGAGGTCACGGGGATGAACACCCTCGTGCGTTCGGTTTCGATGCGGAAATCGCCCGGCAGCCGGCCAAACCAGCTGAACAGCCAGGGTGCGAAATGCAGGGCGGCGCCCAGCACCACCAGCACCAGGCCCACCGCGATGAGCCAGCGAGCCGTCATGACAGCAGGGCGATGCTCTTGGCCTGCGCGAACACCGCCTGGCCAGGTTCGAGCCCCAGCCGCGCCACGGATTTGCGGGTCACGCGCGCCAGCAGCGGCACGCCGCCGGCCAGCAGGCGCACCGTTGCCTGGGCCGCGTCCGTGGCCTCGATCGCGTCCACCGTGGCGGGCAGGATATTGAGGATGCTGGTGCCGGAAGCCCGCTCCACGGCCAGGCTCACATCGCGGGCCGCTATTCGCAAACGCACCCGGCTGCCCGGGCTGAGGTCTTCCCGGGCCATGGTCAGCCGGCCGCCTGCAAACTCGAGCAGCGTGAGGTGGAACTCCGCATCGTGCCCGCTGACCTGGGCCTCGACGATTGCCGCCGCATCGTGGTCGTGCGCAAGCGGCAGGTCAAGGCGGCTGAACACCTCCTGCACCGAACCGGACGCCCTGACCGCGCCCGCCTCCAGCAGCACCACGTGATCGGCCAGCCGCGCCACCTCGTCGGGCACGTGGCTGACGTAGATCACCGGAATGCGCAGGTTGCGGTGCAGCGCTTCCAGGTAGGGCAGGATTTCCCGCCGGCGCTCCAGTTCCAGCGCGGCGAGGGGTTCGTCCATGAGCAGCACCTGCGGGCCCACCGCCAGGGCGCGAGCGATGGCCACGCGCTGGCGCTCGCCGCCGGACAGCGTGCGTGGATCGCGCTCCAGCAGCTGGGCGATACCCAGCAGGTCGACGGTCTCGGCCAGCGAGGCCGTGCTGGCACCGTCCGGGCTGCGTTTGCGGCCATATTCGAGATTGCCCCGCACGTCGAGGTGCTCGAACAGGCTGGCCTCCTGGAACACGTAGCCCAGCGGCCGCCGGTGCGGGGGCCGGAAGCGCTCACCTTCCTGCCACGCCTCGCCGTCCACCTCGAGGAAGCCGCCCGCGATGCGGTCCAGGCCCGCAATGGCCCGCAGCAGCGTGGTCTTGCCGCAGCCGGAGGGTCCGAACAGGGCCGTCACGCCGGCGGCCGGCAGCTGCAGGTCGACGTCGAGCCGGAACGCGCCGCGCGCGACTTGGAAGCGGGCGCGGATGCTCATGTCCGCACCACGCGGAAGCGGCCATGGGTGGCATACACCACCACCAGCAGCAGGAACGACAGGATCAGCAGGCTGCCCGCCAGCCAGTGGGCGTGCGCGTATTGCAGCGTTTCGACATGGTCGTAAATGGCAATCGAGGCGACGCGCGTCTCTCCCGGGATGTTGCCCCCGATCATCAGCACCACGCCGAACTCACCCAGCGTGTGGGCGAAGCCGAGCACCGCGGCCGTCAGGAAGCCAGGGCGCGCCAGCGGCAGGGCAACGGTCAGGAAGCGGTCCAGCGGGGCGGCGCGCAGGGTGGCGGCGACTTCCAGTGGCCGGCGGCCGACGGCGGCGAAGGCATCCTGCAATGGTTGCACCACGAACGGCAGTGAGTAGATCACCGAGCCGACGACCAGCCCGGTGAAGGTGAAGGCCAGGGGTTGGCCGCCGAGAGCCTCCATCATGGATCCCACCGGGCCATCCGGGCCCAGGGTCAGCAGCAGGTAGAAGCCCAGCACGGTGGGCGGCAGCACCAGCGGCAGGGCGACCAACGCCTCCAGCAGGTACTTGCGCCGCCAGGTGGTGGTCGCCAGCCACCAGGCCAGCGGAGCGCCCAGCACCAGCAGGACCGCGGTGCTGATCAGCGCGAGTTTGAGCGTGATGGCCAGCGCCAGAAGATCGGCCTCGGAGAGCATCATGGCCGCAGGTACCCGCTGGCCTCGATCGTCCGCAGCGCTTCTTCGCCGCGCACATACTCCAGCAACGCCCTGGCCGCTGTGCGGTCGGTGAGCAGCACCGCCTGCTGACGGATGGGGGCGTGCAGCGCGGGCGGCACCGGCCAGGCGGAGCCGCGGTGCCGCACGGCCCCGGTGTACCACTGGGAACGCGCGATGAAGCCCAGCTCCGCGTTACCGCTGCGCACGAACTGGAAGGCCTGGGCGATGTTCTCGCCCCGCACCACGCGACCGCCCAGGCTCGGGTCCAGGCCCAGCGCGCCCAGCACCTGCACCGCCGCCATGCCGTAAGGCGCCAGCTCCGGGTTGGCGATCGCCAGCCGGCGGAATTGCGCCGAGGCCAGCACCCGACCCTCGGAGTCGACCAGTTCCGGACGCGGACTCCACAGCACAAGCGCGCCCAGGGCGTAAGTGAAGCGGCTGCCCGCCAGCGCGCGCCCTTCCTGTTCCAGCAATCGGGGGCGCTCTGCGTCGGCGGCGAAGAACGCGTGGAACGGCGCACCGCTGCGGATTTGCGCATAGTGCTTGCCGGTGGAACCCGCCGCCAGCACGAGCCGGTGTCCGGTGGCGGCCTCGAAACCCTCGGCGAGGGTGGCCATGGTGCCCCGGAAATTGCTGGCCACCGCAACCAGCACCTCGTCGGCATGGGTGGGGCCCGGCAGGATGGCGATGGCGAGCAGCACGGCCAGGCGCCCGGGCCTTGCGAGCGGCCAGTTCGGCTGCCGCCTCAGCACGTGGAGTGGAACAGGCCGCCCACGGCCCCGCCCTGGCCCTCGACTTCCAGGTGGCCCCAGGCCAGCTCGGTAATGACGGGTGAGGGGGCTGCGGACACGGTTCGCGCCTGCGGTCGCTAGAGCCTGAAGTCGCCCAGCCGCGGCCGCTGGATCCAGTTGCAATCGGGCCATTCGGCGTCCTGCTCCGCGACGTGCATGGTGAATGCGTGCCGGGAGTGGCGGGACTGGTTGGCGGAGCTGTAATGCGGCATGTGGTCATGGAACAGCACCACGCTGCCGGCCGGCACCTCCAGTGCCACGGCGTCCGCCGCGCCCGGCCAGGGGGTGTCGTCGAGCGGCTGCAGCGTGCCCTCGCGAGTGGCCGGATCGACGCGGTAGATTTCCCGCAGCGGGGAGCGATGGCCGCCGGGATGCAGCCACAGGCAGCTGTTGTCCCGGCGCGCATCCTCGATGGCCACCCAGATGCCGGTGACGCAGGGCGGTTGGGTGATCAGGTAACTGGCGTCCTGGTGCCAGCGCACCTCGCCGCCGATCCGAGGCTGCTTGAAGATGTACATGGTCTGCCACAGGATCGGGACACGGTAGCCCAGGTCGCGCAGGATCTCGGCGAACACCGGCTGCCGGCAGAAGGCCGTGAATTCCGGCACCAGGTCATGCATGGCATGGCCAATCTTGTTGATGGCCAGGTGCTTCGGACCCAGCAGCTTGCCCGCCGGGTCCAGCGCGCGCTCCTCGAGGAAGCAGTGCACGGCCTCGGCGGAATCCATGAAATAGCGGTCCCGCCCGCGGTCGCGATCCTGTGTGCTGAACACCGTGCGGTGCGCGTCGATGTCGAACGCGTCCACGATGCGCGTGGCGGCATGCCGGATGCTCTCGGTCGCGGGTTTGGGCAGCAGGCTCTCCAGCGCCAGGTAGCCTTGTTCTTGGTAGTGCCCTACCTGTTGGCGGCTCAGCATCGCGGGCTCAGGCACGCAGGTAATAATCGAAGAACGCCATGGTCCGCTGCCAGGCCAGCCGGGCGGCCGGCTCCTGGTAGCGCGCGGCGCTCGCGTCATTGTGGAAGCCGTGGCCGGTGCCCGGGTACATGTGCAGGCTGTAGGGAACGGCCTGCGCGTCCAGCGCAGCGCGAAACTCCGGAATGCCGGCGTTGATGCGCGGATCGTTGCCCGCATAGTGCAACAGCAAGGGCGCACGGAGGCGGGCGACCTGCTCGGCGCTCAGGGCGGCTCCGTAAAAGAGCACCGCCGCATCGGCCGGCGTGTCGGCCACGGCGCACTGCAGGGCCACGCCGCCCCCGTAGCAGAATCCGACGCTGCCAACGCGGCCATTGCAATCCTGGCGGGAGCGCAGGTAACCGAGCCCGCGGATCACGTCGGCGGTGATGACTGCGATGTCCGCGCTACCGAACCGGTCTCGCGCTGCCTCCTGGTCGACCGGCGCGCCGCCCACGTAACTGAGCCCGTCCGGGGCCACCGCCAGGTAGCCGGCCAACGCAGCGCGCCGGGCGACGTCTTCGATGTGCGCATTCAGGCCCCGGTTCTCGTGGATGACCAGCACCCCGGGCATGGGCCAGTCGTCGGCCGCGGGCCGGGCAACGTACGCCCGCACCTCCGAGCGCGTGCCCGCGTAGCCGACATAGGCGGTGCGCAGCCGCTCATCCTTGGGGTCCACCTGCTGTCCCCAGGCGTAGTTCGGTTCGATGAGTGGCAGCAGGGCCGCCGCGGCCGCGGTGCCCCCGGCGAGCTGCGCCAGCCGGCGCAGGAAGGCACGGCGCGGCATGCTGCCGTGAATGTAGTCGTCGTAGAGGTCGATGATGCGTTGATCCATGAAGGCATCCGGTCCGGACAAGGCCCGTTTGCCGGGCGGTCCCCATAAGCTAATCCAGTGGCCCGCATTTCTCAACGCGCAACGGGCAGATGCCCGGCCGGCCGGTTTTGATAACATCGGGTTCCAATCCGGGTCGGGAGGGCCAATCCGTGTTGAAACGACTGTTGTGTGCGTTGTCGCTGGCCGCAGGCGCCGACGCCATGGGGGATGGCTGGCAGCTGGATGCCGGTCGCTGGATCGATCTCAGCCATGCTTACGGCGAGGATACCCTGTACTGGCCGACGGCCAGCACCTTCCACAAGGAAACCGTGTTCGAGGGCGAAACCGAGGGCGGTTGGTACTACACCGCCTACGACATCCGCACCGCCGAGCACGGCGGCACCCACCTGGATGCCCCCGTGCACTTCTATGCTGGCCGGGACACGGCCGATCGGGTTCCGCTCGAGCGGCTGATCGGACCGGCGGTGGTGATCGACGTGTCCGAGCAGGCGCTGGCCGAGCCCGATTACCAGCTGTCCGCCGCGGATATCGGGGGCTGGGAGGCGGTGCACGGCCGCGTCCCGCCAGGCAGTATCGTGCTGGTCAGGACGGGGTACGCGGCCTTCTGGCCCGATGCCGAACGCTACCTCGGCACCCGCCGGCGCGGCGCCGATGCGGTGCCGCTGCTGCATTTCCCCGGCATTCACCCGGATGCCGCCCGGTTGCTGGTGCAGCGGGCGGTGGGGGCGGTCGGCCTGGACACCGCCAGCGTCGACTTCGGCCAGTCCGCCGATTTCATGACCCACCGCATCCTGTACGAAGCGAATATCCCCGGCTTCGAAAACGTGGCGGACCTCGCCGGCCTGCCGCCGGTCGGGGCGCTGGTCATCGCCCTGCCCATGAAGATCCGCGGCGGCAGCGGTGCGCCCCTGCGCATCGTTGCGTTCGTTCCGGACGACTGAGATGTCGGCTGTCCGCCGCGCCCGGACAGGGCACGTCGCCATGGGCGGGAGCGCATGAACAGGGCGCTGGCCACGCGCGCCGCCGTGCTCGCCCTCGCAGCAGTGGTGGCCGCCTGGGGGGTGAGCAGCGTCCGCGAAATCGGGCGTAAGCCCAGCGGCGGCTACGCGACCGATGGTGACAACACTGTCACCCGCGTGGCGGCCAGGGGGCCGGGCGAGCGGGCTGGGCTGCGCCCCGGTGACTATATCCGCAGCATCAACGGCATCCCGGTGGAGGCGGCCGCCGAACTGGCAGAGCTCGGGCGCGCCGCGGTCGGCGAGACCCGCACGCTGGTGGTCGAGCGCGATGGCGCGACGCAACACCTGCAGCTGACCTATGCCGGGCTGGACAGCCGGGAGCGCCAGCGGGCGTGGGGGGGCATCCTGGTCGGCTTCAGTTTTCTCGGCTTCTGCACCGCCGCATTCCTCGCCCGGGACTCGCGTGCCGCCCGCGCGCTGGCCCTGATGGGCCTGGGCCTGGGCCTGGCGTTCTTCAGCGGGCCCTACTTCGAAGCCGCCGCCGCGCGCTCGGTCGCGAACACGCTGCGCAACGCCATGGTATCGGTGGGAATTGCCGCGACCGTGCATTTCCTGCTTCTGATGCCGCGCCCCCGGCCGTTCATCGCGCGTGCCCGCGGCGTGTGGCTGCTGTATGCGCCGGTGGGCATGTTTTTCCTGTTGGTCGCCTGGCGTGCGCTGGCACGCCCCGAGGCCACCAGCGGCCTGAACCAGCTCACCAACCAGTTCGGCGGCCTGCTCATGGGGGGCTACTTCCTGCTCGGCGTGACCGTGTTGTTGCGCGGGTACATCCGCACCGCGCGGCGGGAGCGACGCGAAACCGGCATGGGACTGTTGTTCTGGGGTGTCGTCGTCGGCCTCGCGCCCCTGGTGCTCGCCAGGTTGGCAGCCACCGTGTCCGGCGGGCCCGGCTTGCCGGGGGCGGATCTGTATTTTCTGGCCCTCGCTGCAGTCCCGGCCAGCTGGTCGGCGGCGGCCCGTCGATGGGCCGGTGCCGGGTGAGGGCGTGGCTTGCCCATCGGGGCCGCGAAATATGATATAAAGTCCGCACTGTCAACTGTTTCAGGCGCTGGCACGTTGGCACCATTCAGGCCAGGCGGCATCACCGTGTGGGGACCACACCTGGCGCTCAATGGGGTCATTGCAGAGCCATGCTGCAACTCATCAGGAAGGGCACCGACATGAGCATTCTTAGGGTTAAAAATATTTTTAAAAATACTCTTTACTCTTCTGTTTTAACAATATTTTCTACTTCATTTTTTGTTAGCCCGGTGGTAGCCCAGGAGGCCGAAGAGGCTGCCGGGGTGCTGGAAGAAGTGATCGTGACGGCGCAAAAGCGCGAGGAACGACTGGAGGACGTCCCGATCTCGATTTCCACGCTGTCTGGCGATAAGCTCAACGTGCTGACCAGCGCCGGGTCGGATATCCGGTTCCTGCGCGGGCGCGTTCCCAGCCTCAACATCGAGTCCTCGTTCGGGCGCATCTTCCCGCGTTTCTACATCCGTGGATGGGGTAACACCGATTTCGACATCAACGCCTCCCAGCCGGTGTCGCTGGTGTACGACGACGTGGTGATGGAAAACCCGATCCTGAAGGGCTTTCCCATTTTCGACGTGGAGCGCATCGAGGTGCTGCGCGGGCCGCAGGGCACCCTGTTCGGCCGCAACACGCCGGCCGGCGTGGTGAACGTGCGTTCCAAGGCGCCGACCCAGGAATTTGACGGCTACGGGAGGTTTTCGCTGACCGAGGACGACCTCGAGTTCGAAGGCGCCATCGGCGGAGGTTTGGGTGATCACTGGTCGACCCGACTGTCGGTCAAGTACATGCATCGCAAGGACTGGGTGGACAACGACTTTACCGGGCAAGGCGAGGCGCTCGGCGGCCACAACGAAACCGCGGCGCGCCTGCAGTTCGCCTACGACGGCGGCGATTTCACGGGGCTGTTCAACGTGCATTACCGCGAACTGGACGGCACCGCGCGACTGTTCCGTGCAAACATCATCCGGCTCGGCAGCAAGGGCAAACTGATCAAGGGGTTCGATGAAGAGAAGGTCTTCATCGACGGCAAGAACGTACAGGACCTCGAAACCTTCGGTGCCATGGCCCGGCTGGAGTGGAATTTGGGCCGCACCACGTTCACCTCCATCACGGGTTACGAGGACATGGATTCCTTCAGCCGCGGCGATATCGACGGCGGCTTTGGAGGCGTATTCGTGATCGGCAGTGGCGGGCCGGGCTTCCTGCCGTTCGACGCCGAGACCGCGGACGGGGTGCCGGACCACAGCCAGTTCACCCAGGAATTTCGCTGGTCATCGAACGAGTGGGGGCGCTTTGACTGGCAGACGGGACTGTTCTACTTCGACGAGGATCTGACCATCGACACCATCAACTACGCCACGCTATTCGGCGGCGGTGTGAATGGCCTGGTGCTGCAGGAGCAGGAGACCAAGGCCTGGGGCGTGTTCGCCTCGGTCGACTATGACCTCAGCGACGATACGACCATCAAGGCCGGCGTGCGCTACTCGGACGACGACCGTGACTACTTCGCCCAGCGATTCCAGTCACCGCTGTCGTTCCTGGGTATCGGGCCGCTGGGGCCGGTGCCGGCGCAAGCCGATGACTCCGCGGTCAGCTGGGATGTCAGCGTGACCACGGCGGTGACCGAGGACGTCAACGTCTATGGCCGTGTCGCCAAGGGCTTCCGGGCGCCCAGCATCCAGGGCCGTATCCTGTTCGGCGATGCCGTATCGGTGGCGGATTCGGAATTCGTGGTTTCCTACGAGGCTGGCGTCAAGGCGACCTTCGCCGAGGGCCGGGGCCGACTTGGATTCAACGTGTTCTACTACACCGTGGATGACGCGCAGCTGACGGCGGTAGGTGGCGCCGCGAACTTCAACCAGGTCGTCAATGCCGACGAGGTGGCTGGCCAGGGCTTCGAGTTCGACGCCGAGTACCTGCCGGTAGACAATTTCCTGATCACCCTGGGCCTCAGCTACAACCATACCGAGGTCAAGGATCGCGACCTGGCCGTGGCGCCCTGCGGGTCGCCCGTGCCCTGCACGGTCCAGGATCCGGCTGGTCCGGTGCCCGGGTCGGTGCTCATCAACGGCAATGACCTGCCGCAGGCGCCGGAATGGGTATTCAATGCGACCGCGCGCTGGAGCAGGGCCATGGCGGATGGCGAGCTGTACGTTTACGGCGATTACTTCTTCCGCGACCGGGTGAATTTCTTCCTGTACGAAGCGCGCGAGTTCACCGGTCCGTCACTGGCAGAGCTCGGCCTGCGCGTCGGCTACACCTGGGACGGCTACGATTTCGCGGTCTTCGGGCGCAACGTGCTGGATGAGCAGGTCTTGGTTGGCGGCATCGATTTCAACAACCAGACCGGCTTCATCAATGAGCCCAACCGTTGGGGAATCGAGCTACGCAAGAACTTCAACTGAACGCGCTTCAAGCGCAGGCAGGAAATGGCCGGCATCGCCGGCCATTTCTTTTGGCGAGGCGCCCGCTTATGCCGTCCTGAGCACCCGCACCGGCGGGGCGCCGGTCACCCGCCGTGCGGCGATCAGTCCGCTGAGACCGACGAACAGCATGCCGACCAGCGGGCCAATCAGCGCCAGTGGCAGATTGAACTGGAACGGCAATTCGAACAGGCGCGTGGCGAGAAAATAGCCGGCCACGCTGGCGCCGGTGGTGGCCAGGGTTCCGGCCAACAGGCCGATGGCCAGGAACTCGGAGGCGACCCCGGCCAGCACCCGCCTGCGGGACGCGCCCAGCGTGCGCAACATGGCGCTCTCATACTCGCGCTCGTCGCGGGTGGCCTGCACCGCGGCCCAGAGCACGGCCAGCCCCGCCAGCAGGGTGAACACGAACACCGCCTGCACGGCCAGCGCGGCCTTGTCCATGACATCGCGCACCTGGCCCAGCACGGCATCGAGATCGATGGCGGTGACGCTGGGGAAGTCCCGCATGAGCTCGATCACGACCCGCTGCTGGTCCGCGGGAACGTACAGGCTGGTGATGTAGGTGGCTGGGAAGCCCTCCAGGGTCACCGGCGAGAACACCATGAAGAAATTGGGCCGGAACGAATCCCACTCCACTGTGCGAAAGCTCGTTACCGTGGCCGCAACCGCCTCCCCGGCGATGTCGAAGACCAGTTCGTCGCCGAGCTCCAGCCCCATCTCGCGACCGAAATCCTGCTCCACGGACACCTCGGGGCGTGTCGTGTCCGCATCCCACCATGTGCCCGCCACCAGGCGGTTGTCGGCTTGCGGGGTTTCCCGAAAGCTCAGGTTCGCATCGCGCCGCGCCCAGTTCTCGCCCTCGGGGTCCTCGAATGTGATCTGGCTCACGTCCTGGCCATTGATCTCCGTTAGGCGGGCCCGTACCAGCGGCGTGAACGGGGGTGCGTCGATCCCGCGCTCGCGCAGGAATTCGCGCATGGCGTCGACCTCCCAGGGCTGGATATTGATCAGGAACTGATTGGGGGCGTCCTCCGGCAGGCTGGCGCGCCAACTGGCCATCAGGTCGTTGCGCACCAGTGTCAACAGCAGCAATACCATCAGGCCGAGGCCGAAAGCCACGACCTGTACGATGCTCTCCCGCCCGCGCCGGGCGATGCTGGCCAGCCCGTAGCGCCAGGCCACGCCGGCGGCGCCGCGGAACCCCTGCAGCAAGCGCACCAGCAGCGCACCCGCAGCGCCCAGCGCCGCGAAGGTCACGGCCGCTCCCAGCAGGATGCCGGTCACCAGGCTGGCGTCGCGCACCATCCACCACAGCAAGCCCGCAACCGCGGCAATGGCAGCCAGCCCGCTGATGCCGTAACGCAGCGGCGGCGGGCCGATATCATGGCGCAGTACGCGCAACGGCGGCGTCTTGCCCATCCGCAGCAGGTCGGGCAGGGCGAAGCCGGCGAGGATGGAGACCGAGGTGATGATGCCCAGCAGCACGGGTGACCAGCCGGGTCGGGGCAGGTGGTCGCTGATCAGGTCGCGCAGCAGCCAGGCCAGGCCGGCCTGGGCGGCATAGCCCACCGCGATGCCGATGATGCTGCCCGCCAGCGCCAGCAACAGCAGCTGCAGCAGGCTGGACCGCAGGATCACGGATTGTGGCGCACCCAGGCATTTGAACAAAGCCACGCGGTCGCGGTGACGGTGGGAGTAGCGCCGGGCCGCCATGGCCACTGCGATGGCTGCCAGCAGTACGCTGACCAGCGAGGCCAGGTTCAGGAACCGACCCGAGCGATCCATCGCGGAGCGGATCTGGGGGTTGGTGTCCTCGATGTCTCGCAGGGTGACATTTTCCGGCAGACTGGTTTCCAACCCGGCCTTGAAGCCCTCGACCGCCTTGCGCGGCCCGGCAAACAGCATGCGGTACGAAACCCGGCTGCCCGGTTGCACCAGCCCGGTGGCGTCCAGGTCCGACCGGTTGATGAGCAGGGTCGGCGCCAGGTCCACGAAGTTCCAGCCCTGGTCGGGGCGGAAATCGAGCACCCGTGTCAGGCGCAAGCGGGCGGTGCCAACTTCGATTTCGCCACCGGTATCCACGCCCAGGCGCGCGAGCAGGCGTGGCGCGGCCCAGGCCTCGCCGGGTTCCGGGCCGGCGTCGACCAGCGCTGCCGGTTGCAGCAGGGCTGCTGCGTTCTTGAGGCGACCGCGCAGCGGGTACTCGCGCGTGACGGCCCGCACCGCCGCCAGCGTGTTGGCCTCGCCGGCGAACACCACGCTGGGCATGGAAACCATCTCGGCGGAGGCCAGGCCGACCTGTCGTGCCTGGGCGGGTAGCTCGGTAGGCAGGGGACGGGCTGCGGACAGCCTCAGGTCCGCCGCCAGGGATTCCGCGGCCCGCAGTTCGACGGCCTGGCCGACCCGGTTGGTCAGAAACGCTACCGCGGTCAGGGCGCCCACCGCCACCACCAACGCCAGTCCCAGGACCGTCAGCTCGCCGGACCGCCAGTCGCGCGCGAGCAGCTTCAGCGACAGGCCCAGCGTCTTCACGCCCCGGTCTCCGGTTGCGGGCTCTCCTCACCGGTGATGCGCCCCGCGTCCATGTGCAGAATGCGCCTGCAGCGCCGGGCCAGTTTCAAATCATGGGTGACCAGGACCAGCGTGGTCCCTGCCTCCCGGTTGAGCCGGAACAACAGGTCGATGACGTTCCGGCCGGTGCGATGATCCAGGTTGCCGGTCGGCTCGTCGGCGAACAACACCTTGGGTTCGACCACGAAGGCGCGGGCGATGGCGACCCGTTGCTTTTCGCCGCCGGACAGCTGGTGGGGATAATGCCCCGCGCGCGCCGCCAGGCCCACCTTGGCGAGGGTCTCCCGGGCCGTGCGTTCGGGGTGCGGGTGGCCGCCGAGCTCCAGCGGCAACATGACATTTTCCAGCGCCGTCAGCGCCGGCACGAGATGAAACGACTGGAACACGAAGCCCACCCGGTCGGCGCGCAGGGCCGCGCGGCCATCCTCGTCGAGCACTGACAGAGGCTGCTCGTCCAGCCAGACTTCCCCGCCGGTGGGAACATCCAGCCCGGCCAGCAGTCCCAGTAAGGTGGATTTACCGGCTCCGGATACGCCCACCACCGCCACACTCTCACCCTGCCGCACGGCGAGGTCGACGTGATCGAGAATGGTGAGGGCGCCCTCGGGGCTGGTAACCTGCTTGGTAAGCTGTTCGGCCTTGAGGACCGTGTTCGGGGAATTCATGCGCATCATTAAACCATTTTTCCTGCTGTGGGCAGCCCTGTGGGCGGCCGCCGTGCCGGCTTCAACCGAGCCACCGGTGATCCTCGTGCTGGGCGACAGCCTGAGCGCGGGCTACAACATGGACCTGGACCAGGCCTGGCCGAGCCTGTTGCAGGCGCGTCTCAGTCAACATGGTTATGAATACCGGGTTTTCAACTCGAGCATCACGGGCGACACCACCCAGGGCGGCGTAACACGTCTGCCGCGCCTGCTGGAACGCCTGGCGCCCAGCATCGTCATCATCGAGCTGGGCGGCAACGACGGTCTGCGTGGTATCGATATCGATGTCACGCGGGGCAACTTCGCCCGCATGATCGAGGCCAGCCAGGCGGTCGGCGCCCGGGTGCTGCTCGCCGGCATCCGCCTGCCGCCGAACTACGGGCCGACCTACACGGAGCGCTTCCAGTCCATGTACGGGGAGCTGGCGGTCGCCTACGAGCTGGGCCTGGTGCCGTTCATCATGGAAGGCATCGCGCTCGACCCGGCCTTGATGCTGCCTGACGGCATCCACCCCAATGCCGAGGCGCAGCCCGTGTTGCTCGATAACGTCTGGGAATACCTGTTGCCGGCCCTCGAGTAGGGCCCATTGCCGCCGGCGCCGGGCGGCATGGAGACCCCCGACGCATCTGCCGGCGGCTTGCCCTATGCGCCCCGGTGGCCGACACTGTGCGCTGAAGCTCCCTCATGGTGAGCGCTGGCATGGGAATTCCACCGGGCATGAAGCGTTGGCTCGCAGGATGTTTAGCGCTGTTGGCCGCGGCGGGCGCCTTTTCGCAGGGCGCTCGGCCACCACCCGGCGTGATCGTCACCGAGGCGGAAATGCGGCGTTTTCCGTTGGCCGTGGAATCGCTTGGCACCGCGGCCGCCAACGAGGCAGTAGAAATCCGCCCGCAAATCAGTTCGGTGCTGAAGGCAATCTATTTCGAGGGCGGTCAAAACGTCGAGGTCGGCACGGTCCTGGCGGAGCTGGAAAATGCCCAGCCGCTGGCGGAGCTGGCGGCCGCCAAGGCGACGCTGGTCGAGACCGAGAGCCAGTACCGGCGACTGCAGCAGCTGTTCAAGACCCAGGCGGTGGCCGAGTCCCAGCTGCAGCAGCTCGAGGCCCAGCGGGAAGCGGATCGGGCGGCGGTCACCGCCGCCGAGGCGCATCTCGAGGACACCATCATCAGCGCTCCGTTCAGCGGCAGGCTTGGCTTGCGCCGCGTGAGCGTGGGCAGCCTGGTCGACCCTGGCACCGTGATCACGACCCTGGACGACACCGCGTCCATCAAGCTCGATTTCTCCGTGCCGGAGGTCCATTTGTCCCGCCTGAAGCCCGGCCTGTTCATCATCGCGCAGAGCGCGGCCTGGCCCGGGGTGGAGTTCTACGGCACCGTGTCCTCGGTGGACTCGCGCGTGGACCCGGTGAGCCGGACCGTGGGCGTGCGCTCGCTGTTGCCGAACCCGGAGGGCCGCCTGCGCGCGGGCATGCTGCTCACGGTGAGGCTGATGCAGGAAAACATCGAGGCGTTGATGGTGCCCGAACAGGCGCTGGTACCCGAGCGCAGCACCCAGTCGGTACTGGTGGTGGGGGCCGACAGCATCGTCGAGCAGCGGATCGTCAAAATCGGGCGGCGACGCCCCGGGGAGGTCGAGATCGTTGAGGGGTTGGCGGCCGGTGAGCGGGTGATCGTCGAGGGCACCCAGAAGGCCCGCGACGGGCAGGAGGTCACCATCCTCGAGCAGCGGGGTTTTAGCCAATGATGCTGTCCGATCACTCCGTGCGGCGCCCGGTGTTTGCGGCGGTCATTTCCATGTTGCTGATCATTCTCGGGCTGGCGTCCATGCTGCGGCTGCCGGTGCGGCAGTACCCGGACATCAATCCTCCGGTCGTCTCGGTCGAAACCCGTTATCGCGGGGCCTCGGCCGAGGTGGTCGAAACCAAGGTGACACAGGTGCTGGAAGACAGCATCGCGGGCATCGAGGGCGTGGCGAAGCTGACCTCGCAAAGCCGCGACGAGCGTTCCGACATCCGCGTGGAATTCATCCTCTCCCGCGACATCGACGCCGCTGCCAACGACATCCGCGATCGTGTCTCGCGGGTGCTCGACCAGCTGCCCATCGAGGCGGAACCGCCCGAAATCGCCAAGGTGGACAACACCACGCGGGCGGTCATGTACCTGAATCTGACCTCCGACCGCATGGATGGCCTGGAGCTTACCGATTATGCCGACCGGTTCCTGGTGGACCGGCTGTCGACCGTCCCCGGTGTCGCTCGGGTCAGCATCTCCGGGGCCCGGCGTTACGCGATGCGCATCTGGCTCAGCCGCGAGGCGCTGGCGGCCCGTCAGCTGACCGTGTCGGACGTGGAGGCCCGCCTGCGCTCGGAAAACGTCGAGCTGCCCGCCGGGCGCCTGGAGTCGGTGGCGCGGGAATTCACGCTGCGCACCGACACGGGGTTCTACACGGAGAAGGATTTCCGCGGCCTGGTGATTGGCCGCGGAGTGGACGGGCAGCTGGTGCGCCTGGGCGACGTCGCCGAGGTGCGGGTGGGGGCGGAAAATGAGCGGAGCATCGCGCGCGCGAATGGCGAGCCCGCCGTTTCGCTGGCCATCGAGCAATTGTCCAAGGCCAACAGCGTGCTGGTATCCAAGGCGGTGGTGCGCGAGGTGCGGGCGGTCCAGCCCGAGCTGCCCGAGGGCATGCAACTGGCGGTGAACTATGACCGGGCCGAATTCATCGAGGCCTCGATGAACGAGGTCTACAAGGCTCTCGCGGTGGCGCTGGGCCTGGTGCTGGTCGTGATCTACGTGTTCCTCGGGTCGTTCCGGTCCACCCTGATACCGGCCCTCGTGGTGCCGGTTTCGGTGATTGCTACCTTCATCGTGATGGGCGCCATGGGCTACACCATCAACGTGTTGACCCTGCTGGGGCTGGTGCTGGCCATCGGGCTGGTGGTGGACGACGCCATCGTGGTGCTGGAGAACATCTACCGACGGATCGAGGAGGGTGAAAAGCCCCTGCTGGCGGCCCTCGACGGGGCGCGTGAGATCGGCTTCGCGGTCATCGCCACCACGCTCGTGCTGGTGGCGGTCTTCGTGCCGCTGTCCTACATCGAGGGCGATGTCGGCCGCTTGTTCCGGGAGTTCGGAATCACGCTGGCGGCCGCGGTGCTGTTTTCCAGCGTGGTGGCGCTCACGCTCACGCCGATGCTGTGCTCGAAGATGCTGCGCGGCCGGGAGTTGCGCACCGGCCTGCCGGTGGTGGTGGACCGCTTCTTCAAATGGCTGGTGGGGCGCTACCAACAGGCGCTGGATTACGTGCTGCGCTGGCCCTGGGCGGTGCTGGCAACGGTGCTGGTCATCACCGCGGTGGCCGGGTTGCTCCTGTACCGCATGCCTGCCGAGTACGCGCCCAACGAGGACCGCGGGGCGTTTTTCGTCATGGTCCGGGCCCCCGAGGGGGCTTCCCTGGAATACACCGATCGCGTGACCCGCCAGCTGGAGGCAGTGCTGCAGAGCGAGCTGGGTGAGGGCAGGCCCGTGCATCGCTTCCTGACCCGCTTGCCCGGCTGGGGCAGCTCCAGCGTCAACAGCTCGTTCGTGATCGTGCTGCTCCGAAACTGGGACGATCGGGCGGAGAGCGACCAGCAGATCATCGCCCGGCTCGGGCCCGCCATGGGTGAGATTCCGGGCGCCCGGATCTTCGCGCGCGCACCGCGCGCGCTGGGCATACGCGGCGACGGCTCGCCGGTCGAAATGGTCCTCGGCGGGCCGGATTACGAGCAGCTCAAGCTCTGGCGGGATCAGATGCTGGAGGCCATGGAGGCCATGCCGGAACTGACCAGCCCCGACAGCGACTACCAGGAACGCAAGCCGCAGATGAATATCAGCGTGGACCGCGATCGGGCGGCCTCGCTGGGCGTGTCCCTGTCCAGCATTGGCCGCACGCTGGAGACCATGCTCGGTTCGCGCGTGGTGACCAATTACGTCGATCGGGGGCGCGAATACGATGTGATCCTGCAGGGTATCGACGCCGACCGCTCCAGTCCCGACGACCTCGAAAACCTGTACGTGCGTTCCGAGCTCACCGGCCAGATGGTGCCGCTGGTCAACCTGGTCGTGTTGTCGGAACAGGCCGGCCCGCCGGAACTGCGGCGCTTCGACCGTATGCGCTCGATCACTCTGTCGGCTTCGCTGGCGGAAGGTGTACGGCTCGGGGAAGCCATCGAAGCGCTCTACCAGACGGCGCTGGACACGCTGCCCGCGAGTGCGCGCATCAGCTGGGATGGGGAAAGCCAGGAATACCTCGAGTCGGGCAGTTCGCTCTACCTCACCTTCGGGCTCGCCCTGATCATCGTATTCCTGGTGCTGTCCGCGCAGTTCGAGAGTTTCATCAATCCGCTGATCATCCTGGTGACGGTGCCGCTGGCGCTGACCGGGGCCCTGCTGGGCCTGCTGGTTTACGGCAGCAGCATCAATGTCTTCACCCAGATCGGCGCCATTCTGCTGATCGGGCTGGCGGCGAAGAACGGCGTGCTGATCGTGGAGTTTGCCAACCAGTTGCGGGACCGCGGCGTGCGCTTCCGGGAGGCCGTGCTGCAGGCGGCCAGTGTCCGCCTGCGCCCGATCCTGATGACCAGCGCCTGCACGACCTTCGGTGCGCTGCCGTTGTTGATCGGGACCGGCGCGGGGGCCGAGTCGCGGCAGCCGATCGGCATCGTGGTGGTATATGGCGTCGCGATCTCGGCGGCACTGACGCTGTTCGTGGTTCCGGCCCTGTACGTGCTGTTCGCCCGCACCACCTCCTCGCCGCAGGCCGTGTCGCGAATGATCGACCGCTTGCGTGAGACCACCGTCCGCAGCCGCTCGGCCCAGGCCGAGGAAGCCTGAGCCGGCGGGCCGACACGGCGCCGAAGAAGCGGTATCATTCGGTTCGCACATCACACGGAGAACAACCCATGCAGAAAATGGTGACCGGCCTGTTCGCGGCCGCGCTGGGCGTGACCGGCGTCCAGGCGGATGACCCTTCATCGGCGGCAGCGATCGAGCAGGCAATGTGGGGCGATCACCGCTCCGAGGCCAACATGGCGCGCAACCGTTACCGCCATCCGGTCGGTACCTTGACCTTTTTCGGTCTGGACGCGGGCCAGACGGTGCTGGAAATCTGGCCCGGAGCCGGGTGGTACACCGAGGTGCTGGCGCCGGTAATGCAAGCGCCGGGCAAACTCGTCGTGGCGACCTGGGATCCCGCCGTCGAGGGCCAGCCCGCCTACCGCTATGAGCTTCCCAAGCAGATGGCGGACAAGTTCGCAGCCCGCCCGGACGTCTATGGCGGGGTGGAAACGATCCATTTTTCGCCGCCCGAATCGGCGTCGCTCGGCGCAGCGGAGTCGGTGGACATGGTTCTGACCTTCCGCAACACGCATGGCTGGATCAACAATGGCCAGGCGGCGATGATCTTCGCCGAGTTCGCACGGGTGCTGAAGCCTGGTGGCGTGCTGGGCGTGGTGCAGCATCGGGCGGCCGAGGGGGCGGATGCGAGCGAGACGGCGCGCCGTGGCTATGTGCCCGAGGCGGCCGTCATCGCCCTGGCGGAGGCGGCCGGGCTGGCGTTCGAGGCCCGTTCCGAGGTCAATGCGAACCCGAAGGACGGCCGCGACCACCCGGAGGGCGTGTGGACGCTGCCGCCGTCACTGCGCCTCGGCGAGCAGGACCGCGATAGCTACCTGGCGATCGGCGAGAGCGACCGCATGACCTTGCGCTTCAGGAAGCCGGGCGGGGGTTAACGCCACGAACCCGCCAGGCAATCGCGACCCGGCGGCGGGGTTCCGCCGGTCGCGGTTTGCCAGGGGACGAACCGGCCGGCGCGGGCATGAGTAACCTCGCGCTGTACGTCGTGACCGTCGCCATCTGGGGCTCCAGTTGGCTGGTCATCAATTTCCAGCTCGGCGTGGTCGCGCCCGAGGTGTCCATCGCTTACCGCTTCGCGATCGCGGCGGGCCTGCTGTTCGCCTGGTGCCTGGTGCGGCGCCGGCCACTGGGCTTTACCCGGCACGACCACCTGCGATTCGTGCTGCTCGGCACGTTGCTGTTCGGGTTCAATTACGTCGCGGCCTATGTCGCGCAGATGTACATCATCTCTGCCCTCAATGCGGTGGTGTTCTCGTCGATGATGTGGCTCAACGTGATCAACAGCCGCCTGTTTTTCGGCACCCGGATCGCTGTGCACCTGTGGCTGGGTGCCTTGCTGGGCATGGGCGGCATCCTCGCGCTGTTCTGGCCCGAAGTCAGCGAACTGGCCTGGACCGACCGCACCCTGCTGGGCGCCGGCATCTCGCTGGCCGGCGCGTTGTCCGCGTCGCTGGGCAACATCGCTTCCAAGGCGGCCCAGGAACGGGGCCTGCCGGTGCTGCAATCCAACGCCTGGGGCATGTTTTATGGCGCTGTGCTAACGGCGGCGGTGGCCCTGGCACGGGGCGTGCCCTTCAACTTCGATGGCTCCGTGGCATACGTGGGTTCGCTGCTGTACCTGGCACTGTTCGGCTCTGCGTTCGCCTTCGGTGCGTACCTGCAGTTGGTGGGTCGCATCGGGCCGCACCAGGCGGGCTATGCGGTGGTGTTGTTCCCGGTGGTGGCGGTGGTTCTGTCCATCATGCTGGAGGGCCTGTCGCCGCGGACCCATACCGTGGTGGGCGTGGTGCTGGTGCTGATCGGGAACCTGGTGATTCTGGGCTGGCGTCGGCCACGTGCGGGCCGTGGCGATGGGCGGCCCTGATCGTGGCGCTAATCGCGGTCGGGATTCTCACCGCGCCCTGGCACGGCTACCGCGCCACCCTCGACGTCAGCGACTGGCCCGCCCTGAAACCCTTCGTTTCCTGAACGCGCCGCGTCATCCGCACGGGCAAAGGGGTCCATGGCCTGCATGAACAGGTGGTAGTAGAAGCGGATCGCGGTCGCGTAGTCGCTGATCCGCACGTGCTCGTCGATGCCATGGATGCGGCGCACCGCCTGCGGGTCGACCGGCACCATGAGGAAGCGGTAGACATGATCGGACAGCCCGGTGAAGTGACGCCCGTCCGTGCCGCCCCTCACCAGGTAAGGGGCGACCAGGATTCCCGGGTCCATGCCGCGAATCGTCTGCGCGATCATCCGGTAACCCTCCGAACTCGTGCTGGAAGCCGGCGACGGGTCCCAATGGCTGGCAGGGGACAGCCGTACGCGCTCATCATCGATGATGCGCGCGGCCGCGGCCCGGACCGAGTCGGCCGTCTCGCCGGGCATGACGCGAAAGTTGACCACCGCGCGCGCAACGGTGGGCAGGATGTTGGACTTCGGGCTGCCGGTGATCATGGTGGCCGCCGTCGTCGTCCGCAGCCCCGCGGCATCGTCGGGATTGCGCAGCAGGGAGTGGGTGATCAGGGGCTCGAACAGCCATTGGTTGGCGAACAGCAGGCGAAGGCCGAACGGCATCTCCTGGGCGATGGCGTCGACCGTCATGTGCAGGAAATCCAGCGTTGCCGGCAGGGGCGCGTTTTCGAGCCGCACGATGGCGCGGCTCAGGATGCCGACCGCGGTGTGTGGTGGCGGCTGGGATGAGTGGCCGCCGGGCGCCCTGACCTCCAGCTCCAGGTTGAGCCAGCCTTTTTCCGCCACGCCGATGACCGCTACCGGGGCCTGCACACCCTCCATGACGCCCTGCGTCACGGCGCCGCCCTCGTCGAGCACGAACTGGAACCGCGTACCGCGTTCGGCGAAGTATGCCGCGATCCGCGCCGCGCCGTCGTTGCCGCCCACCTCTTCGTCATGACCGAAGGCCAGGTACAGCGACCGGTGCGGCTGCCACCGTTCGCGTGCCAGCAGCTCCATGGCCTCCAGCATGGCCATCACGCCCAGCTTGTCGTCTACCGCGCCCCGGCCCCAGACGGCGCCATCGGCGATCACCCCGCCAAACGGGTCGTGGCGCCACTGCTCGCGGGTGTGGGGGTCGACGGGCACCACGTCCAGGTGGCCCATGAACAGCACCGGCTCGAGGCCGGGATCGGCGCCGGGCAGGTGGTAGACCAGGCTGTGGGAGTTGACCACGGTCCGCTGCAGGCGGCGATGCACATGGGGAAAGGTCCGCTCCAGATAGCCGTGCAGGGCGTCGAATGCGTCCGCATCGAAGCGCGTGCGGTCATCCCAGGAAATCGTCGGGTAGCGGAGGGCGCCGGCCAGCCGCCGAGCGGCGCTTTCGGCATCGACGGGCGGCGCCGGGGCGAGCTGCGCGGGGGTTAACTGCGCGTCCTCGAACACGGTCTCCGCGCGGTACCACAGCACAGCCCCCAGGATGAGCAAAGCTACCGGGATGCCGATGATTCTGAACTTCATTCGCGCCGCCTTCGCCCCCGGGAGTCGACTGCATGATAACGCGCCCGGCACGGGAAGCCGAACCGGGCGGGACGCAGGCACCCGCGCGGGCGCACCCGCAACCGCGGGCAGGAGCCCGGGGTGCCGGCTTTTGGCCGGCGGGTGACCCATGTCAATACCGGCCGCGGATTTTCATGCATGCTGACCGGGAGGGTGGTTTGGCCTCGGACAGCCGGCCGTCCAGCGTGGGCCTGCCCGGCGGATCGTTTCCGCGGGCGTGCTGGGCGTGCGGCAGGAGGAACGTGAGATGGTTTCGATGATGTCGCAGATAACGCTTGCGGTGGGATTGCTGGCGGCGGCGCTGATCATCGTCTGGTGGTATCTGAGATACAAGGATGCCCATTCCGAGCGACGCATGGTACGCATGCTCATCCGCCTCGGCCTGGATCCCGAGCTGGCGAGTTCGGGCGACACCGAGGCCATCATGGTGGCGGTGCGCAAGCGGTGTCGGGAATGCCAGGCGGAAGATCTGTGCGAACGCTGGTTGGACTTCGAGATCAGCGGGGACAATCGCTTCTGTCCCAACGCTGAGGTGTTCAGGAGGCTTGGCGCCAAGCTGCCCCGCGCTGCCTGAGCGGGGCGGGGCGCGGCTCAGTCCCAGCGCTTGGCGCAGTCTTCGAAGTCGTCGCGCTGCGGGCGCACCACGCAGAAACGCTGCCCGGTGGGCGCTTCCATCACCACCCACTGCTTGACCGTGGCGATGCGCCGCGCGCCCAGGCGCTCCAGCCGCGCGACCTCGGCCTCGATGTCGTCGGTTTCGATGTCGAGGTGCACACGGCTGGGATGGGTAACCTGCTGCACCTCGATGTGCACCTCGCGCGGCGGTGTCTCCAGCATCACGTATCCCCCATCATCCGGGTCTCCACTGATGCGGGTCGCGTAGCCCAGGGCCTCGCTCCAGAACGCGGCCGCCGCCTCCAGGTCGTCGGTCTCGCAATCGATGATGAATCCGGCGAGGCGGCTCTTGTGCACGTCAGGTCTCGCGCAGGGGGTTGTTGGGGTGCTGGGTCCAGTTGAGGTGAGGCAGCCCGGAATCGACCTCCCGCATGGTAATGCAGCCCGGCACCGGGCACACCAGGTGGCACAGGTTACAGCCCACGCATTCCTCGTCGATCACCGTATAGATGCGTTTGCCATGCGCATCCCTGGCGTGCGCGATGGCCTGGTGCGAAGCGTCCTCGCAGGTGATGTGGCACAGCCCGCATTCGATGCACTTGCCGGGATCGATGGCCGCGACGGTCTTGTAATTGAGGTCCAGGTACTGCCAATCGGTCACGTTGGGCACCGCGCCTGAGCGGAAGTCCTCGAGGTTCGCGAACCCCTTGTCGTCCATCCACTGGCTCAGGCCGTCCACCAGGTCGTCGATGATCTTGAACCCGTAGTGCATCACCGCGGTGCACACCTGCAGGCTGCCGCAGCCGAGCGCGATGAATTCGGCCGCGTCCCGCCAGGTGCTGATGCCGCCGATGCCCGAGATGGGCAGTCCGGCGGTTTCCGGGTCGCGGGCGATCTCCGAGACCATGCTCAGCGCAATCGGTTTGACCGCCGGCCCGCAGTAGCCGCCATGGGTGCCCTTGCCGCCCACGGACGGCTGCGGTGCGAAGGTGTCGAGGTCGATGGCGACGATGGAGTTGATGGTGTTGATCAGCGACACCGCATCGGCGCCGCCGGCCTTGGCGGCGCGGGCCGGGTAGCGGATGTCGGCGATGTTCGGGGTCAGTTTCACGAATACCGGCAAATCGGTGTGGGTCTTGCACCAGCCGGTGACGTCCTGGATGTACTCCGGGACCTGGCCGACCGCCGAGCCCATGCCGCGCTCGCTCATGCCGTGCGGGCAGCCGAAATTGAGCTCCACCCCGTCGCAGCCCGTCTGTTCCACGCGTTTCAGGATGTCGCGCCAGGCCTGCTCGGTGCACGGCACCATCAGGGACACGACCAGCGCGCGGTCCGGCCAGGCCTTCTTCACCGCGGTGATCTCGTCGAGATTCACCTGCAGCGGCCGGTCGGTGATCAGCTCGATGTTGTTCAGGCCCATCATGCGGGTGCCGTTGTAGTCCACCGAGCCGTAGCGGGAGCAGACGTTGACCACCGGCGGGCCGTCCTCGCCGAGCGTCTTCCACACCGCGCCGCCCCAGCCGGCCTCGAAGGCGCGTTCCACGTTGTACTGCTTGTCGGTCGGCGGCGCCGAGGCCAGCCAGAAGGGGTTCGGCGATGAGACGCCGGCGATGGTGCAGTTCAGGTCAGCCATGTCATTGTGCATTTCGGTCAGGGCGACAGAGTTCAAGCATAGGCGAACTCGCCAACGGTTTCCTCAATTCCCGCATCCTCAACCAGGCTTTTGAATTGCTTGCAAGCTGCCCACATAATGCAGCCCATGGTCATCATGCATCGCGACGATTTGCATCGCGGCGGCTTCGCCGGGCTGCGCGAAACCCGGATGGTGATGCATCCCGGCGTGTGGGGTGCGCACCGGGAGGAGCATACGCATCCCGGCCTGGGCCGTTTCGTGTACCTTGCCGATGCCCGCTTCAACCCGCATGGCGAGACCCATCTGCATCCGCACCGCGAAATCGACGTCATTTCGCTGATGGTGGAGGGCCGCATCATGCACGAAGGCTCGCTTGAGCACGGCGAGGAGTTGCGGCCCTTTGACGTCCAGGTGCAGCGCGCGGGAGGCGAGGGGTTCGCGCACAACGAGGTCAACCCGGACGCCACCCTGAACCGCATGATCCAGATGTGGGTAGTGCCCGAACGGCCCGGGGAGCCCGCCTCCTATCGAAAGTATCATGTCCCGGATGGGCAACGCCTGCGCATCTATGGTGGGCCTGGCGGGCAGCAGGAAACCTTTGCTGCCCGCACCGTGGTCGAGGTGGCGCGCGTAAGCGCGGGACACTCCATCGGCCACGACTCCGATGTCCTGAGCTACGTGGTGAGTGGTTCCGGGCGCGCCCATGGCGTCGAGGTGCGTGAAGGACACCTGCTCAGCGATGAGTCGCTGGAATTCACTGCTCGCGAAAATTGCGTGCTCATTCTGGTATCCGAGCGGCCGGGCCCCGGCGCCGAATCCGAATCAGCGACGTAGATACCGGTCAATCGACCGGGCGGCCAGTTTGCCGTCCTGCACCGCGACCACCGTCAGGTCGTTACCCGGCACGCAGTCTCCGCCGGCCCAGACGCCCTCCAGCGATGTGCGACGTTCCTCGTCCACCCTGATGCGGCTGCCGTCCATTTCCGGCGCTTCGGATTCCTGGAACGGCGAGGGCGCGAAATGCTGGCCCACCGCCTTGAACACCTGGTCGGCGGGCAGTTCGAAGGTCTCCCCGGTGCCCGCCAGGCGGCCCCCTTCATCGTAGCGGGTGTACTCGAACTCGACGCCGCCGGCCTCCTCGCCGGCGGCCAGGATGCGCACCGGCTGGGCCCAGTGCTTGATCAGCACGCCGCTGGTCTGGGCCACTTCCTGCTCGTGTTCGGTGGCGCCCATGTCCTCTGCGCCGCGGCGATAGACCAGGGTCACGTACTCGGCCCCCAGCTTTTTCGTCTGCACCGCCACGTCGATGGCGGTGTTGCCGCCGCCGATCACCACCACCCGGCGGCCGATCGGCAGGGTGGCGGGATCCTCCTGCCGGATGCGCTCGATGAAGTCCACCGCGTTGTGGACGCCCGCGAGGTCCTCGCCCTCCAGGCCCAACGCATTCACCGCGTTGTGGCCCAGGCCCAGGAACACCGCGTCGTAGACCTCGCGCAGTGCATCCAGCGACACGTCCCGTCCCAGCGAGACGCCGGTCTCGATCTCGATACCGCCCACGCCGAGGATGAACTCCACCTCGCGCGCCGCGCGCTCGTCGAGCATCTTGTAGGCCGCGATGCCGTACTCGTTGAGGCCGCCGGCCTTGGCGCGCGCCTCGAAGACGGTCACGCGGTGGCCCAGCAGCGCCAGGGCATGCGCGCAGGCCAGCCCGGCCGGGCCCGCACCCGCCACCGCCACGTGGCGGCCGCTGTCCCCGGCGCGGGTGAAGGGCTGCGCCCCGCTGCGAAACAGGTGGTCGGTGGCGAAGTGCTGCAACCGGCCGATCTCGACCGGTTTGTCCTCGGCGGCGTTCCTGACGCAAACCTGCTCGCACAGCTCCTCCACGGGGCATACGTTGGCGCAGGTGCCGCCCATGATGTTCTCCCGCAGGATGGTGACCGCCGCGCCGCGCAGGTTGCCGGTCGCGATCTTGCGGATGAAGCCCGGAATGTCGATGCCCGTGGGGCAGGCCTCGGTGCAGGGCGCATCGAAGCAGAACAGGCAGCGGGCCGCCTCCACGGCCGCCTGCGCGGCGTCCATGGGTGGCTGCAGGGCAGCGAAATTCTCGGCGAGCTGCGCGTCGCTCAGGCGGCCGGCGCGAATGTCGCTCATGCCGTCTGCTCCTTGCCGCCCATGAGCACGTAATAGGCCAGGCTGGAGATGGCCAGCCCGATGAACCAGGCGTAGTGGTACAGCTCGACCAGCGCGCCACCGGTCCCGATCACGCCGATCTGGGCGAGGAAGCCGGGGATATTCGGCGCGATGCCCAGCAGCATCGCGATGATGGCCTTGTTGTTGATGCCCTTGTAGCGTCCGTCGAAGCGGTACAGTTCGCGGATATCGAGCTCGGTCTTTCGCACCAGGTAGTAGTCCACCAGGATGATGCCGATCACCGGGCCCAGCAACGCGGAGTAGCCGATCAGCCAGGTGAAGATGTAGCCGGAGGGGTCCGCCACCAGTTTCCACGGCATCATCACGATACCGATCACGCCGGTGATGTAGCCGCCGCGTTTGAAGTCGATTTTCGAGGGCCACATGTTCGAGAAATTGTTGGCCGGGCTGACCACGTTGGCCGCGGCGTTGGTGGAGAGCGTGGCGATGATCACCGCCACCATCGAGGCGAATACGATCAGCGGCGTGTCGAAGCGCCGCACCAGGATGACCGGGTCCCAGATCGCCTCGCCGTAGACCACGATCGTGGCACTGGTCACCGCGACGCCGATGAAGGCAAACAGCACCATGGTGGTCGGCAACCCGGCCGCCTGTCCGATGACCTGGGCGCTCTGCGACTTCGCGTAGCGCGTGAAATCGGAAATGTTCAGGCACAGCGTGGCCCAGAATCCGACCATCGCGGTCAGGCTGGGGAAGAACAGCTTCCAGAACTCGGCGCGGGTTGCGAACTTTGACTCCGCCTCGAGCATGGGCCCGAAGCCGTCGGCGGACACCCAGGCCCACCACAACAAACCCAGGCCGCAGGCCAGCAGGAAGGGCGCGGCCAGATGCTCCAGCACCTTGATCGAGTTGATGCCCTTCCAGATCAGCCAGATGTTCATGAACCAGAAGGCCATGAAGCAGGCGAACTGCACCAGGTTGATGCCGATGAAGTCGGGCAGCACCTGCGGCAGGTTCTCGGCGCCGGGCCACACGAT
>JABAOE010010233.1_pt2 | contig 33250 bp, 35 predicted proteins | sample 7062141 | NCBI WGS metagenome assembly JABAOE01 (sample SAMN14538627, study PRJNA623070) | marine sediment metagenome | biome: marine biome [ENVO:00000428]; feature: marine pelagic biome [ENVO:01000023]; material: deep marine sediment [ENVO:00002113] | place: India: Gulf of Khambhat ...
GACCGAATTGAAGTTGTCGGAGAGAACCCAGGGGATAATTTTGGTTTCACAGTGGCTGATGGTGATAACGTTACAAACGGCTCTGGGTTGTTTTTGGTCGGAGCACCTTTCTATAACGCTGATACTGGAAGAGGATATGTTTTCAGGGGTAACGCGCTCCCACGCAATGAGGTTGTACCAGCCACTGATGCCGGAGCAATTTTTACTGGTCAGGCTCCAGGAGGATTGTTTGGATTTGTAATTGAAAATGTTGGCAGAATGCGCAGAAATGGCAATGATGAGATTGGCGCAGGAGCACCGGGTTTATCAAGGGCTTATGTTATATTGGGGCAGGATAATATTCCCAGCAGGGACCTTTCCGTAGATACCGAGAATGTAATCATTCTGGAAGTGGACGGGGATGATAGCTTTGGCACGAGCCTCTCGGGGCAAGGAGACATAGATGAGGACGGAGAGGAAAGAGATGATTTAATTGTTGGAGCTCCTGATGCAAATATGTCTACCGGAGCGGTATACCTATACTCTGGTGATGCTATTGATGAGGCTTTTCAAGATGGCATCCCGCCTCCAATCGAAACTGAATTCACTGGGATCAGTCCTGGAGATAGATTCGGGACTTCTGTCAGCGTAATGCCTCAACTAAACTTCGAGCTTGACGTAAGAAATAGAGACACAGCTAACGTGTTAATACTGGAGACGATCAATGCCGCATTCGGCGTAGGTGCTCCCGATGCTGCCGAAGGGATAGTATATTTGTTCTTCGGGCAGTCTGATTTTCCTCCCGTCGTCTCAGCCGCAGATGCAAATGTAGATATCCTGGGCGAGCCGGGCGAGAGCAATTTTGGCATTGTTGTTGACGGGCTTGGAGATGTAAATGGAGACCAGTTTGAAGATTTTGCCGCTGGAGGAGATGAGTTTATTAGCGTTGTTTACTAGCCCAACACTATTTTGTTTTATCCTCTACTACAAGGCCGTCTTTGAAAGAGATGATTCTATGTGCATATTCAGCGATATCTTGCTCATGAGTAATCATGATTATGGTTTTTCCGCCTCGGTTTAAATCCCTAAAAATTTCCATAATTTCCATACCTGTTTTAGAGTCGAGGTTACCAGTAGGCTCATCTGCAAGTATGATGTTTGGATTGTTTACAATCGCTCTCGCAATGGCTACGCGCTGCTGCTGACCACCTGAGAGTTGTGAGGGCAGATGGTGCTCTCTTCCCTCAAGCCCCACCATTGAGATAGCTTTGTTTGCCAGCTCCGATCTCTTGTGGGCATCTGTATTGCTATAGATCATGGGGAGCTCTACATTTTCAATTGCCGTTGTTCTTGCAAGCAAATTGAAGCTCTGAAATACAAATCCAATCTTTATATTTCTGATTTCGGCTAATTCATCAGGGTTTAGGTCGGACACCCGGCTGCTATCGAGATAGTACTCACCGCTTGTAGGCTTATCCAAACAGCCGATTATGTTCATGAACGTACTCTTGCCTGAACCCGATGCTCCCATAATTGAGACAAATTCTCCGTCATCTATCTCAAGGGAAATACCCCTTAGGGCTTCAACTTTAACATCTCCCAGATCATAGGTTTTATGTATATCTTTTACTTCTATTACTTGACCGTTGCTGCTCATTTCTTAGAATCTCTTTGGTTGGGGAAGGTAGGAGGAGCTATTATCTCCGTTATTTTTGAGCAGGGCTTCTACAATTATCTCATCACCTTCATCAATGTCTCCATTGATAATTTCAGTATACCTGCCGTCATTAATTCCCGGCTCCACTGAGACAGGCTTGATCAGACCGTTTTTTGCAGGTACCCACACATGGGGTTCTATATTAGTATCCAGGTCATTTGCTTCTATCAGCGCCGAAGGGGGCGGGATAAACCTGAGTGCGGAGGTAGGCACGCGCATAACATTATTTTGCTCGGCAACTACTACCTTTACATCCGCAGTCATTCCAGGCTTTAGAATGTTTTTCTCATTATCAATTGAAATAACTACGTTGTAGGTTACTACATTGTTGTTTGTTATAGGTTCATTTCTTATTTGATATACCATTCCTTCAAATGTTTGGTTGGGGAATGCGTCAACGGTGAAATAGGCTTTTTGGTCCTTTTGAATTTTCCCAATGTCGGCTTCACTCACATTTGTATCAATTTTCATATTTGAAAGTTCTTGTGATATCAGAAAAAGCGGCTGTCCGCCAGAAGTTACAGTTTCTCCGGGGTTGATATTCCGGGATAGCACTATGCCGTCTATCGGGGAGCGTATAGTAGTATTATTTAAATTCGACTCGGTTATCTCTATCGTAGCATTCGATTGCTCTAGTGCTGCGGAGGCGGATAGGTACTTTGCCTGCGAATCGTCTAGTTCTTCTTTGGAAATAAGTCTCTTCTCATAGAGGTCCTTATTAGCTTTGTAGGTAGAGCTTGTTAGGTTGTAGTCAGCCTGGGCCCTTTTATTATCGGCTTCGGCTCGTCTGAGCTCAGTCTCAAGCTGGCTTGGATCAATTTCCAGAAGCGGATCACCTTTTTTAACTTCTGAGTTGTAATCAACAAATACATCCCTCACATGCCCCGAGACTTGAGAGCCGACTTCAATAGTCTGAAGAGGGTTTATAGTTCCGGAGGAATTGATCTGCGATGTTATGTTATTTCTGTCTACATTTGCAGTCACGTATACAATAGATGAATCGTTATCTCCGAAAAAGCGGGGGACAATAAACACCGCCAGAACGATAATCACTACAGCTGCAATATAGAATTTACTGTTCTTGATATTCATTAATTTCACCTGTGGCTCTTTCTAATCTGGCGACATTGATATTGTAGTTATAGATCGATTGCATATATCTTGCGTTTGAGATTGCAAACAGCGCTTCGGCCTCCGCTAATTCAATAGAAGATGCTATAGCCAGATTATACCTTTCTCTGGCCAAGCGTAAACTTTGTTCAGCGGATTCTTTTGTTCTTTTGGTTACTAGTATGTTCTCTTTTGCGAATTCTAGATCTAAATACAATTGCTTAATCTGCGTTACAATTGCGGCCCTGGTTGTTCTCAGCTCAGCTTTTGTGCGTCTTAGATGAGCTTTTGAGTCTTCTACCTTAGCAAATCTGGAAAAGCCCTCAAATATTGGAAATCTTACACCCACACCTGCAATGAATCCAGGAGTCTCAGCTCCTTCTCCCTCAAATCTATACGCTGTTCTTCCAAATATTTCAGGATAAAACTCTTTTTTAGAAGCTTTTAAGTTTGCTCTCATCGCTTTTTTCTGAGCCTCAAGGCTTTTCAGCTCTGCCCTTGAGCCTAAAGCCTGAACAATTGACTGTTCCAGCTCAGCGGTTACAAGAGTAATATTCGTTGAATCTAGAAGCTCAAAATTAAATGCACCCTCTTCCAAACCCATTGTGGTCATAAGATTTACCTTGGCTACCTCTAGATTATTCTCAGCTGTTATCTGCTCCAGCTTTGCATTACCGAGGTCTACCTCGGCTTTAGTAACTTCAGTCAGCGGAACTCTGCCTAATTTATAGAATCCCTGGGTCTGCTCCAGGCGTTTTTCAGACTCAACTACTTTTTTCTCCATAGCATCTGAGATATGGGTCTCTGCTAGTACCGTGTAGTAGCCGATTATTGTATTAAGTATGATATCGTCTTCGGCGGATTCTCTATCGAATTTGCTCGATCTCAGCAATGCTTTTGTATATTTAACTCGGTTTGTTGTTCGGCCGAAATCGTATATTAGCTGATCCAGGAAAAATCCTGATTCACGGCCGATGAAAGGGACAATGATTCTTGAGTTGATCTGAGGATAATATACTGATTTGGCGTTTTTAACCCCGGCTCTGAAAATATCTACATTTGCGTTCGATATGGTTATAGCAGGATTATTCATGAGTGCCAAATCTACAGCATCATCAAGACTTAGAGCCTCTTTCTCCTGAGCATGTACAAAAACAGCGCCCAAAAAGAAAGAAATTAATATTAGGAGTATCTTATAACGAGATTTCATTTTGCAATCCATGATTTTAAATCAATAATATGACTCTAAAATATATACGTTGCAACATTTTTTTCTTCCCGTAAAATAGTTTTATGCCGTTTGGAATATATATACATATCCCTTATTGCGTTACAAAATGTCCTTATTGTGACTTCAATTCTTACGGGGTAGGCTCAAATTTTCCTGAAAACGAGTATACAGACTCAATACTAAGAGAGCTGGATTTCTACAAGCAAGATATTTCAGAAACGACAGTTACCTCGATCTTCTTTGGCGGCGGCACTCCATCCTTATTTAATCCAGCGAATATCGAGGCAATAATCTCTAAAATATATGATATCACGAATGTATCAGAAAATCTCGAGATTTCTTTAGAGGTTAACCCAAGGACTGCTGATCTGGATAAGTTAAAGGGTCTCAAAGCAGCGGGTGTAAATAGAATAAGCACCGGAGTACAGTCATTCTCTGAAAGAAAGCTAAAATTCCTAGGAAGAATAAACTCACCTGAGGATAGTAGGCGTATTCTAGACGATATAGTCGCTGCAGGGTTTAAGAACTACAGCATGGATCTTATGTACGGCACAAAGGATGAAACATTTTCTGAATGGGAGTATGACTTAGATCAGGCTCTTAGTTTTGATTATCCTCACATATCCGCATACTGCCTTACAGTGGAGGACGGCACCGAGTTTGGAAGGCGCTATGCGCTCGGAAAGCTGAAGCTCCCCTCTGATGACAAGCTTTCGGAATTTATTACGTATACCACAGAGTTTTTAGAGGCCTCCGGTTACAAGCAGTATGAAATATCAAACTATGCAAAGGCAGGCTCGGAGTGCTCCCACAATATGCTCTATTGGAGAGGCGATAGCTACTTAGGCCTGGGCGCCGGCGCGCATTCTCATTGTGCTTCTGCCGCAGTGGATCAGTGGGGGGAAAGATGGGCTAATCTCAGGGATCCGGCACAGTACATGAAATCAGTGCACGATGGGGAAAGGCCGCTCGATTTTAAAGAGGTCTTAAATAGAAACGAAGTATTACAAGACCGTGTGCTTATGGGTCTTAGACTGGCTGATGGCATAAACTTATCAGAGCTTGAGACAAAATATGATATAACCGCTGATAGGGATAAGATAGGGAGACTTGTGAAAGATGGTTTTCTTGAGTGCTCAGACAGCTTTATCAGGTTGACTAAAAAGGGCAGTTTGCTGTCAAATGCCGTCATCCTGCAAATGGTCGAAGCGCTTAGCTAGGGATTTTTTTAAGAATGTGTTTCTCTCCGTTTGATACTATAAAGTAGTTATCATCTTCTTTCTTCAAATATTTCATAAACTCATAGTAAGCGGGCCTTGTGAATCTGGCATCAAAATCCCCGTCTTTGATTTTTGCATATGGCACGTTGTCCTCATTAATACTTAGGGTGTCCAGGTCCAATTTCTCTTTTGTCTCATCATTGAGGATTATATAGAAATCCTCACCTTGCTTATCAACCATCCTTACTACAAAAGGTGTGTCCTCAACATCAATATAAAGTTTTCCTGAGCCTTCATCTAAATAATATCTGCCCTCATCATCGCGTCTTAGGAGCTTGTTGTTATAAAGATAGGTAAGCCTGTGCTGGATCTTTATTCCGTCCTGAAACCAGTTGCCTCTTTTATCGATAAAGAATCTATAATTTATATTTTCACTCTCACTCATCGGATTAATTATAACGAATTTACAAATTCTTACTCACCTATGACCTTAACCACGACCCTTTTTCTTCTTCCCCCGTCAAACTCTGCATAGAACACCCTTTGCCACGGTCCCAGGTCCAGATCGCCCTCCGTAATAGGAACTATCACCTGATGATGCATGATCAGGTTCTTAAGATGAGCATCCCCGTTATCCTCGCCGGTCCTATGGTGTCTGTAGTTATCCTTATACGGAGCTAATTCCTCAAGCCACTCCCATATATCTTCAATAAGCCCGCTCTCATGATCGTTCACATAAACGGCTGCAGTGATATGCATTGCCGATACAAGCACAAAACCCTCCTGCACCTCACTTTTTAATACAATATCTCTTACGGTATCGGTTATATGCACCATCTCGCGTCTGTACTCTGTATCGAACCACAGATACTCTGTAAAACTTTTCATAGTTATTACCTCCCTTGCCAATATGAAATCTGATAATATAGAGATTAGCACAAATATAAGGAGGACTTATGATAATTGAGTTGAGTGTTATACCTATTGGAGTAGGACCGTCTCTTTCAAGCTATGTTGCTTGTGTAATGAGGGTGATTGAAGAAAGCGGACTAAATTTTGAGTCGCACTCAATGGCCACTAATATTGAGTGCGATTGGGATGATATCACGCCGCTTGTAAAAAAGTGTCACGATGAGCTTAAAAAGATGGGAGTCGAGCGTATAAGCACGACGATCAGAATAAGCGAGAGAACGGATAAGCCCTACACAATGGAAGGGAAAATGCAGAGTTTAGATGAAAAATTATAGGCGGTGCAATCTCTAATTAATTATTTATTTCTTGACTGACGCCCCGATATAAGGTTATTAATTTCTATAATATGAGAGAAGATTGGAAGTACTGGATTGCCCTTAGTATGGTTGACGGGATAGGCGAAGTATCTATAAAGAACCTATTCAATAGATTTCATAATGCAAAAGATGTATTAACTGCTTCTAAAAAAGAGCTTTTTCAAGTTGAAGGAATTAAAGAAAATCAAATTGAATCCATTAGGCAGTTTAACGATTGGAAAAGCGTAGATATAGAATTAAACAAAATAGAGAGGGAAGGTGTTAGACTGCTTCCACTTAGTGATGCGGGATTTCCGAGATATCTCCTTGAGATTTACAACCCACCACCATATCTATATATAAACGGGGATATTACCCCGAAGGATGAAATTTCCATTGCGATCGTCGGCAGCCGTATACCGAGCCGCTATGGACGCTCTGTTACAGCGACTATCGCGGGCGAGCTTGCCTCGATGGGCATCACGATCATAAGCGGTATGGCAAGGGGTATAGATTCCATAGCTCACTCTGAGGCTCTTAAAAAAAGCGGGCGGACTATTGGAGTTTTAGGCTGTGGTCTGGATTTTGTCTACCCTCCTGAAAATGGGAAGCTGTATGAAGCGGTATCCGACCAGGGGGCTTTACTATCGGAATTCCATCTGGGAACCACGCCGCATGCTCATAACTTCCCAAAAAGAAATAGGATTATAAGCGGACTCGCACTTGGTGTGGTGGTAGTTCAGGCATCAGAGCGGAGCGGCTCTCTAATCAGCGCTTCTTTTGCTCTTGATCAGAATAAGGAGGTATTCGCCGTTCCGGGCAACATAGATTTTAAATTGAGCCGCGGCACAAACTGGCTTATCAAAAGGGGTGCAAAATTAGTTGAGACGGTGGATGATATTCTTAGTGAGATTGATGCACTCAGGGGGTTGGCGAAAAACGGGTTATTTGAAGAGGATAGGGCTCAAAAAATAGTTGAGTCCTTAAATGCAAACCAAAAAGAAGTCTATACCGCTCTGGGAAGAGAACCTCTTCATATTGATGAGATTACCAGAGTTACCGGTATCGAGCCGTCAAACCTGCTCTCAATATTACTCTCACTTGAGCTAAATGATGTTGTTGCCCAGCTCCCAGGAAAGTATTTTCAGATTAAGTAATAACAAAGCAAAGACTTGAGGTATAATCGTTCCATTCGAATAATGTAGTGCTTAATACTAAAGTATGTTTGACAGCTTGCACTATGGTATTATAGGAGGGTTGTTTTAAAAACTATCCTGTAACCAGGAAAGCATATGAAGCATAATTCGAAGCAAAAGATTCGCCAGAGAAAATCTAAGAAGATAAAAGTCGTAATCGCTTGCTCTCATGCTCTATACGCCCAGGGCTTAAGCAAAATTTTGGAGGAGGGCAAAGCGCTCCAAGTTGTATCGGTAATATCTAACCTGATCGAATTGATAGAACACTGTAAGCAATTTGATTTCGACATCCTGCTCTTGGATGTAGATCTCAAAGGTCTCAACCTTAATAAAATATTAGCTCTCGTTAAGAAGAATAAACATGCCAAGGTCATCTTGTTGACCGATGACAATTATAATGAGAACCTGCTAATAAACGGCATTCGCTCTGGGATCAGGGGATATATATCTAAGAGTGAGGATGCCTCTGTACTCCTTGAGGCTGTTATGGCCGTACATGACGGAGAGCTCTGGGCTGATAGAAAACTAATGGGTAAGGTCGTAGACGGCTCGCCGTATCCGACTAAAGAGATAAACCTTAAAGGGCAGATTTATGATCTTACAGAGACTGAAATTAAAATAATCAAGCTCGTTCTTAAGGGTCTTACCAATAAAGATATTGCAAGTGATCTCTATATCAGCGAGAAGACAGTGAAATTTCATTTGTACAAAGTTTTTAAAAAACTATCTTTGAAAAACAGATCAGAGCTAATGCTCTTTGGTTTTCGAAGCGGGCTAATATCATAATTTCTACTATATGTGTTCAATCTTTATATTAAATTCATTTTTTCATGATATTCTAGTATCCTTTCAAAAAATCAGAGGTTAATTATGAACATAAGTGTAATAGGAACTGGATATGTTGGATTAGTTACGGGTGCTTGTCTTGCCGGCAGCGGAAACAATGTGATTTGCGTCGATATAGATGAGGAGAAAATTAAGAGCCTCAAAGACGGCAAAGTTACATTCTATGAGCCCGGTCTTGAAGATATTGTGAAAAAGAACATAAAAGAAGAGCGTCTTCACTTCACCACCGATTTAGATTATGCAATAAAAAATTCAAGGATTGTACTCATCGCCGTAGGCACACCTCCCAATAATGATGGTTCCGCGGATACCAGCACTGTTGTAGAGGTAGCCAGGAGTATTGGCAGAAGTCTCAACGACTACAAGGTTATTGTGACAAAGAGTACTGTACCCGTTGGTACAACAGAGATGATTCGTGATGAAATAAAGAAAGTTACGGATGTCGAATTCGATGTGGCATCTAATCCGGAATTTCTAAAAGAAGGAGCTGCAGTTGAGGATTTCATGAAGCCCGACAGGGTAATTATCGGGGTTGAGAATGAGTCCACCGGCACTCTGCTGAAAGAGCTGTATACACCGTTCATGAGGTCAATGGACAGAGCAATTGTTGTATCAATCAGGTCGTCTGAGCTGGCTAAGTATACTGCAAACGCAATGCTTGCCACAAGAATTTCCTTTATGAACGAGATTGCAAACTTATGCGAAGCAGTGGGAGCCAACATATCGGAGGTAAGGGTTGCAATAGGATCTGATGATAGAATTGGACGCCATTTTCTCTTCCCCGGAATTGGATATGGCGGTTCATGCTTTCCGAAAGACGTAAAAGCACTTGTTAACACTGGAAGTGAATATGGTTCTGAACTTAACCTATGCAGAGCTACAGACGCTGTAAATATGAGGCAAAGGGAGCGCTTTTGGCAAAAAATAGAAAATTACTTCAACGCAGAGCTTGAGGGAAAGAAAATTGCTGTATGGGGAATCTCTTTTAAACCCAAAACCGATGATATAAGAGAAGCACCGTCTCTTTATGTTATTGAGAGACTTCTCTCATCAGGCGCATCAGTTACCGTTCATGACCCTGTAGCGATGGAGAATGCAAAAGCTGTCCTCGGGGATAACGTAAATTATGCCGCTTCAAATTATGATGCCTGTAAAGGGGCAGATGCGCTTGTGATTCATACGGAGTGGAACGAGTACCGCCAGCCCGATTTTCTTAAAATAAAGGAATTAATGAGGGGAGATGTCATTTTTGACGGGCGTAATCTATATAAACCCAACTCGCTCAAAGAAATAGGGATTAAATATTTTGGTGTCGGGATGGGTAACTAAGAAGCCAAATTTTGCTTTTTATTTGCAATACAATTTATTCAGGTAAAATGCCTAGGATTAATTTTGAGATTGAATCGTGAGAGTTTATGATTAATCTAAATATTGAAAATAAATTCATAATAGGTGGGAAATGTCTAAATCTCTTATCATTGTAGAGTCTCCTGCGAAGGCTAAAACTATTAAGAAATACTTAGGCGCTGATTTCGCTGTTGAAGCCTCCTCGGGGCATTTAATCGATCTGCCTACTAGCAAGCTAGGTGTGGATATTGAGAATGATTTCAGTCCTGAATACGTAGTTATCAGGGGTAAGGGCAAGTATCTGGACAAGCTCAAAAAGGCTGCAAAAAAAGCAGAAAATGTATATTTGGCATCTGACCCCGATAGAGAGGGAGAAGCTATAGCTTGGCATATCGCAAACGAGCTCGACATTTGGGACCGCTCACACAGAGTGCTCTTTCATGAAATCACCAAGAACGCTGTTCAAAAATCAATAGAAAATCCAACTGATCTAAGCCAAGACAGATTCGAGGCTCAGCAGGCAAGAAGAGTGCTTGACCGCCTGGTTGGTTATCAGGTTAGTCCTCTTCTTTGGAGAAAAGTCAAAAAAGGTCTCAGCGCAGGCAGAGTGCAGAGTGTAGCGTTAAGATTAGTAGTTGAGCGTGAAAGAGAGATTGAGGCGTTTAAGCCAAGAGAGTATTGGTCTATTGAGTCTGAGCTAAAGCGCACCCAAGATGAACCCTCTGAGTCATTCACGGCAAATTTAGTAAAGTTTGACAGCGAGAAGGCTGAGATTTCAAACCAAGAGGAATCTAACCATATACTTGATTCAATAAGGAATCAGAGTTTTGTAGTTTCATCAGTAGAGAGAAAAGATAAAAAGAGGAATGCAACTCCTCCTTTTATCACAAGCACTATGCAGCAGGAGGCCTCTCGTAAACTCAGATTTGGCACGAAGAAAACCATGGGCATTGCCCAGAAGTTATATGAGGGTAAAGAGCTTGGTGCTGAAGGCCCTGTTGGCCTGATAACCTATATGAGGACTGACTCAGTTAGGGTTTCAAATGATGCCCTCGATGATGTAAGAGCATATATTTAAAAGTAACTTCGGAGACGAATACCTGCCCGGAAAACCAAATACCTTTAAAGTTAAAAAGTCTGCTCAGGATGCTCACGAAGCAATAAGACCAACTTTTGTAGACAAAGTTCCCGATTCTATTAAGGAATTTTTATCAGAAGAAGAATTTAAGCTCTACAAGCTCATATGGCAGAGATTTGTTGCATCACAAATGACACCAATGATCTATGATCAGACCACTGTGGAAATAGAAGCTGGGAAGGCCGTATTTCGCGCAACGGGCTCTATCGTTAAGTTTGCAGGTTTCTCAACCGTGTACCTGGAGGGTATGGAAGAAGAGGAAGAGGCTAAAGAGAAAGATGAGATGAGAAAGCTTCCCGACGTCTCCCTTGGAGATACACTTGATCTACTTAATCTCGAAGGCAAACAGCATTTCACACAGCCTCCCCCAAGATTTACAGAAAGCTCATTGGTTAAAGAGCTTGAAGAAAAAGGTATAGGCCGCCCTTCTACTTATGCAACTATTATATCAACTATTCAAGACCGTGAGTATGTCCAGAGAGAGAAAAACAGGCTGTCACCAACGGTTTTGGGCCGTACGGTGAATGATTTGTTGATTCAAGGGTTTCCTGAGATCATGGATGTACAGTTTACGGCTGAAATGGAAGAGAAGCTGGATGATGTAGAGGATGGCAATGTGAACTGGGTCCAGCTCTTAAGGGGTTTCTATGACGGTTTTTCTGATAGATTGGATAAAGCTCAGGAGTCCATGAAGGGTGTAGAGACGAATATAGCATGTGATAACTGCAGTTCTCCTATGATAATTAAGTGGGGAAGGGGAGGAGAGTTTCTATCTTGTTCCAGATACCCGGAATGTAAAAACGCTAAGGCATTTGAGTATGATAAAGAGGGTAAGATTGTAATTATAGAGCGCTCAGCGCCTAAGCTCAGAGAAGACCTGCCGTGTGATAAATGCAGTGCCCCGATGGTAATTAAGCAAAGCAGACGCGGAGAATTCTTAGCCTGCTCCAGATATCCGGATTGTAAAAATGCAAAAGCGTTTGAAGTTGATCAGGACGGAAACATCAAAGTTATCGAGAAAGAAGAGCCTGTTATTAGAGAAGATGTGAAGTGTGAAAAGTGCGGCAAGCCTATGGCTGAGCGTAAGGGAAGGTATGGCAAGTTCTTAGGCTGTACGGGGTATCCCAAATGTAGAAATATAAAGAACATAGACGAAAACGGAAATATTGTTGAATCCAAATCCGATGGAAGGGCCCGCGGAAGTAAAAAATCGGATGAGAAAGAAGCGTCATCCGATACTGCAGATGCCAATTGATTTGGCTCGTATTTGTTATAAACTTACCCGTATATAAATAATTGCTTTTAAAAGAAAAATGCACAGAAAATCCAGACAGATTGAGCTTGGGGGAGTCAAGATTGGCGGAGGGGCCCCGGTTACAGTTCAGTCGATGACAAAAACCGATACCCGTGATATTGCCGGTACAGTTGCACAGATAAAGAGCCTGGAGAAAGCAGGATGTGACATAGTACGTCTTGCAGTGCCCGATATGGAAGCTGCTAAATCGCTCGGAGAAATAAAAAAACAGACCAATATTCCTATCGTATCAGACATTCATTTTGACTATAAGCTAGCACTTGAAGCAGTTAATCAGGGCGTTGACGGTATGAGGATTAATCCCGGCAACATTGGATCCAAGAACCGCATAAAAGCAGTTGTGAATGCTGTAAAAGAACGGGCACTTCCCATTAGAATTGGAGTCAACTCTGGTTCGTTAGAAAAAGATATTTTAAAAAAACATGGCTCGCCGACACCTGAGGCTCTTGCTGAAAGTGCTTTCAGGCACGTCCAAATTCTGGAAGACTTTGATTTTCACGATATTAAGATTTCGGTTAAGTCTACAGATGTTAAAAAGATGATAGCCGCCTACCGTATATTGGCTGAGAGATGCGACTACCCTCTTCACCTTGGTGTAACGGAAGCAGGCACTTATGAGATGGGTACAGTCAAATCATCGATCGGCATCGGAACCCTGCTTGCTGAAGGAATTGGTGATACTATCAGAGTCTCGCTCACAGGAGACCCGGTGTATGAAGTAGTAGTTGGATTCAACATACTTAGATCACTGGGACTCAGAAGAAACGGTATAGAGCTCATATCATGTCCCGGTTGTGGAAGATTAGAGATAGATCTTATGAAATTGGTTAAAGATATTGAGCACAGAACTAAGGATATAGAGCTTCCAAGACCAATTAAAGTTGCCATACTTGGATGCGTGGTGAACGGTCCCGGTGAGGCATCTGAGGCGGATATCGGTATTGCCGGCGGCAGAGGAAAAGGCATGCTGTATAAGGATGGAAAGTTGGTCAGATCTTTTAAAGAACACGAGATAGTGGATGAGCTTGTAAAAGAGCTCGAGACCTTTGTGTAGGCAGTTTTCCCTAAATTAGTCTCCCCCTAAGCATAAATATAAAAAGCTCCTGTCATAATATGTTCTTAGCTTATATAATTTATTTATGGACGCCTCATCAAAGGGCTTTAAAGGCAGGGGATCAGCAGAAAATCCGGGAAACCGCTTTGATAAAATCGATTTTGAGCCGACCGAAGAGGATATAAAAGAGGGTCTTTCTCCAAAAACTGTTTTTTATAAAGACACTACAAAATCTATAATTGCGTACAATGATAGCCCCGATGTAGGTTTTAACGCGGGAATAAATCCCTACCGCGGCTGTGAGCATGGATGTATTTACTGTTATGCTCGTCCGACCCACGAATTCCTGGGTTTATCACTGGGACTTGATTTCGAAACAAAGATATTTGTTAAGGAAAATGCTCCGGTATTGTTAAGAAAAGAGCTTTCTGCCCGTAAATATAAGCCTCAAACAATTGCGCTGAGCGGAAATACAGACTGCTATCAGCCGGCAGAGAGGCGGTTTCAACTTACCCGCTCCTGTCTTGAGGTGCTTGAGGAGTTTAAAAACCCTGCCGGTATAGTCACTAAAAACTATCTTGTTACAAGAGACATTGATATTCTGAGCAGGCTGGCCGATTGGAACGGTATTGTAGTTGCGGTCTCTATTACAACATTGGATCCGGTCTTGAAAAGCATAATGGAACCAAGAACCTCAGAGCCAAGGCTCCGCATACAAGCAATACAGGAGCTCTCGAACGCAGGCATACCGGTGATAGTTATGGTTGCTCCTGTCATACCGGGCCTTACCGAGCATGAGATACCAAAGATAATAGAACTTGCCGCAGACGCAGGAGCAAAAGGTGCAGCATATATAATGCTGAGACTCCCTTACCGTGTCTCCGATCTTTTTATAAGCTGGCTTGAGCGGCATTTTCCAGATCGAAAAGATAAAGTGCTTAATCGTATAAAATCAGTGAGACAAGGTGAGCTAAACAGCAAAGAATTTTATGAGCGGATGAAGGGCAGCGGTATATATGCAGAGCAAATTAAGGACATATTCTCTTTAGCAAAACAAAGGGCAGGTTTTAAGAGCGGCAATATTGAGCTTTCCACTGAGCATTTTAGAAAGCCCGGCGGTACTCAGCTAAGTCTTCTGTGATTACCTAATACTGGCTAAAAGGTATAGCGTCCAGCACCTGTATTCTGACTTCCTGCGGTATTGCGTTTAAGAATCCGGCTTCTATGTTTCTAAATGTTTTCTTCTCTTTTGCCGGAAGCACATCCACAATTGTTGCCCTGTTTGAGAACATAGGCGCTTCTTCTTTAAATGAGAAAAAGTCGATCTTAAGCTCTATTTTTGTATATGGGATCTCGCTTAGGTTTCTGAGTGTAATTTCAGTAATTCTGCCCATGGTTTGAGGAACTGAGCCGGAGAACGTAAAGTCCTCAACCACTATGTCTTCAGTGGGAAGCGGTACTTCCTCTTCATACTCGTATTCGTATTCCTCATCATCTTCCGACACAGCCGTATCATCTGCTTGTTCGGCAGTCTGGATATCAGCCGGTTCACCATCTTTTGGAGCTGTTATAGCTTCTTTCACAGTGGATTCAGTTTTCTCCGGAGTATCATCAGATAATGCTACTTTATCATCTGAGGTCGTAGTTGTATCTGTTTGAGTTGATCCTGTATCTGCCGGAGGCGGTGCTATGCCTTGCTCTTCAGCAAGTTTTCTTTTATACCTCTCAGAAAGTGAGAGTCTTTTTCCACTCTCATCATACATAGCAGATTCTGTCTCATCATATCCTTCCTCTCCCGGGGCTGCCGGTTTCTTTCTTTTCTTCTTTTTAACAGCTTTTTTGCCTTCCTTTTTAGCTAGCTTAATCTTAAGCTCTTTATCAGATATTGGTTTTGCTCTTCTTACGCTAATACTGACTTCCTTGGCATCCGGGTGTCTAAACCCGACATTAACGCCCATGTAAGTTCTAGTGCTCCTAGGGGGCAATACATCATGAATCACAGCCCTGCTTGTGAATCCTTTTACACCCATTTTTCCACCCTTAATTCCAAGAAAATTAACATTGATTTCTATGTCCTTCCATGCCTGGTTACTTCTATTGTCAAGTGTAACCTCTTTTAGTATTCCTTCAGTTCCATACTGCCCCCCTGTCCATTCCCAGTTCTTGACCAATATCAGATCCCTTGCCTGAGTAGGGGTGCCTTTTTCTATCAGTTCAGCATTTACAATCCTCGCAACAGAGTTCTTCAGCTCTGAGTGCATTATTCCAAACTTAACGTTATAGAAGGTTTTTTCGCTCCTTGCCGGCAGTATCTCATTTATAGTTGTTCGGAGTGATCCGAGTGGTATATCGTTCGAGGTATAAAAATCGACTTCAACTGAAAGATCCTTATAATCATTATCACTTCTATTTTCTATTGTAATCTCAGACATGATTGCTGATCTGCCCATGCCGGCCGATGCCCATTTATAATCCTTCACAACCAGCACTCTTTTTGGGGATTCCGGTTTTTTTGGTTTCTGTGCTTGGGCACTGGGAAGACAGAGATTAAATAGGATAAGCGATAGTGCACAAAGTAAAATTAGTTTTATGCTTACAATTTTGAGTATAGAGCTGCGAAGGTATGTGGAATGCATGTTATCTCCTTAATAGGAATAAGATTGTGATAAGATTATACATAATTAATGCTGAAATTGTACCCGTCTAAAATAATAGAAAATAGCCAAAAGTTTTAGAGCTGTTGTTAATAGTTAAAAAAAACTGGAATACTATACTTTGAATAAAAAGCTGACAGAGGAACTATAATGGCTGTATATATACTACTTAGCAGACTTACTACCGAAGGTAGAAAAACAATAAAGGAAAGACCAGGCAGGATTAAGGAAGTAGGTCTGGAGCTCGAGACCGCAGGGGTTAAAGTGCTAGAGCAATATGCCACATTGGGACCATATGATTTTGTAAGCGTAATAGACGCCCCCGATAATGAAACCGTAAGTGAGCTCTCCGTTGATTTGTGCTCAAGGGGCACTATTGAAATAATGAGCCTTGCTGCGATTCCTGTGGATTCATATGTGGATGCACTTAAATCTGATAAGAAGATAAAGTGAGGTGTTAAATCAAAAAGCGATGTATAGCGAGTTCAAACGAATTTTAAAAAAACATTCAGATGACGTATATGGTGTAGCTTCTTATAAAACTCTCTCATTTTATACTGTTATGTCTATCTGCTGTATATTGGTTCCGGTCCTATTTCTTCTGATACTAGGCCTGTGGAAGCTTTTTTCGTAAATCATATCGTTCATTTAAATATTTGGGTTCTACAGATATGGGAAAGATAAGGATATTATCTGACAATTTAGTCTCTAAAATAGCAGCCGGGGAAATAGTTGAAAGACCTGCATCTGTTGTAAAAGAGCTAGTTGAAAACTCTATTGATGCAGCAAGCAACTCTATTAGGATCGAGCTTGAGTCTGGCGGAAAAAAATTGATTCAAATATCTGATGACGGTGAGGGTATGAGCAGGGATGAAGCCCTTCTCTCCCTTGAGCGGCATGCTACAAGCAAGATAAAAGACTTAGGCGATCTATTCTCTGTCAAATCCCTTGGGTTCAGGGGTGAGGCGCTACCAAGCATAGCCAGTGTTTCGAGGTTCAAGCTTACTACAAAAACCGCAGAAGATATTATTGGTACTGAAATAACCGTCGAGGGCGGCAAAGTTAAAAAGGTTGAGGAGGCCGGATGCCCGCCGGGAACTACCATAGAAGTAAGGAACCTTTTCTACAATACTCCGGCCAGATTAAAGTTTATGAGGAAGATTGAGACAGAGCAGTCAAACGTGCTCGATATCGTGCAGCGCGAGGCTATATCCAGGCCGCATATAACGTTTGAAGTCTTGAGTGAGGGAAAGTCCATACTAGGACTAGCCAGACGGGATAATATGTCCGACAGACTATCAGACATATTCCCCAATACCGATCTGATGAAGATACATGCTGAGGTAGGAGATGTTCGGGTTTCGGGTTTTATGAGCAGCCCCCTTGATACCCGCTCAACGACTTATAAGCTCTTTACTTATATAAATAATCGATCAGTAAGAGATAAATTCTTAACGAGGATTGTAATTGATGCGTATGGAAAAATGCTCGAGAAAAGAAAATTCCCCCAAGGTGCTATCTTTTTAGAAATGCCGGCCTCAGAGGTAGATGTTAATGTTCATCCCACCAAGAATGAGGTTAGGTTCAAAAATCAAAGGCATATTGCTGATCTTGTTAAGACGGCCATCCATGAAATGTTAAGAGAGGCCCCATGGATAAAAAGTTATAAGGACAGGGTTCATGATTCTCTTTCGGAGTTTGCTGAGCAAAGAGATATACATGCAAATTATGAAAGGCCGCATAGTTTTAACAGGGTTGAAAGAGCATTTTCTGAAGAGGTCAGAGATCTCGGCATAAAATCTAAAGATAGTCCGGACGTACGTGAGGATAGGTCTCCCGGTATACATGGTGATAGATCATTTGACTTGTCAAATGATCTTAAGCCCGAGGGTCTTTTTGGACAACAGGGTTTTTACTCAAGTTTGAAAATAATCGGGCAGATAAGGGAGTTGTATATAGTTTGCGCATCCCCTAATGCTATGGTGCTTGTTGATCAGCATGCAGCGCATGAGAGAATAAATTATGAAAAATTAAAGTCCGGATACCTTGAGAAAAATGGACTTGAGATTCAAGAGTTGCTTATGCCCGAAGTATTAGAATTCCCTCCGTATGAGTCTAGCCTGGTTGAGAGGCACATTAAAGACTTTGAGTTGCTGGGTTTAAGGATTGAAGAGTTTGGCAATAACAGCTTCTTGATTAGATCTGTCCCCGCATTGCTTAAGAACGTAGATTCAGCCGGGCTAGTAAAAGATGTAATCATAGAGATAGCCGGGAGTGGAAAGCAAGAGAGTATAAGTGATAAAATAGATCTTGTTATTGCTACAATGGCATGTCATTCTTCAATTCGCGCCAGTTTCGATCTCAGCCACCAGGAGATGAAGGCATTGCTGGAAGAGCTTGACCAAATGGAGTTCCCGCATTCTTGCCCGCACGGAAGGCCGGTTGCCCAGGAGCTGACATATTATGAAATTGAGAGGATGTTTAAAAGGACCTAAATCAATATGAGTTTAAAAGTAAAATGCCCTAAATGTAAAAAAGAGGTTCTATGGGAGCATAATAAGTGGAGGCCGTTCTGTTCAGAGAGGTGCAAGATGATAGATTTGGGAACTTGGGCCAAAGAAGACTACCGTATTTCGGAAGATACGGATCATGTTACAATAGGTAAGGATCATCTTGATGACGAAGATATAATTTAAGGCTTATTAAGTATTATATTAAGGAGGCATATTTATGGGAGTTATAGAAACCAATCAATTCCACAAGGGACTAAAAATAGAATATGACGGTGAGATATGGGAAATTATTGAATATAAGCACTCAAAAATGGCCCAGCGAAGTGCGGTTATGAAAACTAAGATTAAGAATGTCGTTACCGGCGCTGTTCAAGAAAAAAGTTTTAGATCAGGAGATTCTTTTAAAGTTCCAGATATGGATAGGAAGAATATGCAGTTCCTCTATAAGGATGATATAGGCTTTCACTTTATGGATCTGGAGAGTTATGAACAGTATGGCTTATCAAAAGATCAGATGGGAGAGGCTGCGAATTTCCTAAAAGAGCAGCAGGAAGTAAATATTCTCTATTTCAACGGGGAACCTATGGGAGTAGAGCTGCCAACTGCGGTGGAGCTTGAGGTGACAGAGACTGAGCCCGGGGTTAAGGGGGATACGGTATCAGGCGGGACAAAGCCTGCGGTATTAGAGTCAGGGGCGACCATACAGGTTCCATTATTTATTGATATTGGCGATGTAATAAGAGTTGACACAAGAAGCGGTGAGTATCTGGACAGACTTAAGAAAAAGTGATACCGGATATATCCTACATATCTATACTATTCTGTAATACAAAGAAATATAGTCACCAAAAATAAAGTATATTTGTAACTTTTTCTGCAAATTAGGGTTATTAATTAATAAAGCTGTCATGGCGTTCATATGGAAAGCGATATAGAGCTAATGCTGAGGACAAAAGCTGGGGACGATAGTGCATTTAGCGAGCTTATGAATAGGCATTACAAAGGGGTATTAAATTATATATATAGGTTCACTAATTTGAAGGAAAATTCAGAGGATCTTGCTCAAGAAGTATTTTTGAGAGTCTATCGCTCAGCGGGCAAATACAGACCGGAGGCAAAATTTACTACTTGGCTTTATAAAATCGCTACCAATGTAAGCCTGACTTATGTAAAAAAAAAGAATACAAATGTCAGTCTGGATGAGATGAATGAAAACTCAGGAGAGTATGAAGATTCAAATATTGAGATATCAGACGATATTATATATAGGAAAGAAATGAAAAATGTAATAATTACAGCAATGGAATCATTGCCCGAAAGAGAAAAAGTTGCTATTATGCTGTGTAAATATGAAGGGCTGTCTTACGAGGAAACGGCCCAAGTGCTGGAATGCACTGTAGGTGCAGTGAAGGCATATGTGCATAGAGGACGGATGAAGCTTGTAGATAAGCTCAAACCATATTTGACGGAGGAGGGAGAATATGGAATGTAAAGAAATTAAAGAGACCCTTATACAGTACACTCTTGAAGATCTGGCAGAATCGGAAATAACCACTATAGAGAAGCACTTAGGTGGCTGTGATGAATGCCGGAGCTTTGTCTCTGAGTCAAAAGAGCTCTGGAGTCTGCTTGATGCTTGGGGTGAATTAGAGCCCAGAGGTGACTATATCTCCAGCTTCTGGGATAAGGTAGAGGAAACCGCGCCCGCCCCCGGATTCTTAGATTGGATACGGAATGTTAAGCTCAACTGGACTTTGGCAGGGGCGATGGCTTCTATATTTCTAGTCAGCATTATTACTTTTGGCGTATTCAATCCCGATACTAGAAACGCTCTTTTTATGAGTGCGGATGAGCAAGACGAACTGATTATTATAGAGCTGGACGATGCTTTATCCAGGGAAACGGCAGACGTGCTCTCAATCTATGGGCCTTGGGATGGCAGCTCAGAGATAAACGGTAACGGAGGCCTTAATTGAGAATATCTTTGTTGTTCTTTACTATAGCAATCATTTTTGCAATTAATGCGAATGAGCTGCAGGGTTCTGAGCGAACATTTAAGTGGTGGAAAAACCAAAGAGTTGTTTCAAAACTCGACCTAAGCACAGAGCAGGTAAGAACAATAGACGCGATTTTTGCATCTTATAAAACTAGTTTTGTTACATATCGAAAAGCACTTCGAGATCAAGAAATTCAATTGAAAAGAGAATTACAGAATCCAGATGCAAAAAAAGATGATGTTCTAACTTTGATTGATGAAATAGAGAATACTAAAGCCGCCTATACAAGAACTAAAGTTGAGATGTATCTAAGAGTAAAAGATGTCCTAACCCCAGAGCAACAAGCAGCTTTGCATAAGATTAAAATGCGGTTTAATCCTTACCCTAGATAATATTAGAAATAATATTGTTTACACATCAGATTTATAATAATTACAGTATATTATAACAAATATGTTCTGCTAATTATTAAAAAGCTATAAGTAACGCTATTCTTGCTCTCTTAGGAATAATAAGGTAGTATTTTCTCTGACAAAAAGCGGGTCAAACCCGCTTTTTTTATTTTTCAAGGGTATTTGTATTAATAATACTCATTACAGATAATAGCTTTGATAAGTATAGAAAAAGGTTCTTTGCTATGAGCGTTTCTGAGCAGAATATAATATCTAATATTAAAGAGTTGTTAGAGCCCATATTGCATGAACATAACCTAGAGCTCTTTGATATTGAATATAAAGGCTCTAATCGCAAGGGAGTCTTAAGGGTGTTTATTGATAAAGAAGAAGGGGTAACGATTGACGATTGTGCTCAGATAAGCAGAGAGCTTGGCACACTATTGGATGTTCATGAGGTTATTCCAGGCTCTTATAATCTTGAGATCTCTTCCCCGGGGCTTACGCGCCCTTTAAGGAAACCGAGTGATTACTTGAGATTTAAGGGCAAAACTATAAAAATTAAAACGATAGAAGATATAGATGATAAAAACGTATTTAAAGGGAAACTTTTAGATTTTGTAGATGATACTGTTTCCCTTGAGACAAAGGGGCATAATTATATGATTCCCTACAGTAAGATAGAAAAAGCAAACCTGGAATTGGATTTCTAGAGGGAGATTTGTAATGTCAGCACTAACCGAATTGACTCGAGTAATGGATTCTGTCTGTAAAGACAAGGGTATTGATAGAGAAGAGATCGTTACAGCTGTTGAGGAAGCTGTGTTATCAGCAGCGCAAAAATTGTTCAGAATGCAGGATTTAGAGAAAGAACTTGAGGTTCATTTTAACGAAGATGACGGTGATGTTGAGTTGTTTGAGTTTAAGACGGTTGTAGAAGATATTGAAGATCCCGAGATGGAAATTAGTGAAGGAGATGCTCTAAATCTTGATCCGGAAGCTGAGCTTGGTGATCAGATTGGTGTAAAAATTAACCCAGATTTTACTAGAATTGCTATTCAAAATGCGAAGCAGAGAATACTTCAAAGCATTAAAGAGGCAGAAGGTAAGGTTATCTATGAGGAGTTCAAGAACCGTAAAGGAGAGCTTATTAGCGGGATAGTTAGAAGGGTAGAGAGAAGAAGTATAATAGTTGATCTTGGAAAAACTGAAGCCTATCTACCCCCAGAGCAGCAAGTGCAGAGAGAATACTACAAGCCCAAAGAAAGGATTAGAGCAATTTTGGTGGACATAAAAGAAACTAAAAGAGGACCGCAGCTGGTATTGTCTCGTTCCCATAAGGATTTTGTGAGAAAACTCTTTGAATCGGAAGTACCGGAAATAGGGGAGCAGATAGTTGAGATCAGAGCTATTTCCCGGGACCCGGGCGGACGTACCAAGATTGCGGTTTCATCGAATGATCAAGATGTTGATCCGGTTGGAGCATGTGTTGGTATGCGCGGAGCAAGGGTACAAAATGTTATCCAGGAACTAAGAGGGGAGAAGATTGATATAGTCTCTTGGTCTCCCGATCCCGCAAAGTTTGCCTGCAACGCACTGTCCCCTGCAGCGGTTAGCAAGGTAATTATTGATGATGAAAATAAATCAATGGAAATTATTGTAGATGATGATCAGCTGTCATTAGCAATTGGCAGAAGAGGTCAAAATGTCAGGCTTGCATCACAGTTAACCGAGTGGCGTATTGATATAAAAACTGATTCTCAAATGAAACGTGAGCAGCAGGATGTTATTTCTTTATTAATGTCACTTCCAAACGTTAAAGAAGTTACTGCAAATCTATTATATGGAGAGGGTTATCATAAATTAGAGGATATAGCCTTTTCTGATACTGAAACTCTCATAAAATCCGGCGGTCTCAAGGACGAAGAAGAGGCCGAGAGGCTACAAACTGCAGCAAGAATAGCTCTTAAAGACAAATTAGACCAGATGACAGAGCCCGTTGAGGGAGAGCCTGCTGAAGAAGAGTCAGAACCACAAGATGAAGTTATAGAGGAAGTTCCGGTAGAGTCTGTAGAGACAGAGAAATTAGTTGAACAGGAATAGGAATTAATTTATATCAAATCAAGCAGTGCTGAGTTTTTCTTGAGTTTTATGAAATTGAGTACATATTAAATAGATATAGGGTATGTATGAAGGCTCTCTTTTGCATAGTTTACTATATTTTGGTACCCTTCATTAGATAAACTCAACGATTGTAAACGAAATTTTCATTAATGGATGTGTAAAATATGTCTAGTATAAGAGTATACGAACTTTCGCGTGACTTAAATAAACCAAGCAAGGAAATTTTAAATATTGCTAAAGGGTTAGGTATATCCGTTAAGAGTCATGCAAGCTCTATATCTGAAGAAGAAGCAAAGAAAATTATAGATAAAATAGGTGCTCCCGGTAACGCTGGACAACAAGCACAGGAAACTGCGAGCGAAGAAAAGGAGAAAGTAAGAGTTTTTCGTTCTGAAAGCGGTGCTGAAGTTGTTGAAAGGAGAAAAGGAGCCAAGGTTGTACTACGTAGAAAGAAGAAGTTAAAAGAGCCTGAAGAAGAACCAAAAGAATTAGTGGAAGCCCAAGTAGCTGCTGAAACAGAAATAAAAGAAGCAGAACCACAAAAAGCAGCAGACGCCGCGGAAAAGGAGCCTGATCAAGAGGCTGTACAAGAAAAGACTAAAGCTTTAGAAGTAGATAAAGAAGCTATTTCTGAAGAGCTTTTGAAGACCGAACAACCTGATGTAGTTACAGAGCAAGCGCCAGAACCTAGCGAGGAGTCTGATCAGCCTGCATTAGAGGTTTCAGAGGCACCTGAGGCCAAAGAAGACACAATTCTAGAACAACCTGTTGAAGCAGAAAAAGCTCAAAAAGAAGTAACAGAAGAACCTGAGAAGAAATTCAAGAAGAAAGGTAAGAAAGCTAAGCCTAAGCGCGAGGAAATTATTGATGAGGATACACTTGAGGAACTAAGAAAAGCCTTTAGAGCTAAGCTTCCCGGTAAAAGAAGAGAGTATTTGGTTGAGGGAGGTAGATCCAGACCTAGACCGTCACCTACAAGTTCCCAGCGAGGAAAAAGTTTAGATAAGGCTCCTAAAGACGGCTCGGTTTATGCAAAAACTCCTGCTGAAGGTGCTTCAGCTGAAGTACTGCAGTTTCCTGCAAAGCCTTCAAAGAGAGTAATAAAAATAGGTGAATCTGTAAATGTAGGCGAGCTCGCGAAAATGATGAGCCTTAAGGCCGGAGAACTAATAAAAAAACTTATAACTTTGGGAGTTACAGCAACAATTAATCAGAGTATTGATCATGATACAGCCCAGCTCTTAGCAGAAGAATTCGGATATGAAGTAGTGGTTGAGATATTTGAGGAAGATGATCTATTGCTTGAGACTGATGATGAGAATGTTGAGACCAACATATCTACGCGACCTCCTGTAGTAACAGTAATGGGTCATGTGGATCATGGGAAGACGACATTGCTGGATACAATTAGAAAGGCTAACGTTGTAGAGGGTGAAGCGGGTGGAATTACACAACACATAGGTGCTTATTCCGTGGATGTTGACGGCGGTAAGGTGGCATTCGTAGATACTCCCGGACATGAAGCATTTACAGCTATGAGGGCTCGAGGGGCTAAGGTTACTGATGTTGTAATACTAGTTGTGGCCGCAGACGATGGAGTTATGCCACAAACCATAGAGGCTGTAAACCATGCAAAAGCTGCAGAAGTTCCAATAATTGTAGCGATTAACAAAATAGACAAACCTGACGCAGAGCCGGATAAAATAAAGCGAGAACTCTCAGAGATTGGTCTTATTGCTGAAGACTGGGGAGGCGATACATTATTTGCTGAAGTATCGGCTAAGCAAAATATCGGTATTAAGGAATTGTTAGAGCTAGTTCTGCTGCAAGCCGATGTGCTTGAGCTAAAGGCCGACATCAACAAGAGAGCAAATGGATTTGTAATTGAGGCGGTTCTAGATAAGGGTAGAGGGCCGGTTGCTACGGTTATCGTTAATGAAGGGACCTTAAGAGTGGGTGATACGGTTGTAGCAGGAACTATTTTTGGTAAGGTAAGGGCCCTTATAAGTGATAGAGGGGATAGGGTTGAAGAGGCCGGGCCCTCAGTTCCAGTTGAAATAATGGGGCTCTCTGGTGTTCCTCAAGCGGGAGAACGGTTCTACGTGGTTAAGGACGAAAAATCCGCTAAGGACGTAGTGGGACACAGGGAGACAAAACAAAGAGAAACTGTAGCAGCTAAAGAGAGGAAACCTTCCCTTGAGAATTTATTTGAAACTCTCGAGGAAGAAGAGGCCAAGGAACTTGCTTTGATAATTAAAGCAGATACTCAGGGATCGGTAGAAGCCGTCAGTGAGTCTGTTACTAAACTTAGTACGGAGAAATGTCAGGTAAAAATAGTACACACAGGGGTTGGAGGTATAAATGAAACAGACGTGATCTTAGCGAGCGCATCTAACGCAATAATCGTAGGGTTTAATGTTAGACCTGATGTAAAGGCTTTGGAGATCTCCGAGAGGGAAGGCATTTCACTTGAGTTGCACACTATAATTTACAACCTCATTGATCGAGTTAAAGGCGCTATGGAGGGCTTGCTGGATCCTATTGTTAAAGAGAAGATCACTGGTCATGCAGAAGTAAGAGAGACCTTTACTATTTCCAGGATCGGAACCGTAGCCGGGTGTTTTGTTGTTGACGGCAAGGTTACACGAGAAAGCAATGTTAGGGTTCTCAGAGACGGTGTAATAATTAATGATGGAAAACTCTCATCCTTAAAACGCTTTAAGGATGATGCTAAAGAAGTTAATGCGGGATATGAGTGTGGTATAACAATTGAGCGATTCAATGATGTAAAAGTCGGCGATACTCTTGAGTTTTATATGCATGAGGAGTTTAAACAAGAGCTATAATACTGGGCGATGGTTGTAGGAATACTCCGAATTGATTTATATATGGAAGGTAACAGATCGCTTAAAGATAAGAGGCAGACCTTAAAAAGCTTGATTCACAGAGCAAAATCCAGATTCAATAACATCTCAATTGCTGAAGTAGACTCAAATGACCTTTGGCAAAAAGCAACTTTGGGAATATGCTTTGTTAGTAATGAAAAACGTCATGTTAACTCTATGATGGATCAGGTTGCCGACTTCATAGATTCTACGGGTTTAGTTCAGATAGGGAATAAAGACCTAGAGATAATAAATATTTAATTGGGAGAAATAGTTGTCGTCTAATTTTAAAAGATCGGATAGGATTTCAGACTTAATAATAAAGGAGCTTTCTCAAATGATCGTGAGGGGAGAGATAAAGGACCCTCGTGCCAGTATGGCCTTTATCACTGGAGCAAAGGTTTCAGATAATCTTAGTGTTGCTAATATCTACTTTTCCGTTATGGAGGACTCAGCGGATAAACAAGAAGTCCTCAAGGGCCTAGAGCGAGCAAAGGGGTTTATGAGGACTGCCTTAGCCAAAAGATTAAAATTGAGAAGAATTCCAGAGCTTAACTTTATGTTTGATACTGCACTTGAGAGAGGCTACAAAGTAGACGAAGTGCTTAGAGAGATTAAAACTGATGAGTGACTATGACAAGCTTTACGAGTTAATTGAGAACTCAAATAGAGTTCTAATTACATCACATGAGAATCCTGACGGGGATGCCTTGGGTTCTATGCTGGCTCTAGGGCTGGGACTTAGAAAGATGAACAAGGAAGTTGTCTTTTATACAAAGGATAATGTGCCGGAAATACTCAATTTTCTCCCTCATAGCGATGAAATCATAAACTCTTTAGATTCTATCTCTGGCCCGTTTGATATTGCTTTTGCACTAGATTGTACGAGCACAAATAGAGCCGGTAGAGATTTTGAAGTATTTGCTGCATCTGAGAACTGTAAGAAAGTTGTGATTATTGATCATCACCTTACAACTGGCTCAGAGGCAGATTTGCATATACTTGATAACACGGCCTCTTCTACCGGTATGATTATTTATAGAATTCTAAGATCTTTCAGTATAGAGATTGACCAATCTATTTCTCAGAATATATATACTACAATACTCAGTGACACCGGTTCTTTTAATTATTCAAATACCAGCTCTGAAACTTTCAGAATTGCTGCAGACCTAGTTGAGGCTGGTGCAGATCCTGCCGAGATTTCACAAGCTCTGTATGAGAATGAACCTCTTAGAAAGCTTGAGCTGCTTAAACTGGTAATGCCAACACTTGAAATAACTCAAGATAAGAGAATAGCCTCCATAGTTGTGCACAAAAAGATGTTTGATGAAACCGGGACTACCAAAGAGGACACTGAAGGGATGGTTAATATCCCACGGAGCATTAAAGGGGTTGAGGTTGCGGTACTATTTCGTGAGAACATTGATCAGGATTGGAAACTGAGCCTAAGGTCAAGAGGGCTTGTAAACGTGGCAAAGATCGCAGAGAGCTACGGAGGCGGGGGTCATGGCAGGGCTGCGGGATGTTCAATAAAAGGTAATATAGAAGAAGTTAAATCAAAGATAATATCAAGTGTTAAAGAGGCCTTAGGATGAACGGCGTACTCGTATTGGACAAACCTAAAGGCATCACTTCTCAGAAGGCAGTGTCCGAGGTGAACAAAATAATTAAGGCAAAACGTGCAGGCCATACAGGCACGCTCGATCCGTTTGCAACAGGAGTTCTGCCCATATGTTTTGACAAGGCTACAAAAATCATCCCCTATATGAAGAATGATTCAAAGAAGTACGAGGCCAAGGTTCGTCTAGGAATTTCTACCGATACCCTTGATAGTACAGGGCAGGTCACAAAAGAGTGTGATCCCGGAATTTTAAATAAAAATGCAATAATTGATGCATTTTCCAAATATAAGGGTAAAATAAACCAGATTCCTCCCATGTATTCTGCTGTAAAGAAAGATGGGGTTAGGTTATATGAGCTAGCTCGAAGAGGAATTGAGGTCGATAGAACTCCGAGGGAAGTAACTATAAATGATATAGAACTATTGGAGTTTGATCCACCGTATTTTAGATTTGTGGTAGAATGTTCGCGAGGTACCTACATAAGAGTTCTTGCAGCTGATATTGCTGATGATCTTGGTTGCGGTGGGCACCTGGTTGAGCTTAGAAGAATTAGAAGTGATGGATTTACGATAGATGAAGCGGTAACAATAGATGATATAAAGAGTGGCAATGTTGAGTTAACTTCCTTAGAACAAGTACTCTCTCATATCAAAGCACTAAACGTTTCTTCTAGTTTGGCTGCCCAGATTAGACAGGGCAAGCAAATAATAAAATCTCATATAGATTTAAGCGATCTCCCGGAGTTTGAGGTTGGAGATCATTTAAATATTTATGAGAACGAGCAGTTGGTCTCTATAACTCAGGCTAATGTGAGCTCATCAGAGCTTGACCGCGTGGATGACCAAACTGTAATTTTTAAGTTGCTCAGAGTATTTAACTAAATACGCCGTGGTTAAATGAATCTGAGTCAATTTGCCAAATATAGAAATTCAAAGGAGGCATAAAATGGCGCTGGATAAAGACGACAAGGCTCAAATCATTAGTGAGTTTGCAACTCATGACAAGGATGTAGGATCACCCGAGGTGCAGGTAGGCATACTTTCCCGTAGGATTGCCGATCTTACAGAACATATGAATAATGCACCAAAGGATTTTCATTCCAGAAGGGGGCTCGTACTCCTTGTTGCAAGAAGAAGACGTTTGCTAAATTATATTAAAAAGACCAACCCTGAGAAATATCCTGGGCTAATACAAAAACTCGGACTAAGAAAGTAGAGTTATTTAGGAGGCAGTGTATTGATTAACCAACCAAAGAAGGTTGAAGCCGAAGTTTTCGGCACAACCTTTGGACTTGAGACTGGAAGACTTGCGAAACAGACAAGCGGAGCCGTATTAGCCAGCTATGGTGATACTGTTGTACTTGCTACATTAGTTGCTGCAAAAGAAAAAACCGAGGGGGAAGATTTTTTACCGCTCACTGTTAATTATCAGGAAAAATCCGCTGCAGCAGGAAAAATCCCAGGGGGATTTTTTAAGAGAGAGGGCAGGCCTAGTGAGAAGGAAGTATTAACATCTAGGCTTATTGATAGACCTATCAGACCCCTTATTCCTAAAGAGTTTGCTTATCAAACTCAAATTATAGTTACAGTGTTTTCAGCCGATCCTGACCATGATCCGGATGTATTGTCTGTGACTGCCGCATCTGCTGCTCTCGTGGTATCAGATGTTCCTTTTGAGGGACCCCTTGCTGCAGTGAGAGTAGGAAGAGTAGGCGGAGAGTTTATCTGCAATCCTGTAAAGAGCCAGATTGAAGAGAGCGACATGAACATAGTGGTCGCCGGAACAAAGGAAGCAATTGTGATGGTTGAAGGCGGATCAGATGAGATTTCTGAATCGGACATTGTAGACGCGCTGATGTTCGCTCATGAAAGTATTCAGGAATTCATCAAAGTACAGGAAGATCTCATCGCAGGTGAGAGTATTGAAAAACGTACTATAGATCCAATTGACGAGGATGAAGAGTTTAATAGTAAAGTTATTTCTTTTGCTGAAGAAAAATTAAATGAAGCGATAGTAATTTCATCTAAAACCGATAGGAATGACAGAATTAAAAGCATCTTTAAAGAAACAGAAGAGCATATGGAGTCTTTGTATGCTGCTGAAGAATTGGATATTTCTAAAGCGTTTGAAAAACTGCTGAAAGAGTCCGTTCGCGGACTAATAGTAAACGACCAGAAGAGACTCGACGGCAGGGGATACACGGATGTGAGACCTATAAGCGGTGATGTAGGTTTTCTTCCCAGGGTTCACGGCTCTGCTGTATTCACAAGAGGTGAAACACAGGCTGCGGTGACAGCTACTTTGGGTACAAAATATGACGAGCAAAGAATAGATTCTCTTGAGGGGGATATTACCAAAACATTCATGCTTCACTACAACTTCCCTCCATACAGCGTAGGGGAGACATCTTTTAGGCTTGGTCCGGGAAGAAGAGAAATAGGCCACGGTGCTCTTGCGGAAAGAGCGCTTTCATCGGTGCTTCCTAGCCGAGAGGACTTTCCATATACATTAAGAGTAGTATCAGAAGTTCTGGAATCAAATGGATCTTCATCAATGGCCACAGTTTGTGGAGGAACACTGTCCATGCTGGATGCGGGAGTACCTATAAAAGCACCTGTAGGCGGTATTGCGATGGGACTTATTAAGGAAGGGGATGATTTTGTAATCCTATCGGATATTCTCGGTGACGAAGACCATCTGGGGGATATGGATTTCAAAGTTGCGGGTACTACAAACGGCGTGACCGCTCTTCAGATGGACATTAAAGTTACCGGTGTTACACGAGAGATCCTTACTACTGCGCTTGCGCAAGCCAAAGAGGGCAGGATGCATATCCTGGGCGAGATGGACAAAATTCTCCCTGCTCCTAGGGAAGATATATCTGAATTTGCACCTAGGATCATCACTATGCAGGTGGAGCAGAATAAGATCAAAGATGTAATCGGCTCCGGCGGTAAAACAATTAAGAAAATCGTCGAAGATACAGGTGTACAGATAGATATTGACGACTCTGGAACTGTAAATATCGCATCTCCGGATAGAGACGCCTGCGAGAAAGCCATTAAGATCATTGAAGGCATTGTTGAGGAGATGGAAGTCGGAAAGGTTTATCTTGGAACTGTAAAGAGGATATTAGATTTTGGTGCTATTGTTGAGCTTGCTAACGGCAAGGACGGCCTTGTGCACATCTCAGAGCTTGAGCCAAGAAGGGTCGAGAAAGTGACTGATGTTCTTCAGGAAAAAGACGAGTTGCTGGTTAAGTGTATAGAAAAAAGTCACGATGGTAAGATCAGGCTCAGCAGAAAACAGGCGCTTGAATACAACATCGAAGACTATAGATAACTCTATAGCATTTGCAAAAGTAAAGTGAAACCTAATAAACCCAAACTGCTTGTTGTTTTGGGTCCTACCGCAGTAGGAAAGAGTGCTTTGGGCATTGATATAGCTAAGAGGCTAGGGGGCGAGATTATCAATGCCGATTCGCTTCAAGTATATAAATATCTTGATATTGGTACTGCTAAACCTACCAATCTTGAACTGAAAGAGATAAATCATCATCTCGTAAACATTGTAAATCCTGATCAGGAATTTAATGCGGGTATTTTCAGAACAAGAGCGTCCTCGATCATACATGATTTGCACTCTCAAGGTGAAAATATAATCATGGTCGGAGGCACATATCTTTATGTGAAGGTGCTTCTTTCAGGTCTTATTGAAGGCCTTCCGGCCAGTGAGGAAATCAGAGAGAATATAAAGAAGCTTCGTTCCACTTTCGGACTTCCTTATGTATATGAGAGGCTTCGGGTATTAGACCCGGAGGCTGCCTCCAAAATTCATCCAAATGACTATGTTAGAGCAGAGAGGGCTCTTGAGGTGTATTACCTGACAGGACAGAAGATGTCTGAGCTGCAATCTGTGCATAGTTTTCAAGATCAACAGTTTGATTATCTCAAGATCGGTATTCACTTGGACCGAGAGCTTCTTAAAGAGCGGATTGATGCAAGGGTAGATACAATGATTGAATCAGGGCTCGTAGAGGAAGTAAAGAGATTAAGAGATATGGGTTACTCTAGTGAACTAAAACCCATGCAGTCAATTGGATACAAAGAGATAAACCAATTCCTTGATGGAATGATAAGTCTTGATGAGGCAGCGGGGTTAATAAAACGTGATACTAAGAGATTTGCTAAGCGTCAGATGACATGGCTAAGGAAAGATAATGAGATTAACTCGTATGAGTTGGAAAAAGATCGAGAGCTAATGGTGGATTTGGCTCAGAAATTTTTTGAGGAGTAAGTTAGCGTTTTAGGTATCACTCTCGTCGATTTCTCGAGAGACCCTTTTCATGTATTCATCCTGACTATCTTCCTTAGTATTAATACCTTCCTTTTCTTGGATACTGTCTTCTTTTTGAGCCTTGAATAAAAACATTGTAATAACGACCCCGCCAACTATTATCGCTACTCCGGGAAGGAGCCAGAGGAGCCAGTTTATCCCTTTAGGAGGAGGCGAGGCAAGAATGCTCTCACCGTAACTGTTTACAAAATAGGCTAGTATTTCTTCCTGTGATTTACCCTCCTCGAGCTGTTTTCTTATAATGTCTCTCATGTCATGAGCGAGGTTGGAGTTAGATTCGCCAACGCTTTGCCCCTGACATACAGGGCACATAAGAAGGTTTGCAATACTGGTTACCTGATCGTCAATGCCTTCTTCCTGTTCAGACCAGACATTAGTGGCTATACATAAAGATATCACTAGTGATAAGAATAGGCATATAGTTGAATTTCTTTTTGTGAGAGAATTAATCATTATGATTCGTTTTCATTTGGCTGCTGAGCTTTTAGTACGAAATAATCTATAATTTGCTCTGTGAGAGGTCCTGTGAATTTATCTCTGACCGTGCCGGATGAGTCAATGAAATAGGTTTCAGGAACGCCCCCAACACCGTAGTCAATTTGTATCTCCTCATTGGGGTCTAGTGCGTGAGGATACCCGCCACCAAATTCTCTTAGATATTTAAGTGCATTTGAGTTCTCATCCCATACGTTAACACCTACGAAAACAACATCCTTGTCTCTATATTTCAGCCACGATCTCTCAAGCGCGCCTGCTTCCTGTTTGCAAGGCATGCACCATGAGGCCCAAAAATTAAGAAGTACCGTCTTTCCTTGCAGATCTGAGAGCTTCAACTCTTTGCCGTCAAATGTTTTAAGGGTGAAATCAGGTGCTTGCATACCTATCAGCGGAGAGGTTTTTACACTTGCCCTATTGCCGAAGATAGCATATCCCATAAGGGATATGAGGCCCAGTATTATTATCAAGACTACGATTTTCCCTGAATTACCCAATACTTTCATTTTATTAAAGATCCTATATGGATGAAGAATATATTATAGCTAATCAAACAAGAGAGTTCGATTAATATTTGTAGAATTCTTCATCTTCCGGAGGGATGTCAAAATCAAACGAGCCGTTGTTTTTAAGCGCTTTGTAATCCTCAGACGTTAAATCAGGCAGCTGTTTTAGGAAAGCAACTATAGACCATATTTCCTGGTCACTGTGAGAGGGGCCGAAAGCCGGCATACCAGTCATTTTTAATCCGTTCTTGGTTACCCAGAATAGTTCTGTTGAGCTAAGCT
>JABAOE010000513.1_pt1 | contig 33238 bp, 32 predicted proteins | sample 7062141 | NCBI WGS metagenome assembly JABAOE01 (sample SAMN14538627, study PRJNA623070) | marine sediment metagenome | biome: marine biome [ENVO:00000428]; feature: marine pelagic biome [ENVO:01000023]; material: deep marine sediment [ENVO:00002113] | place: India: Gulf of Khambhat ...
CCGAGCTCCTCGACAACGAGCCCTTGCTCGGTCAGTTGGGCTCTCACCGAGTGCGGGTCGGCGGCGGCGAGGTCGATCTTGTTGATGGCGACCACGATGGGCACCCCGGCCGCCTTGGCGTGAGAGATGGCTTCGACCGTTTGCGGCATCACCCCGTCGTCGGCGGCGACCACGAGGACCACGATGTCGGTGACCTCGGCGCCGCGGGCACGCATCGTGGTGAACGCCTCGTGGCCCGGAGTGTCGATGAACGTGATCTTTCTGTCGCCCACCTGCGCTTGATAGGCACCGATGTGCTGGGTAATGCCGCCCGCCTCGTCGGCGATGACGTTGGCACGCCGGATCGAATCGAGCAGCTGGGTCTTTCCGTGATCCACGTGTCCCATAACCGTGACGACCGGTGGACGGAGCACGAGGTCGTCCGGATCGTCGTCGAAGACCCGCTTCGCCCGCACCAGCGGCTCCGCCTCGTCCTCGACAGGCTTCGCCGCCTCGACGGTGACCTCATAACCAAGGGCTTTTCCCACGACCGGAATCAGATCCACCGGGATCGGTTGAGTTGCTCCGGCCATTTGGCCGCGAGTGATGAGCTCGCGCACGACGATGCCGACGGGCCGACGCGCCACTTCGGCGAACTCTTCGACGGTTATCCCGGCCGTGACGGTCAGGGATCGACGTCGCTCAGGCTCTTCAGCCGGAGGTTCCTGTGCCGCCGCCTCCTCCTCGGGAGCGGCTTCGGCCTCGGGTTCGGGTTCGGGTGACGCGGTCTCCCCACGCTCTTCGGTGTAGGAGAGCCGCAGCAAGTCGGCCTCATCATCGCCCAGGCCCGACGATGCCGTCTTCACCTCGATTCCCAGGTCGAGGGCGCGCGTCAGCAGCTCCTTGGACTCGACCTCGAGTTCTCTCGCAAGTTCGTAGACGCGCATTGTCACTCTCCCGAGCGGTCATTGTGCCACGGGCGCTTCAGACCTCGGTGGTCGGCTCCTCGTCGGTCGTTGCCTCATCGGCGGGCACCGCGTCGTCCGCAGCGGGCGAAGGCGCCGGCGCGGGTGCTGCCTCGTCGGATGGGTCGACTGATGCCGCCTCCGTGTCGCCGGGAGATGCGGCGGCCGACGGAGCCGCCCCCGGATCAGTGCTTGAGGCGACCGCCTCCTCCTCGTCACCGGCGGTCTCAGCCTCAGCCTCAGCCACAGCACCCTCCGCAGCTGGCTCTTCGCCGCCGGCATTCTCCGCCTCAGCCGCGGCACCCTCCGCAGCTGGCTCTTCGCCCGAGCCCGACGCCGGCTGGTCCGCCTCGGTTCCTGGGGGAGGACCGCCGGCCTGCTCGGTCTCAGAGCGGATGTCGATCCGGTAGCCAGAGAGACGGGCAGCGAGACGGGCATTCTGTCCCTCTTTGCCGATCGCCAGCGACAGCTCCCTGTCTGGGACCACGACCACGGCTTCCATCTCCTCGTCGTCGAGGATCACCTGGCGCACCTTCGCCGGGCTGAGTGCCTCGGCGATGAACTGGGCGGTGTCTTCGCGCCACGGCACGATGTCGACCTTCTCCCCGCGCAGCTCGTTGACCACCTGGCGGACCCTGCTGCCCCGCGCCCCCACGCAGGCGCCGACGGGGTCGACATTGGGATCGCTCGAAGCGACCGCGATCTTGGTGCGATGTCCGGCGTCGCGGGCGATGGCGCGAATCTCAACTATCCCTTCGACCAGTTCGGGCACCTCGAGTTCGAAGAGCCGGCGGATGAAGTCGGGATGGCTCCGGCTGGCCACGATCGGGGCTCCCTTGGACTCCTCGCGCACCTCGACGATCAGGGCCTTCACCCGGGCCCCTCGCTCTAGGCGCTCGTAGGGGATCTTCTCCCCTGAGGGCATGACCGCCTCGGCGTTGCCGAGGTCGAGGATCACTGTGCGGTGGTCGGACTGCTGGACGATTCCGGTCACCAGGTCGCCCTCTCGACCCTGGTAGATGTCGTAGACCTGAGCTCGTTTGGCATCTCGCAACCGCTGCACGATGACCTGTTTTGCCGTCTGGGCGGCGATGCGTCCGAAGTCTTCCGGCGTGTCCTCCCACTCCCGTACGACGTTGCCGTCTTCGTCCAGCTCCTGGCCATAGACCGTCATCTCACCGGTGTCGGCATCGATGGTCACCCTCGCCTCTTCGGCGGCGCCGGGACTGCGCTTGTACGCGGACACCATCGCATTGGCCAAGGCGTCGAGGATCGTCTCCTTCGACACACCCTTCTCGCGCTCGAGGAGGTCGAGTTCGTCCATGAAGTTCTCGTTCACCGCGTACCTCGCTTGCCCCCCGGCTTGGGGGCCTTCTCCCACGTGAAGACCGTCTTCGCCTGCTTCACCGCGGTCATGGGGATCGTTCGCGTCGACTCGGCGGCGGCCAGGCGCAGCGCGCCCTCGTCGACGGATTCGAGAATCCCACGGTGATGGCGTTCCCCTTCGACCTCGACGTCGGTTCGGACCTCGACTTCCCGGCCCACCGCCTTGAGGTAGTGGCCGGGTCGACGCAAAGTCCTCTCCAGGCCCGGCGACGAGACCTCGAGCGTGTACGAGCCGGGGACCGGATCAGCGTCGTCGAGCAGGCGGGAGAGGCCTCGGGACAGATCGGCGATCCGGTCGACGCCCAGCCCGTCGGGAGAGTCCACCGTCACGCGAACGAAGCGGCCGCTTCCGCGGCCGCGCACGTCGAGGTCGTCGAGCTCTACGCCCTCCGCCTCGAGGTAGGGCTCCACGACCTCCCAGAGCCTCTCGGCAACGTCACCCGTCAGGGCCACCTGCACTCCTCATAGAAAGAAGTGGGCTCGGGCGCCCACTTCCAACAGCGTCCTAGGTTGCACGGCAAGTATACCAGGCACCATCCACCCCAGGAATGCCCTGCCTGGGTCGGCTCAGGCGTGGCGCGCGGCGCGAATGGTCTCCGCCAATGCCGCCGCGGCGTTGTCGACGGCCTCGGTCTCCACAGAGCCGTCCGCTCTCGCGACGACTTCGACCATCCCGTTTGCCAAAGCGCGCGGACCGACGGTGATGCGATAAGGAATGCCGATCAGTTCCACATCGGCGAACTTGACGCCCGGTCTCTCGTCCCGATCGTCGAGGATCACGTCGACGCCATTGGCGCGCAGACTCTCATAGAGACTTTCGGCGGCAGCCACGGTGGCATGGTCGTCCATCTTCACCGCCGTCACGGCCGCTTCGTATGGAGCGATCGGCACAGGCCAGATCATTCCCTTCTCATCGTGCGACGACTCCACTACCGCCGCCATGTTGCGCCCCACGCCGATGCCGTACGAGCCCATCCACACGATGCGCTCCTCGCCCTTCTCATCGGCGACAGTGACGCCCAGCGCCTCGCTGAACTTGGTGCCCAGCTTGAAGATGTGGCCGACCTCGATGGCCCGTTCCACCTGCAGGGGCTCGCCGCATGAGGGGCATCCCTCGCCGGCCTGGACCAAGCGCATGTCAATCCAACGATCGACAGTGATATCGCGTGCCACATCGACTCCGCGCAGGTGCCAGTCGTCCTCGTTCGCTCCGGTCGTCATGTTCGACCGCCCCCGCAGGGCCGGATCGGCGTACACCGGGACGCCTTCCATCGCGACGGCGCCGAGGCTCCCGGCATGTGCTCCTAGTAGCTCGGCGATCTCATCGTCATGGGCCGGACGAACCTCGAACGTCTTGAGCTCGTCTATCAACTTCTGCTCCATGAGCTCGTGATCGCCGCGCAGCAGCAACAGCACGGGAGTGCCATCGATCACGTACACGAGCGTCTTTATCTGACGATCGACAGCGGCGAACTCGAAGTCCTTCGCCAGGGCGGCGATGGTCCTGATATTGGGCGTGGCGAAGCGCTCCGACTCCCCCTCCCACAGCTCATCCGCGATCTCGGGGAGCCGTGAGGTCGCCTTTTCGGTATTGGCCGCGTAGTCGCAGGTAGGGCAGTACGCGATGTCATCCTCACCCGCCTCCGATTCGACCATGAACTCGACGGACTCCGAACCTCCCATCCACCCGCTCGACGCTCGAACCGGGATCGCCTTCATCCCGAGCCTGGTGAAGATCTTGGAGTAGGCCTCAAAGTGGCGGTCGAACTGGACGTCGAGGCCTGCAGCGTCGATGTCGAACGTGTACGAGTCCTTCATCGTGAACTCGCGGACGCGGAGCAAGCCGCCCTTGGAGCGAGGCTCGTCTCGGAACTTGGTCTGCAAGTGATACCAGAGCTGAGGCAGCTGCCGATAGGAGGTGAGCTCGGCGGCGATCATGCTGAAGACTTCCTCGTGGGTCATCGCCAGCAGCAGGTCCGCTTCGCGCCGGTCCTTGAACTTGACGAGAATCCCCTCGACGTCGTCCCACCTTCCCGACTTCTCCCACGGACCGCGCGGGTGGACGACCGGCAGCAACATCTCCTGGCCACCGATCGCATCGATTTCCTCGCGAATGATCCGTTCGATCTTCTTTGTCACTCTCATCCCCAGGGGAAGAAGCGACCACGAGCCGGCCATCAGCCTGCGAATGAAGCCGCCGCGGACAAGAAGTCGATGGTTGACGGCCTCGGCATCAGCCGGGTCCTCGCGGAGCGTAGGGATAAAGGCGCGAGACCAGCGCATAGGCGCGGGAGGGTAGCGCCCGGATGTGGCGGTCCCGTGACACGCGGTCCTGCGGCGGACTTCGTATCCAGTGTCCAGTATCCAGTATCCCCACCGCCTCCTGGGAACTGGCTACTGGGTACTGACTACTCGCCTTTGGCCACTTCAGCGACTCGCTCACGACGCTGCAAGGTGCGATTGGCGTCACCCTGGGAAGCCAGCAGGGCGGCGGCGGCATCCGCAGATGCTCGTGCTGCCGTCTCGTCGGCGGCGGCGAGCCGCGCCTCCACTCCCTCGTCCACGAGGCGACGCGCCTCGTCGACGAGGGCGGCGACCATCTCTGCTTCCGGAACCACGCGCACAACTTGCCCCTTTATGAAGAGATGCCCCTTGCCCCGGCCGGCGGCGATCCCTATGTCGGCCTCGCGCGCCTCGCCCGGGCCGTTGACCACGCATCCCATCACCGCGACCTGGATCGGGAGCCCCGCTGCCTGCAGCGCCTGCTGCGCCTCGGTGGCCACGGCCACGACGTCGACCTCGGCGCGACCGCAGGACGGACAGGCGACCAGGTCTACTTCCGATCGTTCCCGTAGGCCCAGCTGTTCGAGGAGGCGCCGGCCCGCCTCTGCCTCCTCGACGGGATCTGCGGTGAGTGAGAACCGGATCGTGTCGCCGATCCCCTCCAGCAGCAGGGTCGCGATCCCGGCGACGGACTTCATCAGACCGGCCGGCGGCGGACCCGCTTCGGTGACGCCGAGGTGCAGTGGGTAGTCGACGGCATCGGCCAACAACCGGTACGACTCGACCATCGCAGGCACCTGGCTGTGCTTGACCGAGATCTTGATATCGGTGAAGCCGGTCTCTTCGAGAAGACGGACTTCGTTGAGAGCAGACTCGACGAGTGCCGCCGGCGACGGTGATCCGTACCTCTCGAGCAAGTCCTTGTCCAGCGACCCAGCGTTGACTCCGATGCGGATGGGCACTCCCCGCTCTCCGGCCTCGGCAGCGACGGCCCGCACGTGGTCCGGCTTGCGGATGTTCCCCGGGTTGAGACGCAGCCCGGCAACTCCCGCTTCGAGGGCGGCCAGGGCGAGACGATGTTGGAAGTGGATGTCGGCGATGATCGGTACCGGAGAACGCGGCACGATCGCCGCAAGCCCTTGCGCGGCCGCGACGTCGTTGCAGGTCACGCGGACCAGGTCGGCGCCCGCGCCGCGCAGTGCATAGACCTGAGCGAGCGTGGCATCGACGTCGGCGGTCTTGGTGGTCGTCATCGACTGGACGGAGACGGGAGCGTCCCCTCCGACCGGGACGGATCCGACCCTGATTTGCCTCGTCTGCCGGCGCTGCAACATCACAGAGTGAAGGGGTTGGCGATATCCAAATATATGGCCAGCGCGCCGAGGAGGAGCATGAATATCACCACGGCGGCGGCGATCGGAGCCAGTTTGGCGACGTCGGCCGTCCGACCCCTGATTCGTTCGTAGAGGGCAACGGCGAAGTGCCCCCCGTCGAGCGGGTAGATGGGGAGGAAGTTGAAGAGGCCCACGAAGACGTTTATCAGGGCGATGAGTTGGAGGGTGAAGCCGATCCCCAAGTCCTCCGTCTGAGCCCCGATGCGCACCAGGCCGATCGGGCTCGCCGGCCTCGTTTCGTCGATCGCGTCGGTGTCGCCGGTCAGAGTCGCACCGATCAGGTCGCCGAGGCCGGTGAACAGCTGCCACATCCCGCTGAGCGAGGCGACGGTCGCCTGGCCGATCGACGCGCCGGAATCGACTAGCGCCGCCGCCGGATTGAGGCGCACGGTCACCGGCGTCGGCGTCACACCGAGGTGCCCGCGCTTGCCGCCGGCGTCATCATCCAAGGAGGCGAACGTGGTGGTGAGGCTCTGCGCCGAGCCGTCGCGGTCTACCACCAACTCCACGGTTTCGCCGGGACGCGCCCGGATCTCGCGTCGCACGCTGTCCCAATCGGGCACCGCCACACCGTCGATCGACACAATCGTGTCCCCCGGCTCCACACCGGCCAACGCTGCAGGTGACCGCGTGCCATCCTCAAGCGTCGCTTGTACTTCGCCGACGGCGGTAGTCACCTCCTCGGACCCGACGACCGTGGCCACGAAGAAGAAGATCAGGTAAGCGACCACAAAATGGCTGGCAACACCGGCAAGGACCACGACTGTCTTGGAGGTGAAGGACTTCTCCCGGTAGGTTCGCCCCAGGTCCTCCTCAGGCACCTCCTCGTAAGGGTTCATGCCGACGATGCGCACGTAGCCGCCCAGGGGGATGGCCTTGACGCCGTATTCAGTCTCACCGCGTTGTGTCGACCACAACCGGGGGCCGAAGCCGAAGAAGAACTCCGTGGCCTTCATGCCGGTGGCCTTTGCCGCGAAGAAATGGCCCGCCTCGTGCACCATCACCATGGCGATGATTCCGAAGAGGACGATGAGGCCACCGGTCATGTCCGTAGGCTCCTTGGGGGGTCGGTCACGCTAGCCAGCGCCATGGGCTAGCAGGCGCCGCCGATGTGGCCGTGGGCAACGGCCCGCGCCTCTCGATCCACGGCGAGCACGTCATCGACGGACGTCGGTTCACCGGCAACGACGTCCTCGAGCGTCCTCTCCACGACGACGGGGATTGAGGTGAATCCGATACGTCGCTCCAAGAACGCCTGCACCGCCACTTCGTCGGCGGCGTTGAGCACGGCGGGCGCGGATCCGCCGGCGCGGCCAGCGGCGTAACCCAGGCCCAGGCAGGCGAACGCCTCGACGTCCGGCGCTTCGAACGTGAGGTCGGTTCCAGCCAAGGGAAAGGGCTCCATCTTCACCGCCGACCGTCGCGGGTGAGTGATGGCGTACTGGATGGGAATCCTCATGTCGGGCGCGCCGAGATGGGCCTTCAGCGAGCCGTCGACGAACTCGACGAGAGAGTGCACAATGCTCTGGGGATGCACGACGACGTCGATCCGGTCGTAGCCGATCCCGAACAGATAGTGAGCTTCGATCACCTCGAACGCCTTGTTCATCAGGGTTGCCGAGTCGATCGTGATTCGCGGCCCCATGTCCCAGGTCGGGTGATCGAGAGCATCGTCCACGGTTGCAGTCTCGAGTTCGTCGCGGCTCATGCCGCGAAACGGCCCACCCGACGCCGACAGCACGATGCGGGCCACCGCCTCCGTGCTCTCGCCGGAAAGGCACTGATGGATCGCAGAGTGTTCCGAGTCGACCGGGATCAGCTCCCCGTCGCCCGTCGCCAGGGCCTCTAGAACCACCGGCCCTCCAGCGACGAGGCTCTCCTTGTTGGCCAAAGCGAGACGGCTCCCCGCCCGTAGCGCGGCGACCGAGGCGGGGAGTCCGGCCACGCCCACGATCCCGTTGACGACCGTGCACGAGGGCAGCGAGGCCAGCTCGACGAGTCCCTCGGACCCGAACACCACCCGGTCGCCCCAGAGGGACTCCAGGTTCGATCTCTCGCTAGGGGTGGGCCCGGCAACTCCTACGCGCGCGTCCGGCCGTGCCGCTGCAAGCTCGCGGAGCTCGGGCGACGCTCGGCGCGCTGCGATTGCCGCAACCTCGAGTTCGAGCCGGTCGGCCACTTCCAGCGTCTGCCGGCCGATCGAGCCGGTGGCGCCCAGAACAACGAGGGGGTTCACCCCAGATAGCCGATCGTCTCGTAGAGAACCCATATGGCGGGGATCACGAACAGAAGGGCATCGATACGATCGAGGACCCCGCCGTGGCCGGGCAGGGCCGATCCCATGTCCTTCACCCCGAGACTCCGCTTCACCAGTGACTCAGCCAGGTCGCCGAGGGGGGCGACGACAATCACGATCAAGCCGAGGACGATGCCCGCTTTCAGATCGAAAGGCCCCCATTCGAGATATCCGATGGCGCCGGCGGCAACCATGGCGAGCACCACGCCGCCGGCAAGGCCCTCGATCGTCTTGTTGGGGGAGAGCACCGGAGCCATGGGGCTTCTCCCCCAGGTCCGCCCGAAGGAGTAGGCACCGATGTCCATGGCGGCGGTGACACCGACGATTGCAAGCACCAGCACTTGGAAGTCGGAGGATCGGGCGATGGGAATGGCGAACGCGGCGGTGCCCACGACCCAGGCCAGCCCGAGGATCGTCAGTCCGCCGTCGGTCAACGCGTCGCGACGGGTTGGGGCAAAGGCGTAGAAGAAGAAAGTGACCATCGAGGTCAGAAGGAGGACGGTGGGGATGGCCAGTGGTCCGTGGTACCAGGTCGCCACGAGCGTGCCTACGCCCCCGAGCAACCCGAAGAGGCTGAGTGGGAGAAAGCCGCGGCGGCGCAGCGTGCCGTAGAACTCGACCAGTCCCAGCATCACTATGAGGCCGAGGAAGGCGACAAACGCCGCCTCGTGCCACAGCAGCGATCCAAAGAGGAGTCCTATCAGAATGATGCCGGTGGCCACCCGGACGCCGAGATTTGACGGTGCCGGAGGGACGTAGTCGTCACCGACGCCTAGGTCGCCCCCGAGGTCGGCCACGTCCTCGAAGCCGACGACTCCGGTCTCCACGCCGGGCATGGCGGCGCTCAACGCCTGCCACTGCGTGTCCTCCTCGCCGGCTTCGGCAATGGCCTCGGCGAGACCGCGGTGTTCCACCGTGCCCCCGGCGGCGAAGACCTGCTCTTCCAGTTCGGGATCGCCTGCGTAGGGGGCGTCGATCTCCTCCGTGACCATGTCGGCCATCGGCTCCGTCGCCCACACTTCCGCATCGGAGAGTTCCGCCGCGAGGTCGGCCTCGGCAATGTCGAACTCTTCCTCCATCTCGGGGCCGGGGAAGGCTTCGAACCCCTCGGGTGGAGGAGGTGGGGTCGGCTCTGCCGCCGGAGCCGCGGCGGCTTCATTGCGCTCGACGGCATCCGCCACGGCAGCGTCCCAAGGCTCATAGCCCTCCGGCACCGATGGCTCGGTGGCCGGCGCCGCGGTTTCGGTGCTTTCCGGCTCTACCTCCTCCGGCTGCTCCACGTCGAACACGTCGGCGGGAGCCGACTCCTCCCACGCGGCCCGCCCCTCCCAAGCGCCCTCGTCCGCCTCGAGCTCGGGCGGTGCCTCGATCTGCTCGTGTTCTTCGTCTCCCTCTTCGACATCGGCGAACCACCCCGCCGGCACCCGGCCGGGGTCGTCTTCGAAGGCCGGATCATCGGGGGCCTCTGCGGTGGCTCGGTCCTCCTCGACCTCGTCGTCCGGCCTGGCCGGGGTGATCTCGGCCTCGGTGGCCGGCAGCAGGACGTCAGCGGGGCCGACATCTTCGGAGGGTTCAGAAAGGTCGACGACGATGGACTCCTCGTCTGGAGCCGCCACGTCTTCCGGCACCGATCCCGTCGCCGCGTCGTCGGCGCGACCGACTTCCTCGGTCTCGACCTGTTCGGCGACGGCCGGCGTCTCCCCCGTTGCTTCCGCGACCAAATCGGCGACGATCGAGTCGATGGGTGCGGTGTCCGTGTCTTCGGCCGGCGCCCAGACTGGCGGAGCGGCATCGACTTCATCCGTGTCGCCCAGCTCCTCGAGTGCCTCGACGACAGCCGCGTCGGTATCGGCATTTGCCGGGGCCTCGGGAGGCTCCCGTGCCTGCACGGCAAGCTCGGCGTCCGTCTCCTCCGGCCCGTCCTCCGGCGGCATGAATGGGGTGTGGTCCTCGACTGCGTCGGGCTCCACCAATGTGTCGGCGTCCCCAGACGACTGCTCCGTGGGGTGCTCTGCTTCCGGCTCTATCGCGGCGCCCACGAAGCCATCATCGATGACGTCTTCGCCCTTTGCCTTGCGGCGGCGGAAGAAGGAGAGGCGGCGCCGCTTCTTCGCCGGCGGCCCCTCCTCCCACTCGTCGAGGTCCTCGGGCGTGGCCACCTCGAGAGCAGAATCGGGCGGCTCCGCAGGCGCCGTCAGCTCCTCGCCCCCCATGAAGGCTTCCCACTCGCCCCGTTCCGAGTCGTCGACGACATCCGGCTCCTGCAGCACATCAAACGCCTCGGGCCCCGCAACCCCGTACTCCCCAGCCAAGGACGGTTCTGCCGCGGCCGACACATCGGTCCCGGCTCGAGTCTCCACATCGGCATCCGGCTCCGCGTTATCAGCCGACGGCTCGGCGACGGGCACCTCGGTCGGCTCGAGTACGGCCTCCGTCTCCACACCAGCCAGGGACGGTTCTGCCGCGGCCGAGACATCGGCCCCGGCTCGAGTCTCCACATCGACATCCGGCTCCGCGTCATCAGCCGACGGCTCGGCGTCGACCGCCTCCGGCTCCTCCGACTCCTCATCGAAGAGACCGGGCTGATCCGCAGCGACCTCACCGGTAGAAGCCAACGCGGCTAAGGCGGCGGCCAGGTCGGGGGAGCCTTCGGCAGCAGCTTCCGCGGCCGGCTCCGGAACCGTCTCTTCGATCGGTTCATCGGCTTCAGCCTCTTCGATGACCTCGTCGACCTCTGGTTCCGCGGTCTCCAGCTCTTCCGCCACCTCAGGTTCGAAGCCGGTCGCCTCGATCGCGGCGTCGGCCTCGGTTGTTTGGCCGATCCACGACGGCTGATCGACCCGAACGCTCGGCTCGGCCTCCGGCTCCCCTTCGGCGGTCCATGCCGGCGCCGGGTCTTCCTCGCCTTCTTCGGGTTGGCCGCGTCGTGTCAGGCCCTCCCGCTCCAAGACTGCATCGAACGGATCGGGCTCGTCCTCTTCGACAGCGCCTTCCTCCTCAGCGGTTGAGCCGGCGTCCGTCTCGACATCCCCCTGTGCCGCAGCCGTGGGCGCGACATCCGCAGCCGGCACGGCCCTCTCGGACTCGAGTTCTTCCTCCTTTGCGGCTGCGGCGACCTCGACGTCGTCCGCCTCGGGTTCGGCGCGACGCCGGCGCCGTCCGAAGCGGCGCCGTTTTTGCTCGGCAAGCTCTTCCGCCGCTTCATCGTCGACTTCTGCGGTCTCTTCTGGAGGTGCCTCGATCTCGCCTTCAGCGGCGTCGCTCGACCATCCGGGATGCCAGGGGTCACCCGGATGCGGCTGGAAACCCTCTTCGTCGCTTCCGGTCACGCGCCTCCCTACGCGCGAAGATCACACCTCGAGAAGCTCGGCCTCTTTGTGTTCGAGCAACTCGTCGATGCGAGCCACGTGCTTGTCGGTGATCTCTTGGAGTTGGTTCTCGCCGCGATGGACGTCGTCCTCCGACACCTCTCCTTCGAGGGACTCGATGTCGTCTTTGGAGTGGCGTCTCACGTTGCGCACCGCGATGCGGCCGTCCTCGGCCATTTGACGCACGACTTTGATGAGCTCGCGCCGTCTTTCCTCAGTGAGAGGAGGAAAGGCCAACCGAATGACGTTGCCGTCGCTCGCAGGGTTGAGGCCCAGGCCGGAGACCTGGATGGCCTTTTCGATATCGCCGACCGACGACTTGTCATACGGCTGCACAACCAGGAGTTGGGCTTCGGGCACGGAAATCGAGGCGAGTTGCTGCAAGGGCGTGGAAGTCCCGTAGTAGTCGACCATCACCCTCTGCAGGATCGCGGCATTGGCCCTGCCGGTGCGCACCGTGGCGAACTCACCCTGGACGTGCTCGACGGCCTGACCCATCTTGGCCTCGGCCTCGCCCAGGAGTTCCTCGATCACGATCGCCTCCTCTCAGCGGACGAGCGTCCCGACTGGCTCCCCGCGGACGGCGCGGGCGATGTTGCCCGGAACGGTGATGTTGAAGACCCTTATCGGCAGGTCGTTTTCCATGCACATCGTAATGGCGGTGCTGTCCATCACCCGAAGACCTCTTTCGAGCAAATCCATGTACCGCAGCTCGCCAAAGATCTCCGCCGACGGATCCTCTTCCGGGTCGGCAGAGAAGACCCCGTCGACACGTGTCGCCTTGAGCACCAGGTCCGCGCCGATCTCGGCAGCCCGCAGAGCGACGGTCGTATCGGTCGTGAAATAGGGGTTGCCGGTCCCGCCGGCGAAGATAACGACGCGGCCCTTCTCCAGGTGCCGCATCGCCCGTCGACGGATGTACGGCTCGGCCACCTGCTCGATCGTGATGGCCGTCTGCACCCGGGTAGGGCATCCTGCCGACTCCAAGGCGTCGCGCAACGCCAAGGCGTTGATGACCGTCGCCAGCATGCCCATGTAGTCCGCATTCGCTCGGTCCATTCCGGCAGCTGCGGCCTCCAGTCCGCGGAAGATGTTTCCCCCGCCCACGACCATGGCGATCGCGTGCCCCTCTGCATGGACCTCGGCGATCTCTGCGGCGACGGCTTGGATCGTCTGCGGGTCTATTCCGTATCCGACCGCGGGATCGGCGAACGCCTCTCCCGACAGCTTGAGGGCGACCCGGTGGCTCAAGCCTCGTCACCCTCCCCGATGCCGACTCTCACAAAGCGGCGTACGCCGATGTTCTCTCCCATCTGCGCCGCCATCTGTTCGACCATCTCGCCGACCGTGCCGTCGAACTTCTCCGGATTCACAAACGCCTGGTCGTAGAGCACAGTGTCCTCGTAGAAGGCGTCTATCCGGCCGGCGACGATCTTGGCGATGATGTCGTCGGGCTTGCCCTCATTGCGAGCCTGCGCGGCGATGAGCTCCTCTTCCTTCTCGATCACATCCGCCGGCACGGCGGTGCGGTCCACCCACTGCGGCCGATACGCCGCCACGTGCATCGCGATGTCACGTGCTGCTTCCTGGAATTCGACGCTCTTGGCCACGAAGTCGGTCTCGGAGACCAACTCGACTAGAACCCCGATCACCGGGCGATCCGCCTGCACGTGCAGGTAGTGGCCAATCGTGCCTTCGTTCGTGGCCCGGTCCGACCTCTTGCGGGCCGCGGCCAGGCCTCGTTCCCGCAGCACCTCGGCGGCCCGCTCGGCGTCGCCACCGGCCTCCTCGAGAGCCCGCTTGGCGTCCATCATCCCGGCACCCGTCGCCTTGCGGAGGGCGGCCACGTCCTGCGCGGTGATATCACTCATCGGGGTCGGACTCTCCGCCTCCAGCTGAGTCCTCGGACTCGGAGGATTCGTCCTTGGCCTTGGCGCGGGCCACCTCGGCCCCTTCGACACAACCCGCGGCGACCACATCTGCCATCAACTGGGCGGAACGGATGGCATCGTCGTTCCCCGGGATCACGTAATCGATCAAGTCGGGATCGCAGTTGGTGTCGACGAGCGCCACGACCTTGGCTCCGATTCGCGACGCTTCCTTGACGGCAATCGCCTCCGTCTTGACGTCGACTATGAACACGACCTCCGGGCTGCGGTGCATGTCGCGCACCCCGCCCAGCACCGTCTGCAGCTTGGTGAGTTCCCGCCGCAGCTTGAGCCGCTCTTTCTTGGGGAGCGCCTCCATCTCACCGGATTGATCCATCCGCTCGAGTTCTCTCATGTAGAGGATCCGCTTGTGGATCGTGGCGAAGTTGGTGAGCATCCCGCCCAGCCAGCGGTGGTTGACATAGGGCATCTCGGCGCGCTCCGCCGCCTCCTGGATCACGCCCTGGGCCTGCTTCTTGGTGCCGACGAACAGCACCGAGCCGCCGGCCGCGACCGTGTCCCGGGCCAAGTCGTGCGCCTTCTCGGCCGCCTCGAGGGTTTGTCTCAGATCGATGATGTGGATCCCGTTGCGCTCCGAGAAGATGTACGGGCGCATCTTGGGGTCCCAGCGCCGGGTCTGGTGTCCGAAGTGGACTCCGGCCTCGAGCAGCTGTCGCATGGTGACGTTGGCCACCTGTGCCTCCTTCTTGCGGTTGCATCCTCCGCCTGCCCCCGGATCTCCCCGGAACCGCCGAGGCGTGCTCCGACCGCGGGAGTCTGCAGCAGACGTGTGTGATTCAGCGGGAGTGTAGACCTATCGCTGGCCTGGCTCGATCATCCGGTTGCGCAGGCTCATGACCGACTTCGTATGAATCTGACAGACGCGAGACTCGGTGACTCCGAGGACCGACCCGATCTCGGCGAGCGTCAGCCCCTCGTAGTAGTAGAGGGTCACCACGAGCCGCTCCCGCTCCGGGAGGCGGTTGATGGCATCCGAAAGGAAGTAGCGGGTCTCCTGCTTTTCGAATGACTCGCCGGGTGATCCCATCCGGGCATCCGAGAGCAAGTCGCCGATCGTCGCTGAACTTCGCTCAGTCGGATCGAGCAACTCGTCGAGCGCCACGAAGCCGAGCCCGGCGATCTCGCCCAGTTGGTCCTGGAGCGTGGCCACCGGGATGCCCATGTGCTCGGCCAACTCCTCTTCGCTCGCCGTGCGTTTGAGACGGTGCTCGAGTTCGTCGAGGGAGCGTTGGATTTCTCGGGCGCGAGCCCGCACCGACCGGGGAACCCAGTCGAGCGCCCGCAACTCATCCAGGATCGCGCCGCGGATTCGGTTCACGGCGTACGTTTCGAATTTGATGTTCCGGTCGAGATCGAATTTATCGATGGCGTCGATCAAGCCGAACATCCCGTACGAGATCAGGTCCGACTGCTCTACGTTGCGGGGCAGGCCCACGCCCACCCTGCCCGCGACGAACTTGACGAGCGGCGAGTAGTGGAGGATCAGGCCCTCACGCGCCTTCTCGTCCCCATCCTTCTTGAAGCGCCCCCAGAACTCCTCGATATCGGAGTCGCTCGGTTCAGGCGCGCGGGTGCGATCGCTCATATGTCGCCCTGAGATGGCGGCGGGATACGGCAGTGTAAATCTGGGTCGTGGCCAGTTCAATGTGCCCCAGCAGCTCCTGGACGGTCCGCAGATCGGCGCCTCCTTCCAGTAAATGGGTCGCGAAGGAGTGGCGCAGCGCGTGCGGGAACGTCCCCAGTCGGGCCTTGGCGACGCGCCGCACCCCGCGAGTGTCGAGCGGGCCTCCCCGAACTCCCAGCCACAGAGAGTCACCGGCGGTGGGGCCGGCAAGTCGAGAACGGCCCTCGTCGAGGTAGCGATCCAGAGCGCGACGCGCCGGGCCGGCCAGCGGAACCACGCGTTCGCGCCCACCCTTCCCTGCCACGCGAACGAGGTCGACACCGGCGACATCACCCACGCTCAAACCCGCGAGCTCTGAGACGCGTAAGCCGGTGCCGTAGAGGACTTCCAGCAACGCGCGATCTCGCAGCGTCACCGGGTCGTCACCGGAGATGGAATCGAGCATGGTCCCCAGCGGTTCGGCGGGTAGCGCTTTGGGCAGTCGATGAGGACGGCGGCGCGTCGGCAGTGACGCCGTCGGATCGGCCTCCACCAGGCCGCGACGCAAGGCGTCGCCGTAGAAGGAGCGGACTGCAGAGGCTTTTCGCGCCACAGATCGGGCCGCGTATCCGCGTGTCAGCAGATTGGCATGGAAGCGGCGCAGCGTCGTGCGGTCCACAGCAGTGATTCCCTCAAAGCCGTAGCGGTCGCAGAAGTCGAAGAACTGGGCGAGGTCACGCCGATAGGCCGCCACCGTGTGCTCGGAGAGGTTCCTCTCCGAGTCGAGCCTGTCGAGGAAGGCTTGCACCTCCGCGGCGGCCCAACCCGGCGTGCTTGGTATCGAACCCACCGACCCATCGTCGTGGGCGCTCGCCGCCAGGTCAACGACTGGCCGGAGGCCCCAAGACGAGCGACAGGGCGGAAACGAGGTCCTCGGCGCCCAGGATCGGCACGGCGCCGTCCCGAATGAGCAGATTGCACCCCACCGACGCCTCCCGATCGACATCGCCGGGCACGGCGAACACGTGCCGACCCTGGTCCAGGGCATGAGCAGCGGTTCCGAGGGATCCGCCGGTGACCGCCGACTCGACCACGACCACCGCCGCAGCAAGTCCAGAGATGATCCTGTTGCGGGGCGGGAAACGCCATCCCTGCGGAGGCGTCCCGGGCGGGTACTCAGTGACCACGGCGCCGCCGCCGGCGAGGAGCTGCGCGGCGAGGCCGGCGTGTTCACGCGGGTAGGTCACATCTGAGCCAGATCCGAGGACCGCGACGCCGCGCCCTCCACCCTCGACCACTCCGCCATGGGCTGCGCCGTCTATTCCCCTGGCCAGTCCGGAGACGACGATCCAGCTCGCCTGAGCACACGCCCGCCCGAATTCGGCTGCGAGCCGCCGCCCATACTCCGTACAGCGCCGCGTCCCCACTATCGCCACCGCAGGCTCGGCTGGCGTCTGGCCTTGCCGAAACAGCCACTGCGGAGGTGACTCCAGACGCTGCAGCATCATCGGAAAGGAGTCGGCGCCGATCGGGTCGAACTCGATGCCCCGCGCCGCCAGCGTTGCCGAGCAGTCGTCGGCGTCGCGCACCGCCGCCTGAACCTCGTGGCCGAGACGGCCTAGCTCGGCGGCGCGCACGACGGCACGAGCCGATCCGAAGCGCTCCAATAACCCGGCGCAACGGTCGGGGTGGAGTCCGAGAAAGGCAAGCCGCAGCAGATCAGCGCGGCTCATTCCGCTCTGCGCAGCGCCAACGCCTCCTCCATGTGGACGGCGGCGACCGTCTCCCTCGGCTCGAGGTCGGCGATGGTCCGCGCCACACGCCGGATTCGATCCCACCCCCGAGCAGTCAGCCCGGAACGGTCGAAGGCCTCCAGCAACAGGCGGCGGGCAGCGGGCGACCACCCCAGCCGTTCGAGCCCGGCCTTGTCCAGCCCACGGTTGAGGCCGCCACGCGTCGCCTGCCGCGCACGAGCGGCAATCACCCGGTCGCGCACCCGGGACGACGATTCGCCCGGCGGGCCGGCCAAGTCTCCGGCGCGCACGCGTCCGATCGCGATACGGACGTCGAGTCGGTCGAGCAGCGGGCCGCTCAGTCGGCGCCGGTACCGCTCGACGGCGTTGGGAGTGCAGCGGCACGGGGTGCGGTCGTCACCCAGATACCCGCATGGGCAGGGATTGGTCGCTGCCAGCAGCTGAAACCGTGCCGGAAAGGCGACAGAGGCGCCCTTGCGGGCGACGTGAACTACTCCTCCCTCTAGCGGCTGGCGCAGAGAGTCGAGGAGGTGCGGCGGGAACTCGGCCAGCTCATCGAGAAACAGGACGCCGCGATCGGCCAGCGTCGCCTCACCGGGAACGGGCACTCCCGACCCTCCGCCCAGGATCGCCGCCGGGGTAGCGCTGTGATGGGGGCAGCGCACCGGAGGCCGCGGCCCGTCCCGCGGAGCCCTGCCGCCGGCGGCCCGGGCTCGGGCGACATCCATCTGCTCGTCGCGGGAGAGATCGGGCAGGATGCCCGCAAACGCTCGGGCGAGCATGGTCTTACCCGAGCCCGGAGGACCCACGAGGAGCAGATGGTGGCCACCGGCGGCCGCGACCTCCAGAGCGCGACGCGCCTCTTGCTGTCCCCGTACGTCGGCAAGATCTACTTCGGAACCGTCGGCATCCAGGACCAGCGGCACTTCCGGCTCACCGACGTCCGTGCCGCGGGCCGCCGCCACGGCCTGCGCCAGCGACACGACACCCCGCACCGATCCCCCTGGCATCCGTGCTTCTGCCGCGGCGCCGGCCGACACAATGCACGTCCGGCCATGCTCGGCCGCAACCAGGCCAGCAGCGAGACCCCCTCGGGCACCTCGCACCGCACCGTCGAGCGCCAGCTCGCCCAGTGCGACCACATCGCCGACCCGTGGCTCCACCGTGCGAGCGGCGGCAAGGACGCCGAGGGCGATGGGCAGGTCGTAGGCGGACCCGACCTTGGGGAGATCTGCCGGAGCGAGGTTCACCGTCACCCTCCCGCCGGGAAAGTCGAAGCCGCTGGCCAGCACGGCGGAACGCACTCGCTCCCGCGCTTCGCGAACGGCGGCATCCGGCAAGCCGACGATCACGAACACGTCCTTGGAGGCGCCTCTGACATGCGCCTCCACACGCACCGGGCAGGCGTCGACACCCACCAGGGCGGCAGACATGACGGAGGCGAACACGCCATCAAGGTATGGGCCCGGTGCGACGCTTTCTAGGAGTCTGGCCGTCCTCGGAGCGACGCCCTACCGGCCCTTGAATTCGGGCGGCCGCTTCTCCAGGAACGAATTGAAGCCTTCGGCGGCATCCTCCGACGTGAGCAGGATCGACTGAGCCTGCCCCTCGTAGGCGAGCGCCTCGTCGAACGACATCCCGAAGGATTGGTCCATGCCGGCCTTTATGAACCGCTGAGCCAGCGGGGCTCCGGCCGCCAGCTCGGCAGCTAATTCGCCCGCCGCGTCATGCAGCTCGTCTGGTGGAACGACGCTGGCGGCGATCCCGTACTCAAGCGCTTCGGCCGCCGAGATAATGCGGCCCGACAACGCCAGTTCCTTGGCTCTGGCCAGACCGACGCGCCGCGGCAACAGCCAGGTCCCACCGAAGTCGACCGTGAGGCCACGCTTGACGAAGATCTCAGTGAAGCGGGCCCGATCCGACGCGATGAGGACATCGCACCCCAGAGCGAGGTTCATCCCCGCCCCGGCCGCCACGCCGTCCACTGCGGCGATCGTGGGCTTGGTGAGGCGGTGCAGGGCTCGCGCCGCTCCGGCCACCCGAGCCATGGTCCGCTGCCACGCGGCGATCCCTCCCTCGGCCTCACTCGAGCCGACGTCGAGGCCCGAGCAGAAATCTTCACCCCGTCCGGTTATCACGAGTGCCCGAGCCGACGACGCCTCGAACTCCGTGAACACTTCGGCGAGCGGAACCCATTGGTCGGAGGGAATCGCGTTACGCCGCGCCGGGTTGTCGATGGTCAGCGTCCTGACCGCGCCAACGTCTTCGACGGGGAACATGGCTGGGACACTACCCCCACCTACCATGACCGCATGGGGTTCAACCCCTTCCGTGCACAGCGGAAGACCGCCGTCGACGTCGCCATGGTGGTCGGGTCCATCCTGATCGCCGTGGGGTTGGTGCTGTGGGCGGCCACCGCGTAGAGGTCGTGACCCCCGTCCAGCCCTACGCCGCCAGAAAGCGCTATCTGTGCCCCGGCTGCGACGGCAACATCGAGCCCGGCGAGGGACATTTCGTGGTCGTCCCCGAGTTCGAGCCCGACCTGCGCCGCCACTGGCACCGCGCCTGCTGGTATCAGGAGGGGCGGCGACGCTACGGCAGGTAGCCAGCGCCTTCCTCCTAGCCGGCAGGCAGCGCAGCCTGCGGGGACCCCACCGGGCATCTGAACAGCAGCGCCGTTTGGTCCGTGCCCTAGCCGCGCATCATCCACACGCGTCGCTCACCGTGGCGATCGGATTGGGACAGAATGAACCCTCGGAGGGCGGTGCGCCCTTGCCTCAACCCGCACCTCGATACCAGCAGATGGTGACACCGGACGCTTCGACCTCCACAGTGACCAGATCCAGCCTCCGAGGTTGTGGTCTGAGGCGCCGCATCGCCGCCCGGACTGCGCCGGTCTTGTCTGTAGTGAAATGGACCCGCGGATCCGCGCCCGTCTTCACTTCAACGGCCGCCAACGTCTCCCCATCACGGATGAGCAGGTCGATCTCACCCCTCCCCGATCGAATGTTGCGACCCACGATGCGGCACCCGCGCCGGGCAAGGAAGGCAGCTGCTGCCTGCTCCCCCAGATCTCCTACGAGTCTCCGGTGGGAAGCTCCAGATCGGGATGCTCGACCTCTTCCACGTTGACGTCGCGGAAGGTGAGCACGCGCACCTTCTTGAGGAACCGAGCCGGCCGGTACATATCCCATACCCATGCATCCTCGAGCTGGATCTCGAAGAACACCGATGAGCCGGCTTGCTGCGTCTTCATTTCGACGTTGTTGGCCAGGTAGAAGCGCCGCTCGGTCTCGACCACGTACCGGAACATCGGGAGCACGTCGCGGTACTCGCGGTAGATCTGCAGTTCGACATCCGACTCGTACCGCTCGAGGTCTTCTTCGCTCATCGCCTCTCCTGCAGGGGGCCGTGGGACGAGGACCGCGGATGTTACCGCCGAACGGGACCTGTACTCCTTGGTGTTCTTCGTGCCCTGATGATGCCGACCGGGAGTGACAGGAACGGCGCAATACGCGACTGATTCAGATCCCGCCCCACCGGCTCGGCGGCCAGACGCGTATGAAAGCACGGCCCACGACGTCGGCGACGGGCACCGGGCCGAAGCGCCGGCTGTCCTCGCTCTGATTCCTGTTGTCCCCCATGACGAACACGTGCTCCGGTGGAACCTGCAGGGGGCCGAAGTTCGCCATGCGCACCGGGCGGGTCACATAGGGCTCGTCGACAATCGCTCCGTTGACTATCAGGCGGTTATCCCTGATCTCGATCGTGTCGCCTTCGACCGCCACCACCCTCTTGATGAGCGCGGTGTCCGGCGTCGACAGGCCCAGCGCCTCGGCCACGTTGCGCACGATGGCGCCCAGGATGTTCTCACCGTCGGACCCCGTCTCCAGGGGCGAGTCGAAGACGATCACGTCTCCGCGCTCCGGCTCCCCGAAGCGAAACGCCAGCTTGTTGACCATCACGCGGTCCCCCTCCACCAGGGTGTCGCGCATCGAGGCCGACGGGATGAAGAACGCCTGCACGAGGAAGGTCTTGATGAGTACGGCGACCACGAGCGCCACCACGATGAGGACCGGGAGCTCCTTCCAGAACGCCCGGCCCGACCGCTGTGGCTCGCCCACGGCGGCAGCCGAAGAGGAAGAGGCCGCCTCTTCCTCGGTGGCATCGAGAACCGCCGAGCCTTCGCCGACTTCGGCCTCAGGGGCGACTCCTGAGGGAGGATCCGCCGCCGCGGGATCGTGGCGGTCGAAGGGGTCGGAGTTCACGGCGGGAGGCTACCGCAGCTCACCGGGTGCGCCGCGTCGGTCCCGCCGCGGCAACCCGGCTCTAATCGCGCTTTTCCTTGATGCGGGTGGCCTTGCCGACTCGGTCGCGCAGGTAGTAGAGCTTGGCGCGTCTCACGTCGCCCTTTCGCGTCACCTCGATCCTCTGGATGATGGGAGCATGGACGGGAAAGATCCTCTCCACACCTATCCCGAAACTGACCTTGCGCACCGTGAAGGTCTCTCGCAAGCCTCCCCCGTCGCGAGCGATGACCGCGCCTTCGAACACCTGAACGCGCTCCCGCCCGCCCTCGACGACGCGAACGTGCACTTTGACGTTGTCGCCGGGACCGAAGTCTGGGATGTCGTCGCGGAGATATTCGGCTTCGACTTGGTCAAGCGTGTTCATCGGGAGTCCCTTCGGAGGTGCGCGGACGATCGTCCGGCGCCGGCGGATGATACCTGCCGTCCTCCCCCGGGACGAATCCCTCCATGAGGTCCGGACGGCGCCGTTTTGTGCGGTGGAGACGGCGCTCGCGGCGCCATTCCTCGATCCGGCCGTGGTCGCCGCTGAGAAGCACCTGAGGCACGTTCCAGCCCTTGTATTCGGCGGGCCTCGTGTATTGGGGCTCTTCCAGAAGCCCGTCGCGAAAGCTCTCGCTGCCCACCGACTCCGGGTTGCCGACGACTCCGGGGATGAGGCGGGCCAGCCCTTCGACGATCACCAGAGCCGCCGCTTCTCCCCCGGCGATCACAAAGTCCCCCAAAGAAACCTCTTCGTCGACCAGGTGCTGGCCGACGCGTTCATCGACGCCCTCGAAGCGGCCGCACACCAGCGTCACGTGCCCTATCCCCGACCAGCGATCGAGGTGGGCCTGTCTCAGCGGCTGTCCGGCGGGTGTCAACAGAACTCGGTGCGAGTCGCGCAACGGCGCGAGGGCAGCGTCGAGCGGCTCGATCATCAGCACCATGCCCGGGCCACCGCCGAACGGAGCATCATCGATCTGGCGGTGTGGGCCAAGCCCGAACTCGCGGAGATCCACGAGATCGACCTGCACGACGCCGTCGGCGAGGGCCCGCCCGACGATGCTCACGTCGAGCGCCGACGTGAAGAACTCGGGAAATGCCGTGACGACGGAGATGCGCACCGCGTCAGCGTATCTCCAGCACGCCGCCAGGCAGCGGTATCGTCGGGGAATGCATCGCCGAGCCGGATTGCTCGTCGCCGTAGTCGTCGTCGCGCTGATGGCGGTTCCCGGCATTGCCGTCGCTCAAGTAACCGGCGACTGCGACATCACGTTCAACGGGGTGGCAGTCGACCGCATCGACTCGCTCGGTAGCCCACTAGAGCTCGACACCGACGACCTCCTCATCTTCGCGGGAAGCGATGCCGCGGGAACCGTCGTCGCCGAGGTCGTGATGATGATCGGTCCTGTGGCGCTCGATTCGGGAATAGCCGCCTACGACGCCCCACAGGAGGAGTTCACAGCGACGATCGAGATCGCCGATGTCGCCGCCTTCGGAGTAGGCCTCTATCGGGTCCACGGCTCGACCCTGAACTGCACCGCTGATGCGTGGCTCCGAGTCTCGGGACGCTTTCCGCTGGCGACTCTGGTCGGGCTTCTCGGCATGGGACTGACCCTCGGAGGAATCACCGGCCAACTCGGCGCCGTCGCGTCTCGCCATCGCTGGGCGCGCTCGGCGGCAGCGCTCGGAGGGCTCGCCACCGGGCCGGGGGTGACGCTCATCGGTCAGCAGTTCGGCAGGTTGCAGGTGTCCCTGCCATCGATGCTCGTCATCACCGGGGCCGTGGCGTCGCTCGGTTTGCTGGCGGCGATCTTCTGGAGCCCGGCGCTGCGGGAAAAGCGGCGCGCCCGAACCAGCGGCACCGCCACCGCTTCAGCCGCCGCAATGACGGGTCCGGGTGCCGCGACCGAACCTGACCCGGAGCCGGCCGAAGACCGAGATCTGGCCAGGATGGGCGACACGACCGTCATGACCGCGAAGCCACCACAGCCCGCGGTTACCTCGGCGCCCTACTGGTGCTACGTAATGGCCTCCACCGACGTGTTCGACCTAATGGATCACACGACCACTGTGGCTTCGCTGGAACCGGGCAACTGGTATCTGGCAAAGCGGACCCTGAGCGGATGGGTGCACGTCGTCGCCGACGACGGTACCGAGGGCTGGGTCGCCGAAGGAGCCGTGCACCGCCAGGGCTGACCCGTGCGGGTTACGCCGACGCCGTCACTCGGCAGGCTCGACCACCTCGTAGAGCGTCGTCCGCCTCACCGGGGCCCTCCCCGCGGCGGAGATTGCTGCCTCCATTTCGCCCGCACCCACGGTCTCACCGTGAGCGGCGCCGGCAGCCCGAGAGATGTTCTCGTTCATGAGAGTTCCGCCCAGGTCGTTGCACCCGGCGCGCAACAGAGCCGTTGCTCCATCGAGACCCAGCTTCACCCACGACGCCTGGACGTTGTCGATGAGCCCGTCGAAAGCGAGGCGGGCCACCGCATGCACGAGAACCACCTCGTCCCAGGTGGGTCCCGGCCGAGCGCGGCCCCGCAGGAAGATCGGCGCGCCCATGTGGACGAAGGGCAACGGCACGAATTCGGTGAAACCCCCGGTTCGCTCCTGGATCGTGCGCAGCACTTCGAAGTGGTTCGCCCACGAGGAAGGACCGTCGATGTGGCCGAACATCATCGTCGCCGTGGACCGGAGCCCGAGTCCGTGGGCTACCAGCATCACATGGGCCCACTCCGCGGTGGTGATTTTGTCGGGACAGAGATGGGCCCGTACCGCGTCGTCCAAGATCTCCGCGGCCGTCCCCGGAAGAGTGCCCAGGCCTGCATCGCGGAGCCTGCCGAGGAAGTCGGGCACGGACAACCCGAGGGTCTCGGCTCCCTGCCACACTTCGAGAGGTGTGAACCCGTGCACGTGCATGTCGGGGACGGCCTCCTTGACGGCCTCGACGACAGACACGTAGAACTCGCCGGTGAACTGCGGGTGGATTCCCCCCTGCAGACACACCTCCGTCGCACCCGCCTCCCAGGCCTCCCGGGCACGGAAGGCGACCTCGTGAACCTCGAGCAGATAGGGCTCGCCACGTAGATTCAAGGAACGGGGGCCCTTGGAGAAGGCGCAGAAGCCGCACCGGAAATAGCACTGGTTGGTGTAGTTGATATTGCGGTTGACGACGTATGTGACGGTGTCGCCAACACGGCGACGGCGCAGCTCGTCGGCAACCCGTGCGATCGCGTCGACCTCGTCTCCACGAGCCCCTAAGAGGATCTCGACGCCGTCGCGAGCGGGACGGCTCCCCTCCAAGGAGGCCTCGAGCAGCCCCCTGATCCGCGGCCGGAGGCAGGCGAACCCCGCCGGTGCCGGCTCGCCGACCCAGAGGGCATCGGGCCACTCGGCAGAGAGGCGGTGTGCCGGTAGAGGAGCACGCTCATCGCGACCCGGAGCCCAGCGATAACGGGGCCGTGCTGCCCCGCTGCCGTCCAGGTGGCTGAGGGCCGTGGTGAAGACGGCTTCGGGGAGCTCCGCGCGCAGCTCATCGACCGCTATTCCCGGGGGAAAGGCAGATCGCTCCACCAGCAGCCCGTCGAGGGCCGCGCGCAGCTCACCGATGCTCTCGGTATCCCAGTCCCGCAGCAGCAAATCGCCTGCGCCTTTGCCCACCGCCACTACGGCGTCCTCGACCGAGTCCACAAAGGTCGAAACGACTGCGTCTACTCCAGGTGCGACGAGCATTGCCGCCGCGGCGGCGACGCTGCTCCTCCCCGTCCTCAAGAATGCGGCTTTGCTCCGGGCAACGGCGTCGAGGACCGCTTCAGCAGGGCCGGAGTCGACCACGGTGATCCGCCAGCCCGCGACCCCAGCCTCGACCAAGGGCGGGACATGCTCGGGAGCGACCACCAGCGCCGGCGCGACGGGACCAGAGCCGGTGGCGACGCAAAGGATCCCGCCCTCGAGGCAAGCGGCGACATCGTCATCGCTCGGAGCCTCGAGTTCTAGAACCGTCGTGCCCTCGCGGCGCCTCGTCGCCGCCCACTGTGGCGCCACCTCATCCGCCGGACGCGTGCGGACAAACGTGATCATGCCGCTTCCATCTCGGCCACCACTGCGTAGCCGTCGTCATCCATCGCCGCTTCCACTTTGGGCAGCAACGCGGGGTCGATCCATTCCTCTCCTATGTACTCCGGATAGACGGGCAGCCGGGGGCGGAGCGTGAACCCCGCGGCCTCGGTGCGCGTTCGTAGTTGGTCGAGATGGGGCCACGGGGCTTCGGGGTTCACCCAGTCGATCGTGAGCGGAGACACGCCACCCCAGTCGTTGATGCCGGCGTCCAGATAGACCTCGAAGTGATCCGTCAGGTTCGGCGGCACCTGGAGATTCATCCCGGCACCGAGAATCCAGCGCGCCGTGGCGACCACGCGGGCGAGATAAGGCACTGTGGGCTCGGCGTCGCCACGCTTGGGCGTGTCCGCCTTGGCGCGGAAGTTCTGCACGATCACTTCTTGGATGGCCCCGGTGGCGTCGGCCAGGTCGCGCAACACGAACAGGCTCGCAACGAGCTCTTCGATCGTCTCGCCGATGCCCACCAGGATCCCCGTCGTGAACGGGACCCGGGCCCGCCCGGCAGCTCTGATGGTCTCGATGCGCTTGGCCGGGTCCTTGTCGGGACAATCGTGGTGCGGCATCCCGGGCTCCATCAGGCGGGGTGACGAGTTCTCCAGCATCAAACCCATGGAGGGGTTCGAGGGACGGAGCAACCGTATGGCGGCTTCGTCCATCGCTCCCGGGTTCGCGTGGGGAAGGAGGCTCGTCTCGGCTGCCACCCTCTCCGTCATACGGGCCACGTATTCGATGGTCGACTCACAGCCGTGACCGGCGAGGAACTCGACCGCCTGCTTCCAACGGTCTTCGGGCCGGTCGCCCAGCGTGAACAGCGCCTCGCTGCAGCGCTTGGCGGCGCCGGCTGCGGCGATCGCCAGCACATCGGCAGGCTCCAGGAACTCGCCGCCGGCGCCGGGAGGCTTGGCGAAGGTGCAGTAGGTGCAGCGATCCCGACAGAGGGTCGTCAGCGGGATGAACACCTTGCGGGAATAGGTGATCGTCCTGCCGCGTCCGTCGTCACGCAGACGCCGCGCCTCCGCAAAGAGGCCGGGAACATCCCCTCGATTGCGGATCAGCCGAGCTGCGAGATCGGGATCGGGGGCGGGGAATGGCACCGGGGCACGGTACTAGGAGCGGCTCCACTAGCGGCTGGCCTGCTCTGCGGGAGCGGTACGCTGAGACGCCTCAGAAAGGACGCCATGACCGAGCCGGTACGAGTCGGCTTGATGGGCTTCGGCCGCATCGGCCGCAATGTCTTTCGGCAGCTGGAAGACGAGCCCGCGATCGAGGTCGGAGCGATCTCGGACATAGCGGACCCGGCCGCCCTCGTGTATCTGCTCGAGTTCGACACCATCTTCGGCAGGTTCCCGGGCGACGTCACCCTCGACGAGGGCGATCTGGTGGTGGACGGCCGCCGGATCCCGATGCTTGCCGGCGCCGACCCGGGTGAGGTCGATTGGGGAGCGCACGGCGTGGACATCGTCGTACAGGCCACGCGGCGTCACCGCACCCTCGCCGAGTGCCGGCGCCACATAGATGCCGGAGCCCGAAAGGTGATCCTGGCATCGACGCCCGAGGACTGGAACGAGATCGACACACTGATTTCCGGCGTCAACGACGAGGTTCTCGGCCCCGAAGATGACGTGATCGCCCTGGGGTCGAACACCTCGAACGCCCTGGCCCCGGTGCTTCGGGTCCTCGATGAAGCGCTCGGACTCGACAGGGCGATGTTCACCGTCGTGCACGCCTTCACCAACGAACAGCGTCTCGCCGACGTCCCCGGAGGGGATCTGCGCATGTCGCGCGCCGCCGCGGAGAACATCATCCCGGCCGCAACCAATTCCCCGGAGATAGTCGAGCGCGTCCTCCCAGGCCTTGCCGGCCGGTTGTCCGGGATCGCGCTCAACGTGCCGGTCGCAGATGGCTCCAACGTGGATCTGGTCGCCTTCGTGGAATCGGCGACTACGCCGGAGGCGGTCAACGAGGTGATCCGCGTCGCAGCCGCCGACAGCGAGATCATCGACTATACGGACGACCCCATCGTCTCCAGCGATGTGATAGGTAACCCGCACAGCGCGCTGTGGGACGGCCAGGCGACCATCATCATCGGCGGCACGATGGTCAAGGGAATCATCTGGTTCGACAACGGGTGGGGATACGCCGCCCGGGTGGTCGATGTGGTCGGAAGGATGGCCACGCTGGCCGGAGCGGAGGTGGAGGCATGAGAGTCGCCATCAATGGGTTCGGCAGGATCGGTCGCAGCGTCTATCGGGTCATCGCACAGCGTCCCGAATCGGGCATCGACATCGTTGCCATAAACGATCTCGCCGACGACGAAATGACCGGATACCTCCTCAAATACGACACGGTGATGGGCGAGTTCCCCGGAGAGGTCGTCATCAGCGACCGCCATCTCGAGGCCGGCGGCCACCGCGCCCGGCTGCTGACAGTCCGCGATCCGGCCGAGCTGCCCTGGGCCGAGATGGAGGTCGACGTCGTGGTCGAGGCGACGGGGGCGTTTCGCACTCGCGACGACGTGATGAAGCACATCGAAGCCGGGGCGCAGCGGGTGATCCTCACCGTGCCGGCTCGCGACGAGCTCGACGCCACCGTCGTGCTCGGCGTCAACGACGACGATCTGACCGATCTAGTGCAGATCGTGTCCAATGCCTCGTGCACCACGAATTGCCTGGCTCCGATCGCCAAGATCCTGGACGACGCCTTCGGCATCGAGCGCGGGATGATGACCACCGTCCATGCCTACACCAATGATCAGCGGCTCGCCGATGTGCCCCACAAGGACTTTCGGCGTAGCCGAGCCGCAACGGAAAACATCATTCCGACCACCACCGGCGCGGCAAAGGCCGTCGGGAAGGTACTGCCAGAGCTGGACGGGAGGCTGGACGGTATGGCGATGCGGGTCCCCGTTCCCGACGGCTCCACCGTGGACCTGGTAGTCGAACTGAAACGCGAAGTCACCGCCGACGAGGTCAATGCCGCGGTTCGCGCCGCGGCGGATGGTCCCCTGCGCGGAATCGTGCAGTACTCGGAGGAGCCCCTAGTGTCGACGGACATCATCGGCAACCCGCACTCGAGCATCTTCGATGCGCCGTCGACGCAAGTACTTGGCGGGAATACCGTGAAGGTGCTGGCCTGGTACGACAACGAGTGGGGCTACTCCAATCGGGTCGTCGACCTGATCGAGAGGCTCGGCGCCCTCGAACCCGCCCCGGCCTAGACGAAGGACCGCGCTCACCTAGCGCAACAGCCGCAGCTTCTCCCGCCGGACCGACTCGATCGTCAACCCGCCCCCGACCACTGCTGCTACGACGGCGGTCAACACAGCCGCATCGAGGAAATCGACGAAGGCGGCAGTAATCCCCAGCACCCCGACGAGACCAATCCGCTCCCAGGCGATGCGTCGCGTCCACCGCCACACCATGTAGGCGACCGCGGACACGAACGACATGAGCCCACCCACCAGGGCCCAGCGGTGGCCTGCCGCCAGGACGGAATCCGGATGGGCCAGCACCTCCTCCGCACCCACGGCGAACAAGATGACACCAGCGACCAGGGGATAGTGACCCAGCGAGTAGGCGTCCCGCCCCAGCCGGCCCAGCTCCACGCTGCGGGCGGCGCGCAGCGCACGCTCGCCGGTCCGGAACGGCCAGTCGAAGTACGCCCACCACAGGCTCAAGGCGATGACCAGCGACGCCGTGCCGCCGACGTAGAAGGCAATTGAGCCATCGTGCCCCACAGTCCCCAAACCGATGGCAATGAGAGCCTCACCGAGAACGATGATCACAAAGAGGCCGTGACGCTCGGCGAAGTGGGCGGCGTCGATCTCGAACTCGTAGCGCCCTGCGACGAGCGCGCTGACCAAGTTCACGGCCACACCGCCGACCCAGAGCACCGAGCGGAGATCGCCGCTCACAAACCCGCCGATGAGCACCAACGCCGCACCGGCCAGCATCCGGGGCACGTAGGCGAGCACCCCTTCCATCTGCTCGCTCCCGCGAGCGCGCAGCCAATAGAACACGCCGGCGAGGGACATGACGCCGAAGTAACCGGTCCCAAAAAAGGCGCCGTCGTCGATCCAGGCATCGCGCACGGCGACCGCAAGCACGAAGGAGCCCGCGGTGGCCAACAGCAAGACGACGCGGGGGCTGAACTCTTCGAAGTCGGTGTATCCGCCGAGCCACGTGTACTGAGACCAGGCCCACCACAGGAGGGCCAGGACGACCGCGGCGCGCCACAGCGTCGGCCAATCGAGATGGCCGTGGATCGACGCCACCACCTGCGTGATCCCGAAGACGAAGACGAGGTCGAAGAAGAGCTCCACGAAGCTGGCGCTGCGGTCCTCTGAGTTCAAAAGAGACCCTCCGGAGCGTCGATCACGATCCGACCATCGCGTGGATCTCCGACGATTGCGGAGACGAACGGCACCAGCACCTCTGCTCCTTCCGGGGTGGCAATCACAAGGCGGTCCTGGCCCGGGCCGAACTCGACGCGTTCCACGCGACCCAGGCGCTCTCCGCCGAGCGCAACGGCGTCCAGCCCCTCCAACTCCTCAGGCCAGAACTCCCCGGCGGTCAAGGAACGCCTCGCCTCGGCATCGATCGTCAACACCGAGCCACGGAGCGCTTCGGCGTCGGGGCGGGTCTCCACGCCGATGAAACCGATGATCAACCCGCGGTCCCGATAGGCGCGGACGCTGCGGACGACTAACTCCCTGCCGCGGTCCGTGACGAACGTGGCTCCTAGAACGAAGCGATCCGGATCATCCGAATCGGGCAGCACCGTCGCCTCGCCGCGAAGCCCGTGCGGCCGCCCGATGCGCCCCACGACGACCCGATCAGTCGATGAACTCAACCTCGGCCTGAAGACCTTCCTCATCGGCCGCGGCCTGGGCCACCACTCGAATCGCCTTGGCGACCCTGCCTCGTCTTCCGATGACACGGCCCATATCGCTCTTGGCGGCGCGAACCTCGGCCGTGACCTCGTCCGGTCCCTCCTCGACGATCGTCACCTCGACCTCGTCTGCGTTCTCGACGATCTCCCTGGCGATGTACTCGACGACTCGGTTGACGATCTCACCCTTCACGACGTCTCCTCCTCGCCTTCTTCTCCAGCCTCGGCGGCAATCTCAGGCTCGGCCGCAGGCTCTTCTGCAGCCTCTGCGACCGTCTCGGTGTCGGCGGGCTCCGCCGCCGCTTCCTCTTCCTCCGGTGCGGCATCGACGGCATCCGCCGCGGCCTCGGCGGTGCCTTCTTCGGCAGCAGCTTCTTCTGCGGCGGCGGCTACCGCAGCATCGTCCTCCGCATCCTCGGCCTGCGCCACCTCATCGACGACGTGCACCTTCGGATCCTTGATCTTGATGGGGCGGGCTTCCAGGGCTCCGGAGATCTCCAGCAGCTTCCTCACCGCATCCGAAGGCTGCGCACCGACGGACATCCAGTATGCGGCGCGTTCGTTGTCGATCTCGACGACCGAAGGCTCCTGGCGCGGGTCATAGCGCCCGATCTGCTCTATGTAGCGACCGTCGCGCGGGCTGCGACCGTCGGCGACCACGACCCGGTAGGTGGGCTGCTTCTTCTTGCCCTTGCGCGTCAGGCGGATCTTGACCGCCATGTCTACCTCTTCTTCTTCCGTCTTCGGCCGGGAACGCCGAGCCCCGGGATGGGGCTGCGACCTTCGGCGAAGGCCTTCATCAGCTTCTGCGTCTCGGCAAACTGCTTGAGCAAGCCGTTGACGTCCTGCGGCTTGGTGCCGGAGCCGGCTGCGATCCGGCGCCGCCGACTCCCGTCGATCGATTTCGGATCGCGCCTCTCCGCAGGTGTCATCGATCGGATGATCGCTTCGACCTTGGCCAGGTCCGCATCGGACACGTCGGCCTGTTTGAGGGCCGATGCGCCCGGGAGCATACCAAGCAGTTGGCCCACATTCCCCATCCGCCGCACCTGCTGGAACTGGTCGAGGAAGTCCTCGAGCGTGAAGGAAGCAGTGCGCATCTTCTCGGCCGCCTGCACCGCCTGCTCTTCGTCCCAGGTCGCCTCTGCCTTCTCGATCAATGTCATGACATCACCCATGCCCAGGATCCGGGATGCCATCCGCTCGGGGTGAAACACCTCGAGGTCGTCGAGACCTTCGCCGACGCCCGCGAACTTGATTGGCCTGCCGGTGACAGAACGGGCCGATATGGCGGCTCCGCCGCGCGCATCACCGTCCAGCTTCGAGAAGACCAGCCCCGTGAGGTCGGCTCGGTCGAGGAAGCCGGCGGCCACGTTGACCGCGTCTTGGCCGGTCATGGCGTCGACCACCAACAGCACCTCGTCCGGCGCCGCGACCTTGCGCAACACCGCCAGTTCGTCCATCAGTGCGTCATCGATCTGGAGGCGTCCTGCCGTGTCGACGATCACCGCGTCACGACCATCGGCGGCAGCGCGCTTCAGAGCAGCCTTGACCAGCTTGGCCGGTCTGGTGCCACTCTCCGCGGCCAGCACGGGAACGTCGAGCCGCTCGCCCAGTCGCTGCAGCTGTTCGATCGCGGCAGGACGGCGCAGATCTGCGGCAACAAGAAGCGGGTGCTTGCCCTGACCCTTGAGTCGCGCTGCCAGCTTCGCCGCAGTAGTCGTCTTTCCCGAACCTTGCAGACCCACCATCAAGACAACCAGTGGGGAGGCGGAGGCCAGCGGGACCGCCTCGGAGCCGAGGGTGGCTATGAGCTCCTCGTGAACGATCTTGACCACCTGTTGGCCTGGAGTGAGGCTCTCTGCCACCTCCGACCCGACCGCGCGAGCCCGCACCCGGTCGAGGAACTCCTTGGTCACTTTCACATTGACGTCGGCCTCGAGCAACGCCAGGCGGACCTCGCGCAAAGCGGCATCGACATCGACCTCCGCGAGGCGTCCCTTGCCGCGCAGCCCGGTGAAGATTCGACGAAACCGATCGGTGAGGTTGTCGAACATTGACCTCAAGGTTAGGGAGGCGTCTCCTGTTGTCTGGACGAAGCCAGTCATCCGTTTCCCGTTTCCCGTTTGCGGATTGCGCATCGCGTATCGCGCCCGGAGGGCGATCCGCAATTCGCAATTCGCCGCAAGACGAAGGGCATCACCCAACTAGCCTCACCTGAGTCACACTTGGGAAGCCCATCATGCAGCTCACCACCCTCGACCACCCCCTCGCCCGGCACTATCTGACCGTGCTGCGCGACCGGGATACCGAGCCCGAGGAGTTTCGCAACGCCGCCCGCCGCCTCTGTTACGCGCTGGTGATGGAAGCGACGCGGGATCTCCCCGCCCACGGGGTGACGATCACCACACCTCTCGAGGAGACGGCCGGCCACCGCTCCTCGGACGTCGTGGCAATCGCCGTCCTGCGCGCCGGCCTCGGGCTTCTCGATGCTGTCGTCGATCTGATTCCTCACGTCAAGGTGGGATTCGCCGGAGTGCAACGCAACGAGGAGACCGCAGAGCCGATCGAGTATTACTTCAAGCCGCCGGATCTGGCCGAGGCGACCGTGCTCATCCTCGAACCGATGCTGGCCACGGGTGGGTCTCTGTCGTGGGCGGTGAGCAAGGCCAAGGAGTCCGGCGCACAGCGCATCATCTGTCTCTGCGTCGTGGCGGCCCCCGAAGGCGTGGATCACATGCGTGCCGAGCATCCCGACGTCGACATAGTGGTCGCTGCGTTGGATCGGGATCTCAACGACCACTTCTACATCCAGCCCGGCCTGGGCGACATGGGGGACCGCCTGTTCGGGACGACGTGACAGGGGACTTCGAGGCGCGGGTAGGGGAGGTGCTTTCCCAACTCGCGCCGGGGGACGTCACGACCTACGGCGAAGTGGCCGCCGAAGCGGGCAAACCCGGAGC
>JABAOE010011598.1_pt7 | contig 33228 bp, 31 predicted proteins | sample 7062141 | NCBI WGS metagenome assembly JABAOE01 (sample SAMN14538627, study PRJNA623070) | marine sediment metagenome | biome: marine biome [ENVO:00000428]; feature: marine pelagic biome [ENVO:01000023]; material: deep marine sediment [ENVO:00002113] | place: India: Gulf of Khambhat ...
CCTGCAGGATTCGGTGTTCTACCCGCTCGTAACGGGCAGCCCGACCGGGACGGGGCTGGGCCTGCCTGCTGCACAAGAACTGCTCAGCCGTCACGGCGGCCTGATCGAGTTCGACAGCCGGCCCGGTCGTACCGTCTTCTATGTTCGCATACCGCTCGTGCAGCAGGGAGCCGCAGGGGATGACTGAGCGGCCGCTCAACGTCTGGGTCGTGGATGACGATCAGTCGGTGCGCTGGGTCCTCGAGCAGGCGTTACAGCAAGCCGATATGCTGCCGCGCAGTTTCGAGCGGGCTGAGCACCTTCTTGAAGCCATCGAAAAAGAAATGCCGGATGTACTGATCACCGATGTCCGCATGCCGGGCATGAGCGGCATCGACCTTCTCGACCGGCTGAGCACCATTGCGCCGGGCTTGCCCATCATCGTCATCACCGCGCACTCCGATCTCGAAAACGCGGTTGCGGCTTACAAAGGCGGTGCGTTCGAATATTTGCCGAAACCATTTGACATCGACGAGGCCATCGAGCTCGTCGTCAAAGCCGCACAGCAAATATGGGGGGCGGGACAGGAACATGGAACCGATGCTGACCGGATGTCGTCGATCATCGGTCGTGCACCGGCGATGCAGGAGGTGTTTCGTTCTATCGGCCGGCTCGCCGGCTCGAGCATGACCGTGCTGATCACCGGTGAATCCGGGACCGGCAAAGAACTCGTCGCCCGCGCGCTGCACGAGCACAGCCCGCGAGCCGACAAACCGTTTATTGCGCTCAATACCTCGGCGATAGCCGCGGAGCTGCTCGAGTCGGAGCTCTTCGGCCACGAGAAGGGCGCGTTCACCGGCGCCGATGCCCGGCGCGTCGGCCGCTTCGAGCAAGCCGATGGCGGGACGCTCTTCCTCGACGAAATTGGCGACATGTCGCCGGCGTTACAGACCCGCTTGTTGCGCGTACTGGCCGAAAGCGAGTTTTACCGCGTGGGCGGTCAGGCGTCGATCAAGGTCGATGTTCGAGTCATTGCGGCAACCAATCAGGATCTTGCCCGGGCGGTAAGAGAGTCTCGCTTTCGCGAAGACCTGTACCATCGCCTCAATGTCATTCGCATCAGAATCCCACCGCTGCGGCAGCGCCGCGAGGACATAGCCCTGCTGCTGCGACACTATCTCGCCAGGGCGGCGAAGGAGCTCGATACGGCGCCAAAGGGTGTGGATGCCAGCGCGCTCGAACTGCTCGAGGCGTATGACTGGCCGGGCAATGTGCGCCAGCTGGTCAATGCCGCAAGGCGTCTGACCGTCACCGCGCCCGGCCGGACGATCACGCTGGAGGACATATCCGCAGACATCGGCGGCCGCCGGAGCGCGCAAAAAGGCCTCCAGGAGTGGACCCGCAGCCTTGCATCCTGGGCGAGCACCCAGCTTGGAGCAGAGGACAACGTGCCGCTCGTTGCGGAGGCCCTGCCGCAGTTCGAGAAGACCCTGATCACGGCGGCACTCGAAAAGACCCGTGGCCGGCGCCAGGAGGCCGCGAAACTCCTGGGCTGGGGGCGCAATACGCTGACCCGCAAGATGAAAGCCTTACACCTCGACTAGTTAACGAATGCGCCACACAAGACATGGCACCTGCACAGCGCTTCGAGTAAGAAGATGCGGAGTTCCTGCGGCGCTCAGGTTTGCAGTGAGCCGCTCAGCTCCTGGATCGAATCGATACCGTGTCTGTCGCAATATTCTGATAAGCCCGCGTTGATTTTTTGGCACAGCAGCGGATCGTAGAACAGCGCGGTGCCGACGCCCACGGCCAAGGCGCCCGCGATGATGAACTCGATCGCGTCGTTGGTGTTCATGATGCCGCCCTGACCGATGATCGGCACATTGTGCGGCGCCGCGACTTCGTAGACTTCCCGGGTTTTGAGCAAGGCGATCGGCTTGATCGCGGGTCCGGAAAGCCCGCCACGGACATTGCCGATGATCGGCCGGCGCGTCTCGGTGTCAATCGCCATGCCGGTGATCGTGTTGATCACGGCGAAGGCGTCGGACCCTGCCTCAAGGCACAACCTTGCGTTCTCGCGGATATCGGTCTGATTCGGCGACAACTTGGTGATGATCGGCTTGCTCGTCTCCGCTCGGCACGCCGCGACGACGCGTGCGGACATCTCGGGAACGTTGCCGAAGTGCACGCCGCCCTCCTTGATGTTCGGGCAGGAGATATTGATCTCCATAGCGTCGATCGGCGAGTCTTCGAAGCGCCGGGTTACCGCGGCATACTCGTCGATGGTCGAGCCGCAGACGTTGGCGATGAAGCGCGTCTCGGAAAAGTCGAGACCGGGCAGAATTTCTTCGACAACCTTGTCGACCCCGGGATTCTGCAGGCCGATCGCATTGAGCATCCCCATCGGCGTTTCCCAGATCCGGTGCGGCGTATTGCCGAGCCGCGGCTCAAGAGTCGTGCCCTTGAGGACGACGGCGCCGACATCACGGTTTGAAAACCCCTCGACCCGCGTGTACTCCTCGCCGAAGCCCACGCATCCGGATAGCAGCACGATCGGTGAGGCTAACGGCAGCCCGCAGAAGTCGACATGAAGCGCCTTGGATTGAGCGGAGGTCATCGGATGCGGCATTCTACGCGTAGTTCTGCACACCCGCCACGAGCTCTGTTCTTCGACGCTACATGTTCAGCCTGATTCTTTACGAGCCTGAAATTCCGCCGAACACCGGCAACGTCATGCGCCTGTGCGCGAATACCGGCGCGGCGCTGCATCTTATCGAGCCGCTCGGCTTCGATCTCGAGGAGCGCAAGTTGCGCCGAGCGGGCCTCGATTACCGGGAGTTCGCGAGTATATCGACGCACGCCGATCTCGATAGCTGCCTTAAGGCACTTGAGTTTCCGCGCCTGTTTGCACTGAGCACGCGGGGCCGCACGCGCTACGATACGCCGATATACCGGCGCGGTGATGCATTCCTGCTCGGCCCCGAGACCCGCGGCTTGCCGCAGGACATCCTCGACGGGCTGCCCGCCGAGCAGAGACTGCGGCTGCCGATGCAGAGCGGGAGCCGCAGCCTCAATCTCTCCAACACCGCGGCCGTGATCGTCTACGAGGCCTGGCGGCAACTCGGCTTTCGTGATGGTGCCTAGCTCGCCGCGGGCTCGATGTTGCTGTTCAGTCGGAACAGGTTGCCCGGATCGTACTGGCCCTTGACCGCACGCAGCCGCGCATACGCCGGACCGTAGTTGCCCGCCGCCTCCTCGCCGTCGAAATCGATATTGTCATAGTAGCCGCCCATGTGCGGCTCGACCGCGGCGAACAGAGTGCGTGTTTCCGCAATCATTTCTGCGTCCTGGGCGGGATCCATCCAGCCGGCAGCGAAGACCAACATGATTTCTGCATTGCGGTGCGGGAATGCGGTGTCAGTCTCGCCGACGCGTTTGACGGCGCCGCCGGCAACGTGATTGGCAAGGAACAAACGCGGGTTGTAGGCATCGATTAGCGTGTCGACGAGCCCTTGCGTCCATTCTCCGACCATGCCGTTTTTGGCATACGACCGAATACCGTGGCCGAAGACCGCGTCGTTGTTCGTCTGCATCACCATGTAGTCCTGCATCGTGACAGCATCGACTAAGGGCGTACCGATAGCGCGCAGCGCCGCCAGCTCTTTCTCTCCAGCGGCCGGGTCGCCGTTGTAGACAACATCCATGATCACGACGTCGCCAGCGTTCGGATCACGCGCCATGACCGGGCCGACATACATTTCGTCGGACAACCCGGCCGACCACTCGGCATAGAATTCGAGGACGTCGCGCGCCTGGTCGATCGGCCAGACTATGCTCCCCGACAGCACGTTGCGGTCGAACGGGTGCAGTTCGAATTCGAATTCAGTGACGACGCCGAAATTGCCACCGCCACCTAAAAGCGCCCAGAAAAGATCCGGCTCCTCCTCGGCACTCACCCGCCGCAGCTGCCCGTCCGCCGTAACAATTTCAGCGCCCCGGAGATTGTCGATTGCGAGTCCGTACTTACGGTTCAGACGACCGAAGCCGCCGCCGAGCGTGAAGCCCCCCACACCGGTGTGCGACACCACCCCGGCGGTAGTCACGAGCCCCTTTTCGAGTGCTGCCGTATCGAGCGCATTGAGCAAAGCGCCGCCTTGTGCCCGCGCGCGCTTGCTCGAGTCGTCCACCTGCACTGTGTTCATGCGTGACAAGTCGATCATCAGACCGCCTTCGCAGACCGATTTGCCGGGCCAGCTATGGCCGCCGCCGCGCACAGCCGTCAGCAATTCGCGCTCGCGAGCGAACGTGACCGCTTGGCTTACGTCGTTGGCTGTCATGCAGCGCGCAATCAACGCCGGACGCTTGTCATGCATGCCGTTCCAGATCGTCCGCGCGGCATCGTAGTCGGGATGGCCGGACAGGATCACCGGGCCGGTCATGCTCTCGCCCAGTTCCTTGATGGCGGCTTTCTCGAGTTCGAGTTCAGCGCCGCCTAAAGACACGCCACGGATACTCGTGTCGGCCTGGGTCGCGACCGGAGCTTGTTTCTCGCAGCCTGGCAGCATGGGCACGGCGACCGCGATCCCGGCGGCAAGTGAAGTCCGGCAAAACTGTCGTCTGTCCATTTTTATCTCCTCAAGAATTGTGCTGCCTGAATCGTTTGAGCTTAGCCGATACCAAGGCAATTGCAATGGACCGGAAGCTCGGGACGGGCCAATGACAGCAATGTCGGTTCAACTGGCGGCAACGATAACGCTGGCATGAAAGTGCCGTCCTTGCGTGTCACTCCGAGGTCAGTTTTCTGCCCATCAACTGACTCACAGCCTCCTGTGGCGGAACGCCCTCATGGATGATGCGGAAGATCTGCTGGCAGATGGGCATTTCCAGGCCCAGCCGATCGGCAACTTCCTTGACGGCGCGCGCGGCCATGACGCCTTCTACAACCTGCCCGATATCAGCGCGGGCCTCGGCTACCGAGCGGCCGGCGGCAAGGGCGAGGCCGAAACGGCGATTGCGCGACTGATCATCGGTGCACGTCAGCACGAGGTCCCCCATGCCGGCGAGGCCCATGAAAGTCTCCCGCCGGGCGCCGAGCGCCATCCCGAGCCGGGTCATCTCGACAAGGCCGCGAGTTATCAGAGCAACCCGGGCGTTAGCGCCGAAACCGAGACCGTCGGAAATGCCGGCGCCGATGGCAAGGACGTTTTTGACTGCAGCTCCGACTTCGACGCCAACAATGTCCTGGGACGTGTAGGCGCGGAAATTGCTGTCCGACAATGCGGCGGCGAGATCCCGCGCAAACTCATCATCGGTCGCGGCGATCGTCATCGCTGTCGGTAACCGCCGGGCGACCTCGTCGGCGAAGGTCGGCCCCGAGAGCACGGCACTCGGGCACTCCGTGCCGAGAACCTCTGCGGCGACCTGGTGCGGCAGCTTGCCGGAGTGCAGCTCGAAACCCTTACTTGCCCAACAGACCCTGGCGTTGGCCGCGAGTAACGGTTTGATTTCGATCAGGGTTTCGCGCAGGGCGTGACTCGGCACCGCCACGAGCACATCGCGAACGCCGGCAACACAGTCGGCCAGTGCAGTAACGATACGTATGTTTTCCGGCAGCTCGACACCGGGTAAATAACGTTCGTTGACGCGATCGCGAGCCATCGCCAGAAGACGATCCGAGTTCCTGCCCCAGAGCTGAACTTCGGCGCCGCAACGCGCAAACTGAAGCGCCAATGCCGTGCCCCAGGAACCGGCGCCGACGACGGCGATATGATTCGCGCCGCGCGCGCTTATTAGTGCGTCTCCTCCGAGACTGGCGCCGTTGCTGACCGCTGCTCCTGCGCCTTGGCATAAAGCGCGTCGAAATTAATCGGCTGCAGCACGAACTCCGGGAAGCCGCCTTTCTGGACCAGGCTTGCGATTGATTCACGGGCGTAGGGAAACAGGAGGTTCGGACAATAGCTGCCAATGATCGGAGCAAGCTCTTCTTCGGTGTAGCCCTTGAGTTCGAAAAGCCCGGCTTGCTGCAGCTCGACCAGAAAAATCGTGTTCTCTTCCTCTTTGGCGTCGATCGTGATAGTCAAAACGACCTCGTGCAGGGTTTCATTGACCGCGTTGTGGCTGCTGCGCAGGTTGAGATTGGTCTTCGGCGACCAGTCTCCTTGACCGAATATTGTCGGCGAACGCGGCGATTCGAATGACAAGTCCTTGACGTAGATCTTCGCGATTGCAAGGATTTTTTCGGCTTCGTTTTGCTTTTCGTCTGTCATGGATGTTCCCTGTTTCGATAATGTGAGCTCGGCGCACTTGCAGGCGGCCACATAAAAAATCTGCTCCGGCGTCGTTGTGGTTAAGGCTGGCTCTTCGTCTTCTTTCCGGCGACAACCGGCAGGCCGGCTTCACCCCAGGCCGCCATGCCGCCTTTGAGGCCATAGCTCCTTTCAAAGCCCGATTTGCGCAAAGTATCCGTAATCTTGGTCGAGCTTATGCCCGTATCGCAAACCGTGACGATGGGCCTTTTCCTGAACTTGGCAATTTTCTTACTGTTGACGTCGAACTCGTCGAGCGGAATATTTCTCGCATTGACAATGTGACCACGCGCAAAAGCCTCGGCAGCGCGTAGATCGAGCACTACGCCGTCGTTGTTGATCAAGGCAACCGCGGCGGCCGGTTCGACCGTGAATAAGCCGGTGGCTTTACGGCGCAGTTCCGTGTAGACCAGCAAAAAGAAGCTGACCATCAATAGACCCACGAGCACCGGGTTCGCGGACGAAAATTCAACGATTCTGTCCATTCGGGAAGTCGCGGCAAGGCCGCGCGTATGGCTTGTCGGCAAAGCGACATTATACCAAACTGCTCATCCATGAAGCGCTCTGCTGTTGCCATGCTGGTCCTGCTTACCGCCGCGGTGCCGTCGTTGGCGCAAGACGGCGAGCTCGCCTCGGTCAGAGAGCGCGAACTCGAGGAGGTACGCGAGCGCATCAGCGCCCTCAAGCGCAGCATGGATGGCCGGGCTCTCGAACGTGACCGGGTGACGCGGGAATTGCAGGAAGCAGAAATGGCAATCGCGGAGAAACGCGGTCGCATCCGAGAGCTCGGGCGCGAGCGTGACTACAGCATACGCCGCAAACAGCAACTCGAGACCGAACTTGCCGCACGCGGCGAGGAGCTCGATAAAGAAGCGGATGAACTTGCGACTCAGTTGCGCGCGGCATACATGAACGGCGGCCAAGAGCGTATGCAGCTATTTCTGAATCAGCGCGATCCGGCGAGGATCGGTCGGCTGATGGCGTACTACGGTTACCTGAACGCCTATAGAACGCAGAACATCGAAACCGTAACGGCCCGAATCCGCGAAATCGCTGAGCTCAGAGATGCGGCCGCCGCCGAGGCGGAGCGCATAGAGGCGATCGCTGATAAGCGCTACCGAGAGCTCACGGCCCTCAATACAGCGCAGGAACAACGACAGGCCTTATTGGCATCGCTCAGCCGCAAGCTCGAGGACGAGGGACGCGAAATCGAGCGGCTCGCGGGCCAGGAAAAAGAACTCGAGCGCCTGCTCGCGGAGCTGACGAGTATTCTCTCGGATTATCCGATCAATTCCGACGATCCGTTTGCGGCACACAAGGGCCGCCTGACTTGGCCGGTGGCCGGCCGGCTCATGCACGATTTCGGGCAGCCGCGGGTAAGCGACCAGTTGCGCTGGAACGGCGTGGTTCTGGCCGCGCCTCGTGGTCGTGAAGTTCGAGCGGTCTACCATGGCCGCGTCGTTTTTGCCGATTGGCTTGCAGGACTTGGGCTGCTGCTTGTCGTCGATCATGGCGGCGGCTATATGACGCTTTACGGTTACAACGAGACCATTCTCAAGAATGCCGGCGACTGGGTGGCGCCTGGCGATGTCATCGCTACTGTCGGCGATAGCGGCGGCCAGCCGCGCGCTGCGCTTTACTTCGAGATTCGCGAGGGCGCGCGCCCGGTCAACCCGAGGCAGTGGGTGACCCGGCAGCCGAAAGGCTGAAAAGGCCGCGGCGCGCGTATAGGCGCGTTTTCCGGGCTGTGTTATCGTCATTGGGCGTGCGCTCGAACGGCGCCGGAGGGGAGAAGTTCATGTCACTTAAAACCAGGGCTATTCTGGTTTTGGTCGTCGGTTCCGCGATGGGTTTCAGCCTGTCGCTTGGTGGCGGATTGCTTGCCGACAGGGATCGACCCACCAACGCCGAGTTGCCCTGGGAGCAGGCCCGTGTGCTGGCCGAAGTGATGGAGCGCGTCAAACGGGATTATGTCGAACCGATCGACGATAGCGCCCTGTTAGAGAGCGCGATCCGTGGCATGGTCGCCGACCTCGATTCGCATTCGCAGTACCTCGATGCCAACGAGTACCGCGACATTCGCATCAGCACCACCGGCAGCTACACGGGAATCGGTATCGAGATAGCCGAAGCTGACGGCACGATTCGAGTGATCACGCCGATTGCCGGTTCGCCGGCGGCGCGCTCGGGAATCCGAAGCGGCGACCAGATCGTTGCGGTCGACGGGGTTTCCGTCGAGAAAGACAAACTGCACGAAACAATCAGCCGGATGCGGGGCCGCCGCGGTTCGCGAGTCAGCGTCACCGTGCTGCGTGGCGGTGAGCTCATCCTTTACGAGCTGCGCCGCGAGGTAGTCCGCGTTGCGAGCGTGCATCACGAATTGCTCGAGCCGGCGCTAGGCTATGTTCGCCTGAGCCAGTTCAGCGAATCGACAGCACGCGAACTCAGCCGCGCCGTCGACGCCATGCAGGACGAGAGCGGCGGCCTGCTCGAAGGCCTCGTGCTCGATCTCAGGAACAACCCGGGTGGGGTGCTCGAGGCCGCGGTCGACGTGGCCGATCTCTTTCTCGACTCGGGTGTCATCGTGTCGGCCGAGGGCCGCAGCACGGACTCTCGATTCCTGCGTTCGGCGCATCGCGGCGATATTCTCGACGGCGCGGAGATGACCGTGCTCGTCAACAGCGGTTCGGCTTCGGCTTCCGAGATCGTTGCCGGCGCGCTGCAAGATCACGGCAGGGCACAGGTTGTAGGCACAGCCACTTTCGGCAAGGGGCTCGTGCAGACAGTCATGCCTCTTTCTCGGGGCAGGGCCATCAAGCTGACGACATCAAGGTATTACACGCCCTCGGGCGAGTCGATTCACGAAACCGGCATTACCCCTGACGCCTATGTCGAAGATACGCCAGGCTACCCCGACCTGAACCTATCCGGCCTGGTCGATCGCGCTAGTGATGCCCAGCTTAACGAGGCGCTTGGCCGACTGCAGTCGCGGCGGGTGATGCACAGCAGAGCCAAATGAAGTTTGCCTGGAGCGCCGTGCTGCTCGGCTGTCTGGGCCTTTCCCCTCTGGCGCTTGCGGATCCGGCGCCACGCATATCGATCATCATCGATGATCTCGGCTACCAGCTCGATGCCGGGCAAAAAATCGTCCAGCTACCGTGGCCGCTAACGGTCGCGATCCTGCCGGCGACACCGCGGGGCAGGTCGCTTGCCGCGGCCGCGCACAAGAACGGCAAGGAAGTCCTTTTGCATCTGCCGCTGCAGGCGGTGGATGCGGACAATGCTCCGGCACCCGGAAATATTACGCTCGATATGAGCCGTGAAACTTTCAGCAGAGCGTTCGCCGAAGCGCTCGACTCCGTCCCGTTTGCGGTGGGGGTCAGCAGCCATCGGGGCAGCCTGTTGACGCGACACCCCGGACACATGACGTGGCTGATGCAGGAGATCGAGGCACATGGTGGCCTGTTTTTCGTCGACAGTTACACGACGCCGGCAAGCGTTGCGATGCAGATGGCGGATGAAGCCGGAGTCAGCGCAACACGACGGGACGTGTTCCTCGATCATGATCGCTCGCCGGACGCACTCGCCCGTGAGTTCGAGCGGCTCAAGCAGCTGGCCCGGCAGCGCGGTTTCGCCGTGGGAATCGGTCACCCGTATCCCGAGACAATCGACTTTCTAGAAGGAGCACTGCCGAGGCTCGTCCGGGACGGCTTCGAGCTGATCAGGATCAGTGAGCTCTTTGCTCGCTAGCATGGCAGCGGCAAATCGAGTCTTCCCGTTGAACTGATAGTTGCGCGAGCATTCTAAAAGGGCACGATTGGCGCTTGAGGACATTGATGAAAGCCAGCCGGTTGACAGTAAAAAGCAGGCTTTTTGCAGCCGTGTGCTGTTCGTTCTGCACCGGCGTGCTCGCCGGCGTTGGCGAGGAGGTCCGCCCATCATTGCCCGGGGTTACGCCCGTGCTGCTGGCCCAGGCGGACGATGTGCTGTGCACGATGCAATACGATCCGGTCTGCGGGACTGACGGCCAGACCTACAGCAATGCTTGCGTGGCCGGTGTCGCCGGCGTGGAAATCGCGAGCGAGGGAATTTGCGGCGCCGGGCAGAGCGGCTGTAGCGAGGCATTCGATCCCGTCTGCGGTATCGACGGTAACACCTACATCAACGAATGCCTCGCCGCGCAATCCGGCGTCGAAATCGCCGGTCTCGGGGCCTGTACACCATCGGGCTGCCCGAGCGTAAGTGACCCGGTGTGCGGCATGAATGGCCGCAGCTACCTGAATCGTTGTGAGGCGGATGTCGGGCGGGTGCCCGTGCAGCACAAAGGTATTTGCGACGTGGATAATTGCCCGGTGGTTTTTTCGCCGGTCTGCGGTGGCGACGGCATAACCTATGACAATGCCTGTCACGCGCTCGCAGCGAACGTCGAGACGTATACCGAGGGTGCCTGCAACCTTCGTCCCTGCCCGAACCTGTTTGTGCCCGTGTGCGCAGCCAACGGTAAGACCTATGCTAATGCATGCCATTCCGAGCGGCAGGGCGCGCGCATAGACTATGCGGGCGTATGCGAGGAACAGGGCCGCAACTGCACCCGCGAATACCTGCCGGTCTGCGGCATCGATGGCGTCACCTACGACAACGAATGTCAGCTCGAAAATGCCGGCGTGATCAAGGCTTACGCCGGCGCCTGTCTCGGTGACTGAGCTACTGGTACGAGTAGCTCGACTGGATGCCTAGCGGCAGCCCTGTCATCGTGTAGAGCAGCAGAAAAATGGTCCAGGTGCCGAGAAAAGTCAGCGAGTAGGGAAGCATCATCGCCGTAACGGTACCGATGCCCGTGTCTTTGACGTATCGCTGGCAATAGACGACGACCAGCGGAAAATAAGGCATCAGCGGCGTAATGATATTGGTGCTCGAATCACCAACGCGATACGCGGCCTGCGTCAGATCGGGCGATATGCCGAGCTGCATGAGCATCGGCACGAAAATCGGTGCCAGCAGGCCCCATTTACCGCTCGCCGAACCGACGAAAATATTGATGAATGCCGTCAACAGGACAATGCCGATGATCGTGACGAACGTCGGCATCGCGAGCGCGCGCAGGCCATTGGCGCCCTCGAGCGCGAGCAAAACACCGAGGTTGGACTGGCCGAACGCGTAAACGAACTGGGCGATAAAGAACATGATGACGAGGTAGTAGGCCATCTGATGCATGGCTTTGGTCATACCCTCGATGATGTCCTTGGAGCTCTTTACGGTGCCGGCGGCGAGTCCGTAGACATAGCCCGGTATGACGAACATCAGAAAAATCAGCGATACGATCGAGCGCATCATCGGTGCAGAACCGGTTGTCAGTTCGCCGTTCATGTCGCGCCAGGCGGAATCTGCTGGCCAGGCGGTCACGACAAGGATCACGGCGCCGGCGAGCAAAGCGAGGCCGGCTGCGCGCAGGCCTTTGCGTTCGGCAGGCTCGAGATCGTGCATTCTCGGCAGGTCGTCGAGATCGCCATCGAGCGCGAGGCCTGCGACTCTTGGCTCGACGACTTTCTCGGTCAGGTACCAGCCGAAACCGATGATCAAGAAGGATGATGCGGTCGTGAAGAAGTAGTTGTTGAGCGGGTTGAGCACGACCGTGGGGTCGAGAATCTGGGCACCTGCCTGGGAAAGGCCTTGCAGCAGGGGGTCGAGAGAGGACGGCACGAAATTCGCCGAGAAGCCGCCCGAGACCCCGGCAAAGGCTGCAGCGATACCGGCCAGCGGATGACGCCCAGCGGCATAAAAAATGACCCCACCGAGAGGAATAACAAGAACGTAACCTGCATCGACCGCCGAATGGCTGACAATGCCGACCAGGATCACCATCGGCGTCAGCAGCCATTTAGCGGTGACACCAAGCAGTGCCCGCAGGCCGGAATTGATGAACCCCGTATGCTCTGCCACGCCGATGCCGAGCATCGCGACGAGCACGACGCCCACGGGGTGAAAGTGCGAGAAATTTGTCACCATCACCGAGAAGAACTCGGTCATGGCCTGCCCGGAGAGCAGGTTGTTGATGATCAAAGGTTGCTCGGTGCGCGGATCGATGATCGAGAAACTGACGTAGGATAAAACCCACGACAGCAACCAGACGATGACCAATAAAGCGATGAAAAGTACAGCCGGGTCAGGGAGCCTGTTGCCCGTGCGCTCGACTAGGCCGAGCATGCGTGAACTCATTGAAATCTTTGGCTCGGGTTTTTCTTCGGACATCGGCTTCCCCCTGATCGGCGCGCATAAATTCTACCAGCAGCCTGCGGCCGGGGCGTGAGCTTTGCGTGCCCCAGACCGATTCCCCTCGGGCCGTTTAATGTACGCCGTGCATGCCGCGTTTCAAAAGCGGTGATACCAGTAGCACGAACAAGCCGACGCCGACCCCGAAGACCATCAGAAACTCGAACAAGGCGGTGTAGGTGTCTAGTGCGGCACCGGTACTGAGTATCTCGCCGCCGCCACCGGTTTGTAGGGCCGCCATTTTGCCAATCCGGGTAGCCACGGTCTCGGACAGGGCTGTCGCGAGAAACCAGGTGCCCATGCTGACACCCACTACTTTGCCGATCGAGAGCTTGGTTACGGCAGACAGCCCCACGGGTGACAGGCAGAGTTCGCCGGTCGTGTGCAGCAGGTAGGCGAGAATTAGCCAGACCATTGCAACCTTGCCGGACTGGTCCGGAAATTGGGCACCGAGGACGAGAACGCCGAATCCGAGGCCGGCCTGCACAATGCCGAGGCCGAACTTGACCGGAGTCGTCGGTTCGATGTCGCGCTTGGACATCCAGATCCACATCGAGGCAAAGGGCAGGGCCAGCAGCATGATGAACCCGGCATTGAGCGAACCGAACTGTGCTGCCGTGAACGTTATGCCGAAGGCCTCGCGGTCGACGACGCGATCGGCGTACAGAGTCATCGAGCCGGCCGACTGCTCGAACAGCGCCCAGAAGACGATGGTCGTCAGGATCAGGAACATGAGCACGACTGTGCGCGCATACTCGTGCGAGTTATGCGTGCGAAAGCCGTAAATGACAAAACCGACGACGACGAGTACGGCAGCATAAACTGTGTACTCGGCGACGCCCTCGCCAACCGGCACTACACCGAGATTGACGCTGACCGCGCAGATGCCCGCCAGGATCGCGATTGCGGCAAAGACATAGGCCGTGACGTTGCTACCCTCATGTTTGTAAAGCATCGCGTACAGGACGATGCCGACGATCGAGAGGATCAGGAAAACGTTTTGTGTCAGCAGTACGACGGGCTCGTGCTGGACGAGCAACCACAGTATGCCGAGAACCGGAAGGCTCAGGAGATAGATAGACCACTCACGGCTTAACGGACCAAACACTTTTTCCGAGAGTTTATCCGGCTCGGCGGGCTCGGCATGACCCATGAGATATTTCTGTCCGCGAAGAAAGGTCAGAAGGCCGATGATCATGCCGATGCCGGCGGCGCCGAAGCCGTATTTCCAACCGAAGGTCTCACCGAGCCAGCCGCATAGCAAGGTGGCCGTGAAAGAACCGATGTTGATGCCCATGTAGAAGATCGTAAAGCCAGAGTCGCGCCGCGGATCTTCGGGCGCATAAAGCTTCCCGACGATTGTCGATATGTTGGGCTTCAAGTAGCCAACACCCATAACGATCAGCGCAAGCGCGAAGTAAAAGACATCGAGGGCGGCCGTATCCCTGAAGGTAATGGCTTCGCTCAGCACGGTACCGGCCGCGAGCACCTCGCCGGAGGTGAGGGTCAGTTCATCGGCGAGGGTGGTGCCCGTCGGGTAATAAATGGCCTGATGACCTTCGACGGCCATGAGCAGGTGACCGAGGGACAGCAGTATCCCGCCGAATACGACTGACTTGCGCATGCCGAGGTAACGATCGGCGATCAGTCCGCCGATCACGGGTAGCGCATACACGAGGCCCGCATAGGCTCCGAGAACATCGAGCCCAGCCTCGTCACTGAAAAGGTGATATTTCGTGAGGTAGAGCAGCAGCAGGAACTTCATTCCATAGAATGAAAAGCGCTCCCAAAGCTCGGTGGCAAAGCAGACATAGAGACCGACCGGGTGTCCGAACAGGTCGGTTTCGTGCGAATAATCTTCCGCCGTCGTGGCAATCGAGTCAGTCATGCGTGCTCCCGGAGCGACATCCGCCGAACAGACCGCGTTTCAAGAAGCGCTGTCGGCAGGGGCTGTTTCCGCTTTCGAGCGATCTGCTACGAAAAACCTCGACAGCAGTAATCCCAGTTCGTAAAGAATGTAGACCGGCACCGCGAGCAAAGTCTGGCTAATAATATCGGGCGGCGTCAGCAGCATGCCGATCACGAAACAGGTCAAAAACACATAAGGCCGGGCTTTGCCGAGCTGCTGTACTGACGTCAGTCCCGTCCAGACGATCAGCACGGTTGCCACGGGCACCTCGAAAGCGATGCCGAAAGCCATCACGATCTTGATGATGAAATTAAGGTAAGCGGCTATATCGGTCATCATCTCGACGTTCTGCGGGGTGACGGCGGTAAAGAACCCGAACACGAGTGGGAAGACAACGAAATAGGCAAATGCGATGCCGGCATAGAAAAGCAAAATACTCGAGGCAAGCAAGGGGAACGCAAAGCGCTTTTCTTTCTTGTAAAGCCCTGGCGCGACGAAAGCCCACAGCTGATAGAGCACGACGGGCATCGCAATAAACAGCGCAACATAAAAGGTGGTCTTGAACGGCGTGAGTAGCGATGACGCTACCTCGGTCGCGATCATCTGCTGCCCGGGCAGTACGTCGACAAGGGGCTGCGCGACGGTCTCGAAGATGGTCTGCGAAAACGGCAGCAAGACGATGAATAGCCCGATGACCGCGGCGGCAATCTTGATCAGGCGGCTGCGCAGTTCGACCAGGTGTGAAAGCAACGTGCCCTCGGCAAGATCCTCGTCCTCATCGTGCATGGCCTTATCGCTCACGCGCCGTTTCCTTTGTTGTCCTCTTCGCTTTCGCTATCGTCGCTCGCCGAATCGTCGCCGCTCGCCTCTTTTTGGCCTGTCTCTGCCGGGGGCGTATCGGGGAGTTCCGGGTCTGCTTCTGCCGTGCTGATGGGGGGCGTCGCGACAGGCGGTTTTTGCTCTGTTGCAAATGGTGATGTCGGCGGCAGGATGCTTTTGTGCGCGTCGAGGTTCAGTTCATCCTCGAGCTGGCGCTTCATGACGCGCGTCATGCGCCGCGCCTGGCCTATCCAGTTGCCGATCTTGTTCGCGATTTCCGGAAGCCTTTTCGGGCCGAGCACGATCAGCCCGATGACAAGCAACAGGATGAACTCCGAGCTACCGATTCCCGACATGGATGACCGTCGGCTCAGGCGTCTTTGCGGTTCTCTTCGACGGGCGTGTTGTCGAAATCTGCGTCTTTACCCGAGTCGTCGCTAAGCTGTTCTTTTTCTTCTTCCGCCTCACTCATCGCCGAGCGAAAACCCTTGACCGCATTGCCGAGGTCGGAACCGAGCGTGCGGAATCGCTTGGTACCGAAAATCGCCAGCACGATGACCAATACAATTAGAAGCTGTGGCCAGCTAATGCCTGATAACATCTTTTTATCTCCTCAGAAGATGCCCTGCGTTAGGCTCTGCTACCCAATAATAACGCGTTGCGCTGGCTATTACTGTTTTGACGTCGAATCGAGGTGATGCCTTCAAGACTCGAGCCAGAAAGTCACCGGGCCGTCGTTGATCAGCGAAACCTGCATATGGGCGCCGAACTGCCCGATTTCAACCGTCGAAAGCCTGCCGCGGCAGGCGTTTACTAGCGCATCGAAAAGTGTCCGGCCTGCCTGTGGTGTCGCAGCCCGGGTAAAACTTGCCCGAGTGCCTTTGCGCGTGTCCGCGGCAAGCGTGAACTGCGGGACGAGCAAAAGCTCGTATTCTTCGTCGAGCAGACTCCGGTTCATCCGCCCCTCTGCGTCGGGAAATATCCGGTAGCCCAGGATGCGCTCGGCTAGGCGCAGCGCGTCGCTCTCGGCGTCATCTCGATGCACTGCGACAAAGGCAAGCACACCGCGATCAATCTGCGCGACGCATTCCTCCTCGACGCTGACACGGGCCGAGCTGACACGCTGGATCAGGGCAATCATGAACGGCAGGATACCGGAGTTCGGTAGCCTAGGAGCAGCTGCGGGAAGGCAGCGAAGCCGCATCCGCCGGTTCTGGGGCGTTGCGGGGCGAGTAATACAAAAGTGGGAATAAATATTATTTTTTTCACAAAAAATAACACTATGTGGGGGAAATATAAATTTCAGCTAGCGATAAAAAAGTATTTGAAGAATTTTTTTAAATAATAGAACAGTTAATTTAATAAAGTGGTGAAAATACTTTAAAAATAAATACATAAAATATAAAAGTGGTAATAATAATTTTATTTATCTCCCACGCTTTGCTGGTTGCGTCGGCCCGGACAGGCAATAGACTTGGCGGAGATTCTTTAAATACTGAGGGGTAAGCATGAAGAGGCGACAGTTTGTCAGCGGTTTGGCCGCTGCCGCGACCGCGACCGCCTGTAGCTCGGAGACACAGCAGTGTGCGGACATCGCCGGTATTTCGGGCCAGCGCTTCGAGTGGTCCTGCGTGACGTCATGGCCGCCGAGGTATCCGGGTGCGGGCATGGGCGTGGAAAATCTTGCGGCCCGAATCGAAGCGGCCTCTGCCGGCCGCCTGAAGATCAAGGTTTACGGTGGTGGTGAACTCGTTCCGGCCTTCGAAGTTTTTGATGCCGTGAGCCGGGGGACGGTGGAAATGGGTCACGATGCATCCTATTACCACAAGGGTAAAGTGCCGGCCGCGCAGTACTTCACCGCAATCCCATTTGGTATGAATCATCTCGAACTAAACGGCTGGCTGTTCTATGGAGGCGGCCTGGAGCTCTGGCGGGAACTCTATGCGCCCTTCGACCTCGTGCCGATTCCCTGTGGCAACACCGGCGTCCAAATGGGTGGATGGTTCAACAAAGAAATCAATTCCGTCGAAGATCTCAAGGGGCTGAAGATGCGCATCCCTGGTCTCGGCGGTGAGGTGTTTCGGCGTGCGGGCGGTACGGCGGTGGCCATGCCGGGCTCGGAGATTTTCACGTCGTTACAAACCGGCGCGATCGATGCGACCGAGTGGATCGGCGCCTACAATGACGTTGCCCTTGGACTGCACGAAGCGGCGCGTTATTACTATTATCCGGGCTGGCAGGAACCGGGACCTGGACTCGAAGCGGTCATCAACCGTGAAGCTTGGGAAGCGCTGCCGGGCGACCTGCAGGCAATCGTGGAGACCGCCTGCCAGTCGATCACGACCGACATGGTCGCCGAATACACGCACGGCAATGCTTACGCGCTGCAGCAACTGCTCGACGACCCCGACGTCGAGATCCGGCATTTNNACCCCGACGTCGAGATCCGGCATTTTCCAAAGGACGTACTCGATCTTTTTGAATCGATTACTCGCGAGGTTGTTGCCGAGATGTCGGCGAACGATCCGCTCGCGAAACGGATCGAGGAGTCATATTACGGTTTTCTCGAAAAGTCCCGGGAAGCGATGCGCGTGAGCGAGCAGGCCTACCTCAATACTCGCGGTTAACGGCCGTAGATGCGGGCCGGCAGCCAGGTCACGATTTCGGGGAAGACCGCTAAAACGAGCAGCGAGGCGATCTGGATGGCGACGAAAGGTATCGCGCCACGATAGATCTGTGCGGTCGTAACCGTGGCGGGCGCGACGCCGCGAAGATAAAAAAGCGCAAACCCGAACGGCGGAGTGAGAAACGAGGTTTGCAGGTTGATTGCGATCATGATGCCTAGCCAGACGGGGTCGAGTCCCATTGCGAGCAGAACCGGACCGACGATCGGCACGATGACGAACGTGATCTCGATGAAATCGAGCACGAAGCCGAGCAAAAACATCACGAGCATCACGACGAACACGGCGCCGAAAACGCCGCCCGGTAGACTCTCCAAGACCCCCCGAACGGCGTCGTCGCCGCCGTAACCGCGGAAGACCAGGGAGAAGATCGAGGCTCCGATCAGGATCAGAAATACCATGCTGCTGATCTTCAACGTGCTGCGCATGACCTCGCGTAGGCGATCGAGATCGAGTTCGCGGCGCGCAAGCGCGAGAAGCAGTGCGCCCATCGCACCTACCCCGGCAGCCTCGCTCGGTGTTGCAAGGCCGGCGAGTATGGAGCCGAGCACGGCGAAAATCAGGACCAGCGGCGGCATGATTGCGCGCAATACCTGCAGCATAGTCACCTTGTCCCCGCCGCCGCGGTCCGCAGGCATGATGTCCGGCCGTAAGAAGGCAACGACGATAATGTAAACAGAGTACATTGCAACGAGCAGCAAGCCCGGGATCAGTGCGCCAGCGAACAGGTCCCCGACGGAGACCGTTTTTGGCGAGAAGATGCCCATGTCGAGCTGTGCCTGCTGATAAGCCGATGTCATCACGTCGCCGAGCATGACCAGGATGATCGACGGCGGGATGATCTGGCCGAGCGTGCCTGAGGCGCATATCGTGCCCGCGGAAATGTCAGCCGAGTAGCCACGTTTGAGCATCGTCGGCAACGACAGTAAACCCATGGTGACGACCGTAGCGCCGACGATGCCGGTGCTCGCCGCGAGCAGCATGCCGACGATCGTTACCGAAATGCCGAGTCCGCCGCGCATGGAACCGAAAAGCTTGCTGAGCGTCCCGAGTAGTTCATCGGCGATGCGGGCGCGCTCTAGCGTAACCCCCATGAAAACGAATAACGGTACCGCCACCAAGGTCTCGTTGCCCATGATGCCGAAGACGCGATTCGGTAAGCCGGTGAGCAGCGCTTCATGGAAGACGCCGAGGGCAACCCCCACCCCGGCAAACACGAGCGCCGTCCCGCCAAGCGTGAACGCGACCGGAAATCCCGCAAGCAATACCGCGATGACCGTCAGAAACAACAGCAGGGCGACCCACTCCATCAGCCGCTCCGACGAATCGTGGCGAGGGCCCGAAGGAGCATGGAGACTCCCTGTAAGGCAACCGCAATGGGCATGACGATGATGATCGACTTGAAAATCGGGATCATCGGATAACCGAGGCCGCCCGGCTCTCGAGAAGTTTCCCGGATCGACCAGGAGGTGGCGGCAAAGTCGAAGGACACGTACGCAAGAAAACTGCACAACGGAAGCAGGAAAAACAAGACCCCGAGGGCGTCGACCCAGGCCCGGCGACGCTCAGTCATGTTGCGATAGAAAATATCGACCCGAACATGCTCAGCGTCGAGAAGCGTGTAGGCAGCGCCGAGCATGAAAACGGCGCCGTGCATCCAGATCACCGATTCCTGCAACCAGATGAGCCCGGCATCGAAGACATACCGCAGGACCACGATGACGAAGGTCACCAGCACCATGAACAGGGTTAGCCAGGAAACGAGCTGACCGGAGACCCGGCTGATGCGATCGAGCAAGTTTTCGGCAGGCCTCGGATCTGCGGCTCCCATGCGGCGCTACCTAGTGGCGCCAGAAAGTTGGCGTGATCAGGACGAGCAGCGTGAATATTTCCAGCCGGCCGAGCAGCATGCCCGAGATCGCAATCCATTTAGCCGGATCGCTGAGCGTCATGAAGCCGGCTGACACTTCCCCGAGCCCGGGGCCGAGATTGTTGAGCGTTGCGGCAACGGCGGAAAAAGCCGTTACCTGATCCAGCCCGGTTGCCATCATGGCGATGAGCATGATGCTGAAAACGACGACGTAGACGGAGAAGAATCCCCAGACCGCGTCGACCACGCGGAAGTGCACGGCCTTGCTGCCCAGCTTGACCGGTATCTCGGCACTCGGGTGCACGAGCCTGCCAATTTCGCGGACGCCCTGCTTGTAAATCAGTAACCAGCGTACGACCTTGATGCCACCGGCAGTCGAGCCGGCGCAGCCGCCGATGAAACTCGAGAAAATCAGCATGACGGGTATCGCGGCCGGCCAGGCCGAGTAATCGGCGGTGGTGAAGCCGGTCGTCGTTGCGATCGAAACGGCCTGAAACATGCCGTTGACGATAGCAAGACTTATGGAGTCATAGCTCTGGTGGTAGATCAGGCCGCAGACCACGAGAACGGCAAGAGCACACAGGATGAATGCATAGCCGCGGAACTCCGGGTCTGCCGAATAATGACTTACCGAGATGTGGCGCCAGGCGAAAAAGTGCAGAGAGAAGTTGATGCCCGCGAGGAACATGAAAACGATCGCCACGAGATCAATAAGCGAGCTGTCAAAGTGACCGATGCTGGCATCGTGCGTCGAAAAACCGCCGATGGCCACGGTTGAAAAGGCGTGGCATATCGCGTCGAACCATCCCATGCCGGCCGCCATGTAACAGACCGCGCAGGCCGTCGTGAAGGCGAGATATACGTACCAGAGGGCCTTGGCTGTCTCGGTGATTCGCGGGGTAAGCCTGGTGTCTTTAACCGGTCCCGGCGTCTCGGCGCGATAGAGTTGCATGCCGCCCACGCCCAGCATCGGCAGGACTGCGACCGCGAGGACGATGATGCCCATGCCGCCAAGCCATTGCAGCTGCTGTCGGTAATACAGGATCGACTTCGGCAGTGCATCGAGACCCGAAATCACGGTTGCGCCGGTTGTCGTCAGTCCGGAGATCGACTCGAACACGGCATCGGTGAAACTCATCGACAGCATCGGCGAGAACAGAAGCGGAGCGGCGCCGAAAGTGCCGAGCACGGTCCAGAAGGCCGCAACCACGACAAAGCCGTCACGCAGTCTGAGTTCACGCCGGCTATGGCGAACGGGAAACCACAACAAGAGACCGGCAGTTAGCGTCAGAGCGAAGCCCTGCAGGAACGGCAGCCAGCCCGGCTCGTCGTATATCACGCTGACAACGATCGGCGGCAACATCGTGATGCTGAACATCATGAGCAGCAGGCCGAGGATGCGTTGTACGACCGTCCAGTTCATCGCGTTCGACTGGTATCAGACAAACGACACGCCGACCTGGAACAGTTTCTCCAGGCTCTCGATCTTGCGCCGATCCGTGAGGAACATGATGACGTGGTCGTCACTCTCGATGACGGTATCGTGATGCGCGATGATGACTTGCTCGTCACGCACGAGTGCCACGATCGCCGCACCTTTGGGCAAAGCGATATCTTCTATCGCCCGGCCCACCACCCGGGAGTCTTGGCCGCTGCCGTGGGCAATCGCCTCGATCGCCTCAGCCGCGCCGCGCCGCAGCGAGTGCACCTTGACGACATCGCCGCGCCGAACGTGCGCGAGCAAAGAACCAATCGTGACCTGCTGCGGAGAGATCGCGACGTCGATACTGCCGGCCTCGACGAGATCGACGTAGGCGGCTCGATTGATCAGGGCCATGACCTTGTGTGCTCCGAGGCGCTTGGCGAGCATGGAGCTCAGGATATTGGCCTCTTCAGAATTGGTTAGCGCACAGAAGACATCGACATTGTCGACATTCTCCTCGAGCAGTAATTCCTCGTCGGCGGCATCACCCACGAGCACGATCGCCTTGTTGAGTTGCTCGGAGATGTGCCGGGCTCGCACGGGATCCCGCTCGATGATCTTGACCTGATTCGTCTGCTCGAGAGCGAGAGCAAGGCGCTGGCCGATATGGCCGCCACCGGCAATGACGACTCGCCGAACGGGGTCCTCGAGACGCCGCATCTCGCTCATGAACACGCGGATGTCCTTGCGGTCGGCGATGAAAAATACTTCGTCATCCTCCTGGATAATCGTATCGCCCTCGGGGAGCATGGCTTTCCCTTTGCGATAAATGGCTGCGATCCGTGCTTCGGTATTCGGGATATGCTCCTTGAGCGTCGCGATGCGCTGACCAACGAGCAGTCCGTCGCGGTCCGCCTTCGCGCCGACGAGGCGTACCCGACCGTCGGCGAAGTCGAGCACCTGAGATGCCCCAGGGTAAAGGATGAGCTGCTCGACGTACTCGCAGACCAGCTGCTCGGGACTGATGCGCACGTCGATCGGGATTGCACCCTGCTTGAACAGGCTTCCGGCGGTCATGTACTCGGCCGAGCGGATGCGAGCAATCTTCGTCGGTGTGTGAAAAAGCGTGTAGGCGACCTGGCAGGCGACCATGTTGGTTTCATCGGCATCGGTCAGCGCGACGACGATGTCGGCGTCATTGGCGCCGGCGCGCTCGAGCACGTCCGGATAAGCTGCATGACCGACAACGGTACGGATGTCGAGGCGATCCTGCAGTTCTCTAAGAATCTCCGGCCGCATGTCGACAACGGTGACTTCGTTGGCTTCTTCGCGCGAGAGGTGATACGCGGCTGTCGAACCAACCTGACCTGCGCCGAGAATGAGGATTTTCATTTTTCTTGACGGTCCCGGAGTGCAGCTCAAAGCGCTGCCTCAGACCCTATAGTTTACATCAGATCGAGATTGGCATAGCTGAGCACAAGCCATTTTGTTCCGGCGGTCTCGAAGTTTACTTCGACACGCGTATGCGCACCCTGGCCCTCGCAATTCAGGATGACGCCGTCGCCGAACTTGCCGTGACGCACACGCTGGCCGAGGCGAATGCCGAGTTCGCCGCCGGTATCGATCGGGCCTGCACCGCGCCTCGGCGTGTGCACTGCTCGCGATACCTTTATGCGAGGACGGACCTCTTCGAGGAATTCGTCCGGGATCTCGGCGATGAAACGCGAAGGCCGCGAGATACTGTCCATGCCATGCAGACGCCGTTGCTCGGCATAGGTCAGATAGAGAGCCTGCATCGCTCGCGTGATGCCCACGTAACACAGCCGCCGCTCTTCTTCGAGACTGTCGGGATCGGCGACCGATCGCTGGTGGGGAAACAGCCCGTCCTCCATGCCACTCAAGATGACGAGCGGGAACTCCAGTCCTTTGGCCGAGTGCATCGTCATGAGTTGCACGCAGTCTTCCCACGCGTCGGCCTGGCCTTCACCGGCCTCGAGAGCAGCGTGGGCAAGAAAATGATCGAGCGACGACAGCTCCGCGGTCGGGTCCGGCTCGAAGCTGCGGCCTGCGCTGACGAGTTCGAGCAGGTTCTCGACGCGCGTCTCGCCTTTCTCGCGTTTATCCTTGTTGAAGAAGTCGACGAGTCCGCTGGCGTAAATAACGTGATCGATCGTTTCTGCAAGTTCGAGTTTTGCCGTATCGCTCGCCATGCGCTCGATCAGTTTGAGGAACGCCCGAACGGCATTGGCGGTGCGCGTGTTGAGTTCGTCGCTGCCAATCGCGCCGGCAGCACACCATAGCGAGCAACTATTGGCCCGGGCGTAATTGCGCATCTGCTCTACGGTGCGTGCACCGATGCCGCGCGTGGGCCGGTTGACGACGCGCTCGAATGACGCATCGTCCTCGCGATTTGCAATCAGCCGCAGGTAAGCAAGAGCATCCTTGATTTCAGCGCGTTCGAAAAAGCGCAGTCCGCCGTATACGCGGTAGGGCATGCCGGCATTGAGCAAGGCCTCTTCGAGCACCCGCGACTGCGCATTCGACCGGTACAGCACGGCCGATTCAGCTCTCGGGTTGCCTTGCTCGACCCAGTCACGCAGCCGGCCGATGATGAAATCGGCCTCGTCACGTTCGTTGTAAGCGGCGTACAGCCGGATCGTCTCGCCTTCGCCGCCATCCGTCCAGAGATTCTTGCCGAGCCGTGCACTGTTGTTGGCGATGACCGCGTTGGCGGCACTGAGTATCGTGCCCGTCGAACGATAGTTCTGTTCGAGCTTGAAGACTGCCGTACCCGGAAAGTCTTCCTGGAATCGATGGATGTGCTCGATGCGCGCGCCGCGCCAGCGATAGATCGACTGGTCATCGTCACCGACGACGAAGGGAACGCCTTCGGTCCCGGCCAGCAACCTGAGCCAGGCGTATTGGATCGCATTTGTGTCCTGAAACTCGTCGACGAGCAGATGCAAGAAGCGGCGCCGGTAGTGGGCGAGCAGATCGGCATTGTCGCGCCAGAGCTCATGGGCGCGCAGCAGCAGCTCGGCAAAATCCACCAGCCCGCCGCGGTTGCAGAGCTCTTCGTAGGCACTATACAGGGCAATCATCTGTCGCCGGTTCGGATCGCCGCCGTCATCGAGATGCCCGGGCCGCAGACCCTCGTCTTTCTGCGCGTTGATGAAGTACTGGATTTCCCGCGGAGCCCACCGACTGTCATCGATCTCGAGATTCTTGAGCAGACGCTTGATGAGCCGCAACTGATCGTCTGCATCGATGATTTGAAAATTCTGCGGTAAGCCTGCTTCACGCCAGTGTCGCCTTAGCAGGCGATGCGCCAGCCCATGGAATGTGCCGATCCAGAGGTGATTGACCGGCAGTCCGAGCAGGGTCTCGATGCGGCCACGCATTTCGGCAGCTGCCTTGTTCGTAAAAGTGACGGCGAGCAGGCTTTGCGGGGAGATACCTTCGACATCAATGAGCCACGCAGCCCGATGCACGAGTACCCGGGTCTTGCCGCTACCGGCGCCGGCAACGACAAGTGTCGGCGCGAAAGCCGCAGTGACAGCCTCACGCTGGGACTCGTTGAGACCTTCGAGAATCGGAGTGACGTCCATCAGGCGCGAAATTCTAGCAGACCGCTCCGGTTACTCGTTGTGGAGTTCGATAAGGGGGAGGCCACCTAGGTGGGGATGGGTTCCACGAGCCGCTGGGCGCAGCTAGGTGCCTATCGGAATCAGGAAATAGTGATCGATCAGGAGCGCCGAGAAGAGCAGTCCCAGATAGGTAATCGAGAACTTGAACGACTTCATCGGCAGCTCTTTTTTCTCCGGGTAGCGCCACATCTCCACGGAATAGAAAAGGTAAATGGCGCCGAGCACGAGCGCAGCAGCGAGGTAGATGATGCCGCTCATCCGAATCAGGTAAGGAATGACCGTGATCAAGACCAGCAGGATCGTGTAGGCGAGGATATTGAGGCGCGTATAGGCCTCGCCGTGGGTCACGGGCAGCATCGGTATGTCCGCGTTCGCATAGTCATCTTTTCGGGCAATCGCCAGCGCCCAGAAGTGCGGCGGCGTCCAGACAAAGATAATAAGGAACAACAGCAAGGCACTGCTCTGGACCTCGCCGGTCACGGCTGCCCAGCCGAGCACGGGTGGTGCTGCTCCAGCTGCTCCGCCAATGACGATGTTCTGTGGTGTCGCCCGTTTGAGGAAGACCGTGTACACAACGGCATAACCGATGAGTGAGCAAAAAGTCAGGCCCGCGGTCAGCGGGTTGACGAGAAACCACAGGATGATCATCGAGACCACACACAATAAAGAGGCGAAGGCCAGCGCGGACTTTTCAGTCAACTTGCCCTGAGGCAACGGTCGCCCCATCGTGCGCATCATTTGAATGTCGATGCGGGCATCGAGCACGTGATTGAAAACCGCAGCGGACGATGCCGCCATACCGATACCGATCGTGCCGAGCAGCAGGGCCGAAGTTCCCGGCCAGCCCGGACTGGCGAGAAACATACCGACGATAGCGGTAAACACGATCAGCATGACAACCCTAGGCTTCGTCAGCTCGTAGTAATCACGCCAGTCGGTGTAGGTTTCTACTTTAGTATTCACGTCTCACACGTTGCAAAACCGGTCGGCGAATCTCGCCGTGGATCGTCGCTGTCTGCAGAGACTTCCTCGTTGTCGGCAGTTCACCGGACATCTGCACGGAATGCTTCCGCCAGGTCAGTCGATTCACAGGCGCCGGCGGGAAGCTTCGCGGGCCGCTGTTTTCGAGGCGGGCTGAGAGCAGGCCGTCTCGCGGAAACATATCTCGATTGTTTGCGGCAAGCCACACTGTATCGGGAGGGCTTTGGCCGCGCAACAAGCCCTGCGAGACCGAAGGCTACTTGCCAGCCGATGTTCGTGCCGGCTTGCATGGCGCCATCCTGGTGGGGCCGCGCGGGGCCGGTTTCAGCTGAGAGTGGCATGTCACCGAGGAGGGTCCGCACGGCGACGCTGCCAGCGCCGGCGGTAGTTCCACACGAGCAGCAAGGCGAGCACGGACGCAATCGCAAACCATTGCAAGGCATAGGCAAAGTGCCGGCCAGCGCCCATTTCCTCCGCCACCCAGTACCTGAGAAAACCATGTTCCTCCTGCGGGTCGAGCAAGAGCACGAAGTCCTGGATATCGCGCCCGAGTGCCGAGGCCAGTTCAGCCGAGGTCGGATACACGGCGCGGCGCGGCCAGGAATCGGTTGCCGAGACCGCATCGCGCACCCGGTAACCGCCTTTCGGCAGGGAACCGACACGCCCGCGTAAGGTAACCGAGTCGGCGTTCAAGCTGATGTCAGGCAGGTCGATTCCGCGCCCCGTTTTCCCGATCCAGCCGCGATTTACGAGTAGCAGTGGTTCGTCCTCCGCAGTCTCGATCGGCAGCAAGACGTAATAGCCGAGACGGTTGTCGATGAGGATGTTGTCGAGCAGGAACTGCCGTGAATCGATCGGTCTGCCCTTGGCGCTAAGGCGCTGGTAGGACCTGACCGACATACCGTCGCTCCAGGGGTTAAAGCCTGCATCGGCGGCCAGCAGTGCCTGTTCGGCGCGTTTACCGAGGCCGCGCTCGACCTGCCAGATCCCCAGGCCGGCGAACTGCACGATGAGTGCGAGCCCGACGATCAACGGTAGCCACTCGGGCAATGTCTTTTTTTCGGTGTCGTTCACGTCGGGCTCAACTTTACCGAGGCCGGGGTCGGTACGCAGCCTTGCACGGACCACGCGGAAAAATGCTAAAGAAACTGGCGGCGACAGACCGGTTGTCCTTAAAGACAGCGGCGGGCCGAGAGGCGGCGCAGTGTACTCAAAGGCCGCTACGCGCGCAATGTGACCGGCGGCAACGGCCAGCCAGATGCGCTCAGCGCCGGCGGCCGATCAATCCGGCATCGACTGCATATTCGGTCATGTTGCCGGTTGGCGGCGAACCCCAGCAATGTCCATAGACGATCTCGAGATCGACGGGGATCAAGCCGTCGATACGCATCATATCGAGCGACCGGGTCAGGCGATCGAGGTCGCCGCGACCCAAGAGACCGCGGCGCCGGTCAGCAAGGCAGTTTCGGGCACCGCTATTGCGAAGATCCGCGAACAGATCTGCGGCATGTCGGTAGGTAAGCCTGAGGTGCTCGACATCAAGCACCGGGTCTCTGAGGCCAGCCGAAAGGGCGGCATCGCCGATGTCGTGCATATCTGCAAAGTGCTGCACGTGTGCGCTCGAATCGACCGCGAGCCAGGCCTCGCGGAGCTGCCTTAGGCTGTCCGGCCCGAGCGTGGAGAAGGCAAACAGGCCGTCTGTTCTCAGCACGCGGCGGACCTCGCGAAACAAGCGGCCCGGTTCGTCGAGCCACGGTAACAGCAGGTTGGCAAAAATGACGTCGACGGAGGCATCTGCCACCGGCAATAACTGCGCGTCGCAGCGAACGAGCGCGGGCCGCGAGAAGCGCCCGGCCTCGTGCCGGTGCGCCTGAAGCATCGCCGCCGAGAGATCGCAGCCAATGATGCGAGCCCGCGGAAAACGCTTTGTGAGCAAACCGAGCCCGGCGCCGGTCGCACTGCCTAGATCAAGGACGATGCCGGCCTCGATGACCATTGCTTGCATGCGCTCGAACAAGCCCTCGCGGACCCGGCCGAGTATGGGCTCCGCGCTGCCGATGGTCTTCGCGGTATGCTCGAGCGCGCGCAGGAGACACGCCCGGTTGAGCGGCAAAAAAGCGTTAGCGGTCATGACGGGGCAAGTTAGCAGTTTTATGCGGTTATCGCGCAAATTCGGCTATCGCGGCCACGGCGGCGAGCGGGCAGTATCGCACGATGTTCCAGCGGCTTTCGATTGGCGATGCGGCGGCGGTGACGCTAAGGAGTGTGCGTGGGGCAATCAACTTGCTCACACCCTGCCGCTGTGTTTTTTGCGGCGAGATCTGCACCCAGGCAGAGCAGTTCTGTTGTGCGCTGTGCCGCGACGATCTGCCGTGGCTTGGGCCGCACTGCAGGTCCTGTGCCCGAAGTCTGCCGGCGGCGACATCGGCATCCGCAAGCTGCGGTGAGTGCCTGTTACATCCGCCGCCGTTCACCGAGGCTGCGGCGCTGTTTATCTATGCCTTCCCTGTGGATGCGGCGATCCGGGCGCTCAAGTTTCAGCGCCGACTCGATTACGCGGCTGCATTTGCTGCGCTGCTGGCAGTGCGCATGAGGTCGCTTTCGCCCGAGATCGATGCCGTCATACCGGTAGCCTTGAATTGGCGGCGGCAGCTTCGGCGCGGCTACAACCAGGCAATGGAACTCGCCGCACCGATGGCGCGGCAGACAGGGTTGCCACTTGTTGATACGGTCGAACGGGTCCGGTTCACGCCATATCAGACCGGCTTGCCCGCGCGGCAACGGCAGCGAAATCTTCTCGGGGCTTTCCGCGCGCGTGGTCGCATCCGCGCGCGCCATGTATTACTGATCGATGATGTCATGACGACCGGGGCGACCTGCCGGCAACTCGCGTTGACGGTTCTCGGGGCTGGCGCGCTACGCGTCAGCGTCCTCGTGCTTGCCAGGGCCCATCAGGCCGGGTTCAGTGCATAGTGCAGGGCGATGCCGACGAAGACGAGAAGCCCGATATTGTGGTTGTGCCGGAACGCGGCAAAACAGCCGGCCGGATCACGGTGCCTGGCCAGCCACTGGTGGTAGACCATGAGCACGGCCGATCCGGAGACCGACAGGAAATACCAGAAACCGAGTTCTGCGCGCACCCCGATGAAAACGAGGGCTACGACCATTAGCGTTTGCAGGCCGCCAATGAGGAACAGATCAGCCTCGCCGAACAGCAAGGCCGTCGATTTGACGCCCAGCTTGCGGTCGTCCTCACGGTCGACCATCGCATAGAAAGTGTCGTAGATAATTGCCCAGATCAATGCAGTCCCGAAGACGAGCCAGGCAAGGCGAGGGGTATTTCCCGTCTGGGCAGCGAAGGCCATCGGCACCGCCCAACCGAATGCCGCGCCGAGGATCAACTGGGGTACCGACATATAGCGTTTGAGAAACGGGTAGGCGAGGGTCAAGCCGGCGCCAACGACAGCGAGCAACTGGGCGGGCCGGTTGAGCATCGAGGCAAGCCCGATAGCGATCAGGCAGAGACCGGTAAACAGCACCAGCGCCTCGGTGGGCGCGACCGCGCCCGAAGCCAGCGGCCGTGCGCGTGTGCGCGCGACGTGGGGATCTATCTTGCGATCGATGTAATCATTGAAGACACAGCCAGCGGAGCGCATGAAAAAGACCCCGAGGACGAACACGACAAACAGACCCTCGTCGGGATGACCGTCGCCAGCGATCCAGAGCGCCCACAGCGTCGGCCAGAGCAGCAGCCAGATTCCGATCGGCTGGTCGACACGCATCAATCTGCCGTAATGGCGGAGCTGGGTAACAACACTGCGTGGCACGAAGGCGCTCAGGCGATTTTCCATGAGCCTAAAATTACCAGAACTCGCCCGCTCGCGTGCCGGTCACTGCAAAGCGCATCAGACTTTGCCGAGCCGGTCGGCATCACCGAGCCAGCGGCGGATGAGTTGTCGGGACAGGTCGGGATGGGACTGCTCTATGGTCTCGGCCGCGATCTGTACTTCCGGGATCAGCCGGGCGTCGCGCAGCAGGTCGGCGATCCGGTACTCGGGCAAACCGGTCTGCCGCGTGCCGAGTAATTCACCCGGGCCCCGTAACTCGAGATCGCGCTGCGCGACGATGAAGCCGTCATTGGTTTCACGCAGCACCGCGAGTCGTTCCCGGGCCAGTTGGCCGAGCGGCGACCTGTAGAGCAGCACGCAGTGGCTTTGCTCCCCGCCCCTGCCGACACGGCCGCGCAGCTGGTGGAGCTGTGACAATCCCATGCGTTCGGCATTCTCGACGATCATCAGCGTCGCGGCAGGAACGTCAACGCCGACTTCGATAACGGTCGTCGCGACGAGCAACTGGATTTCGCCGGCCTTGAAAGCGCGCATCCCGCGGTCCTTCTCCGCGGCACGCATGCGGCCGTGGACGAGGCCGACGCGAACATCGGGCAGCGCCTCGGTGAGCATCTCGTAACTGGCCTCGGCGGCCTCGAAGTCGAGGACGTCGGACTCCTCGATCAATGGACAGACCCAGTAAGCCTGCTGCCCGCCGAGGCAGGCGGAGCGCACACGTTCGATGACTTCATGGCGACGGGTTTCCGGCAGGGCGACGGTCGCGACGGGCCTCCTTCCAGGCGGGAGCTCGTCGATGATCGAGGTGTCAAGATCGGCGTAGGCGGCCATGGCCAGTGTCCGCGGGATAGGCGTTGCAGTCATCACGAGCTGGTGGGGACAGGCCTGAGCCGAGATCCCCTTTTCCCGCAGCGCGACGCGCTGGTGCACACCGAAACGGTGTTGCTCGTCGATGACGATCAATGCGAGGTTGTTGAACTCGACGCCTTCCTGGAACAGCGCGTGCGTGCCGACGACGAGTTCTGCCTCACCGTTTGCGATCGCCGCGAGCGCGTGTCTGCGTTCCGCCTGGCGCTGGCTGCCGCTGAGCCAGGCACACTTGATACCGAGCGGCTCGAACCAGTCCGTGAAGCTTTTCCAGTGCTGCTCGGCGAGCAGCTCGGTCGGCGCCATGACGGCTGCCTGCACGCCGCAGGCGATCGCTTTGCGACACGCAATCGCTGCGACGACGGTTTTCCCCGAGCCGACATCGCCCTGGATCAACCGCATCATTGGATGAGGTTTCACCATGTCATCGAGCAACTCTGTGCAAACGCGCTGCTGTGCGCGGGTCAGCTTAAACGGCAAGCTGTCGATGAACTCCGCGAGCGCCGCATCGCCGCCGATAAGCGCTGGCGCGAAGTCGCGCCGCGCCAGATCCCGAAGCTTGCGAAGACTCAGGTAATGGGCGAGCAGTTCCTCGAATGCGAGACGCGCCTGGCAGGGATGCTGGCCCGCGCCCATCTGCACGATATCGGCTTCGGCAGGCGGTCGGTGCAGGTAATCGATCGCTGAGTCCAGCGACGGCAAGTCGAGTTTCCGGCGCACGGCGTCGGGCAGCAGCTCCGATGGTGCGCTGCGGCGCATGATGCGAAGTGCCTGATCGGTCAGGTTACGCAGCCGTCCTTGCTGGACGCCCTCGGTTGTCGGATAGATGGGCGTCAGGGTTTTCGAGACGGCGGGGCCCTGGGTGTCGCGAAGCAGACGATACTCCGGGTGGATCATTTCGAGACCGAGCGGCCCCTTGCGCGCTTCGCCGAAACAGGTCAGCCGCACGCCCGGTTTGAACTGGGCCTGTTGCTGGCGGGAAAAGTGGAAGAAGCGCAGCGTCAGCTGGCCGCTGCCGTCTGCGATCCGCACCAAGAGGTTACGTCGGCCGCGATAGACGGTCTCGGCGAGCAACACTTCGCCGCTTATTAGCCGGCGCTTGCCAGGCTCGAGTGCACCGATGCGCACGAGGCTTGTGCGGTCCTCATAACGCAGCGGCAGCAGGAAGAGCAGGTCTTCGACCGTATAGAGATTCAGTCGCGCGAGCCGCTCGGCGAGCGCTGGACCAACGCCGTTCAACGTGGTCAATGCTGCAGTCAGTGACGGTTCTGACAGGCTCATCGCCGTCTCGCGCCTGTCTAAAGCGCGAGGATCGCGTCTGCCTCGATATCCACGGCTTTCGGTAGTGCACTGACACCGATCGCGGCACGTGCCGGGAACGGCGCAGCAAAGAAGTCTTCCATGACGCGATTGACCGTTGCGAAGTCCTCGAGGTCGGTCAGAAAGATCGTCAATTTGACGATCTGATCCAGGGAGCCGCCCGCCGCTTCGCAGACGGCACGCAGGTTTTCGAAAACCCGCCGGGCCCGTGCCTCGAAGTCGCCGGCGACGACCTCCATGGTGTGCGGATCGAGCGGAATCTGGCCGGAGAGAAAGACGAGATTCCCGCTGCGTACAGCCTGCGAATACGTGCCGATGGCTGCCGGCGCTGCGTCACTGTGGATCGTCTGCTTGCTCATAGCTTGGCCCTGATTGAGTCTTTGCGCTCACGCGCAGTCGCGCGTAACGCGGATGACGCTCGCCATCTTGCGCACGCTGCGGATAATCTGTGCGAGATGTTTCCTGTCTTTGACGAGCAACAAGAAGGCGAGGGCCGAGTGCTCATCCTGGCGCCCCTGCACCGACACCTGCTCGATGTTCGATCCGGCGTCGGCGATTGTCGCCGCCACTTCGGCGAGAACACCGGGCTTGTTGACGGTCTCGACAGAGATCTGGCTGGCGAATTCGCGGTCGATGTTTTTCTCCCAGCTGACCGAGATCCACTTCTCGGGCTGTTTCCTGAAGATCGTGAGATTGCCGCACTTCATTCGATGGATCACGATGCCGCGCCCGGAGCTGAGATAGCCCATGACTTCGTCACCTGGAATCGGCAGGCAGCACTTGGCGTAGCTCACTGTCATGCCTTCGGTGCCGGCGATTACCAGGCTCGCGGTGGTGAGTTCGATCGAATCTTCGTCGCTCGCGCCGACCAGCAGGCGAGCCGTCAGCGGCGCCAGCCGCTCGCCGAGCCCGATCTGCTCGAAAAGCTCGGCCGTGTTGTTCAGCCCGAGTTCCTCGATTGCCGAACGGGTACGCAGCTTGCCGACTTTGCGTAGCGAAGAACCGAGATCTTTGAGTGACCGATCGAGGAGCCGCTTGCCGAGGTCCATGGCGTCGGTCGAGCGCATTGACTTCATGTACTGGCGAATCGCGGTTCGCGCCTTGGCCGTGCGCACGAAACTCAGCCAGTTGGGATTGGGTTTGGCGCCGCGACTCGTCACGATCTCGACCGTTTCCCCATTTTGCAATTCGGTGCGCAAGGGAACGAGTTTGCGATTGACCTTGGCAGAGACACAGCGGTTGCCGACGTCGGTGTGCACGGCGTAGGCGAAATCGACCGGCGTCGCGCCGCGTGAGAGCTCCATGATGT
>JABAOE010005853.1_pt3 | contig 33197 bp, 32 predicted proteins | sample 7062141 | NCBI WGS metagenome assembly JABAOE01 (sample SAMN14538627, study PRJNA623070) | marine sediment metagenome | biome: marine biome [ENVO:00000428]; feature: marine pelagic biome [ENVO:01000023]; material: deep marine sediment [ENVO:00002113] | place: India: Gulf of Khambhat ...
CGTGCGCGAGGTCCATTACTGGACCAACCGGCCCATCTGGCCGCAGGCGATCGAGCGCCCCACCGAGGTGCATCATCCCCCGGCGCACCTGGACTGGGGCCTGTGGCTCGGGCCGGCCGAGGAGCGTTCCTACCACCCCGCCTACGCGCCGTTCCGGTGGCGCGGGTGGTGGGACTTCGGCACGGGCGCGCTGGGCGACATCGCCTGCCACGCGATGGACGCCGCGTTCTGGACCTTGGATCTGGGGTACCCCGAACGAATCGAGGCGGAGACGACGACGCGCTTTGCCGAGACGGCGCCCAAGGCGTGCCGGATCGTCTACCAGTTCCCCGAGCGCGCGGGGCGCCCGGCGGTCACCCTCGTGTGGCGGGACGGGAGCATCCTGCCGCCGGTGCCGCCCGAGGTGGGGGATTCCGCCTCCTGGCCGCCGCACGCCGACGGTGGGCAGTTATGGATCGGGGACGACGGAAGGCTGGTCGCCGGGATGTACGGGCAGGAGCCCCACGTGCTCGACCCGGAGCGCCATGCGGAGCTCAGGGCCCACCCGCCGGACCAGACGTACCCGAGAGTGGAGAGCGTCTATGCCGAGTGGATCGACGCCTGCAAGGCCGGCACCACCGCGGGTTCCGACTTCGCCGCGCACGCCGGACCGCTCACCGAAGTGGTCCTGTTGGGCAACCTGGCGGTGCGGACCGGCCGACCGCTGGCGGTGGACCCGGCGACCGGTGCGGTGCTCGACGCCGACATCCCGGACGCGTTGGTGCGGCCCCGCTACCGCGACGGCTGGATCTGGTGAGCGACCGGGTCAGGGCCTCCAGGTGCCCTCGGCGACCGCCGGCCGGAACGCGTCCAGCCCGCGAGGCGGGAAGTCGACGGTTCGGCCCTTCTCGGCGCTGAGGTAGGCCGCCATCAGCATCCGGACCACGTCCAGCCCGTCGTCGAACGTGAGCTGAGGGGCTTCCCGTCCGAGAAAGGCTCGCACGAAGTGGCGGTCCTCGGCCTCGTAGCCGTACGCCGCCGGCTCCCCCGCCACCACCGGCATCAGCCCGACCTCGGCGTTCTGCTTCTCCACGAGGTCCTCGCCGCTCTTGCCGCGAACCCGCCGGCTGAAGAAGAGCTTGAGCCCCGTGTCGAGCGTATTCCAGGAGAGTGAGTACTCGGGCCCCAAGAGCTCCGCCGAGAGCCTGAGCCCCGCCCCCACGAAGCTCCAGGACGTGGTCGCCTCGCCCATGACCCGCTGGCCATCGTCGGTCTCGAACTCGATCGTGACGCTGGCGAAGTCTTCGGCGGGGTGTTTCGCGTAGTCCACCTGCTTGCCCATGTCACGACGGAGCCGCTCGACGTAGGTCGGCCTGGTCCACTTGAGGCTGGCGATGTGACCGGTGATCCGGACCGGTCGGACCGTCGACAGCGGAGCGCCGGGCTCGGTGAGGAGATGCCGCACTACCAGCGCCGAGTGGCACATCATGTCGTTCAGCACGCCGCCACCCTGGAGGGCGCCCTGCCAGAACCAGGGCATGTGGGGGCCGCTGTGCTCCTCCGCGGCGCGGGCGAGGTAGGGACGGCCGGTCAGCGAGGCGCCGCGCGCCCACAGGAGCTCGCGGCCGACCGCCACCTGCGGCGCGAAGACCTGATTCTCGAGGTAGCCGTGCACCAGGCCCGCCCGCTTCACCATCCGAAGCACCTGCCGGGCCTCGCCGACGTTGCGCGCCAGCGGCTTCTCGCATGCGACGCCGCGCAGCGTTCCCCTTCCGCGCGAGACGGCGTCGGTGATCTCCTCGAAGTTCTCGATCCGCGCGTGGTTCGGCCCGCACACCCAGAGGGCGTCGATCTTCGGGTCCTCCACCATCTCGGTGATCGAGCCGTACGCGCGCGCCTCACCGACGTCGAGCGTCCGTGCGAGCCGGGCCGCCGCGCCTGCGCGCTTCCGGTTCGGAGACCACACGCCGAGGACGTCGGCGTCGCGAACGCCGACGAGGCCCTGGAGGTGGAACTTGGTGTTGAAACCGCTCCCGACGAAGCCGATGCCCAATCGCTCGCGTCCCATGTCTCCTCGGCGGTTCTCAGTCTTCGTGGAGGCCCAAGCGGCGCCGCTGCTCCGCCGGACACCCGTCCCACTCGGCGATCGCCGTGTTTCCCATGTACTGCAGGTCTTGGATCCCCATGCGACTGGACCAGAATCCGGTGGCGGTGAGGTTGCGGAAGGAGGTGAAGAAGGCGACGCCGTGCCGGAGTTCCTCCGGGGCCCGGTCGGGCCACGCGATCAAATCGAGCAACGCCGACCGTTGACCCTCCTGGCACCCGACGAAGTCGTTCCCGAACCGCTCCCGGCACTCGATGTCCAGCCAGGCGAGCCCGCCGCGCATCGCGGTCTGCCGCGCGGTGTCGTCGCCGTCCAGCATGATGAAGTCCATGAACTCGGGAACCCCCGCGTCGGTGGCGCCGCCGGAACGCTCGTCCCGGGGAATGATCACGTCGACCAGCAGCCGCACCGTCTCCCACTCGTGCGGCGTGAAGAAGCGCGGCTGGAAGCCCTGCCCCCGCGGCACACCGCGCGCCAGACGCCCGGCGCGGTCGATCGCCTCGGGTCCCCAGTCGAACGCCGCCGCCAGCGGGGCGACCGCCAGCAACTCGAGCACTTCCCTGCGGTGCATGTCGGCCATGTCGGCTCCTAGAGCGCGCCCGCGCGACGCTGCGCGGTGATGTAGTCGCAGGTGCGCCACGCGAGCGCGAGGATCGTCCAGGTGGGGTTCTTGTCCGCCTGCGAGACGAACGGGCCGCCGTCGACGACGAAGAGGTTCTTCACGTCGTGGGCCCGGCAGTTGGGGTCGAGGACCGAGCGAGCGGGGTCCTCGCCCATGCGGGTGACGCCCAGCTCGTGGATGATCCGGCCGCCGGCCGCGATCCCGTAGCCACGGTCGGGGCCCGGCATCTCGCCGAACGGCTCGCCGCCCATTTCGCGGATCAGCGTCCGGAAGGTCTCCTGCATGTGCTTCACCTGCCGGTACTCGTGGTCGCTCCACTTGAAGTGGAACCGCAGCACCGGGATGCCCCACCGGTCGACCGTCCGGGGGTCGATGTCGCAGAACGTGTCGTCGTTGGGGACCATCTCGCCGCGTCCGGAGAAGCCGACGACCGAGCCGTAGTAGCGGCGGTAGTCCTCCTTGAGCCCTGTCCCGTACCCGCCGCCGGGCGGCAGCTCGTGAATGTTTCCCATGAAGCCGTAGCCCGGCATGCCACGGCCGCCCCAGATCTCGATGTGGTAGCCCCGCGGGAAGTCGAGCGCGCGATTGTCGAGCCACCACGGCATGTAGAGGTGCGCGCCGCCGACGCCGTCCTCGTTGTGCGGGAGCCCGTCGACCAGCGCGGGGATGAACCCGGCGACGTCCGTGCCCGTGGTGTCGGTGAGGAACTTGCCGACGGTGCCGCTGGAGTTGGCCAGGCCCTGCGGGAAGAGGCTGGACGTGGAGTTGAGCAGGATCCGCGCGGACTCGCAGGCGCTGGCGGCGAGCACGACCACGCGGGCCTCCACCCGCTCCTCCCGACCGGTGTCGGTGTCGATGTACGCCACGCCGTTGGCCAGGCCGTGCCGATCGAGGGTGACCTCGCGAGCCATCGCGCCGGTCACGAGCGTGAGCCGGCCGGACGCGAGCGCCGGGAAGATGAGCACGTTCGGCGAGGTGAAATTCGCGTTGACGTTGCAGCCGCGGTTGCACTGGCCGCAGTAGTGGCAGGCGGCCCGTCCGTTCAGCGGCCTCGTGAGGATCGATAGGCGCGACGGGATGCAGGGAATGTCGAGCCGCGTCGAGGCCCGCTGGACGAGCAGCTCCCAGCACCGCGGCTTCGGCGGCGGCAGGAAGATCCCGTCTGGTTGGTTGGGAATGCCCTCGCCGCTTCCGAAGATGCCGATCAAGCGGTCGACCCGGTCGTAGTACGGCGCCAGATCGTCGTAGCCGATGGGCCAGTCGTCGCCCAGGCCGTCCAGGCTCCGCCGCCGGAAATCGTCGGGCCCGAACCGGAGCGAGATCCGCCCCCAGTGATTGGTGCGGCCGCCGAGCATGCGCGCGCGGAACCAGTCGAAGCTGGTGCCGGGTGCGCGGGTGTACGGCTCGCCCGGCAGGGACCAGCCACCGAGGCAGGCGTTGAACTCGCCGAAGTGGCGCTCCGGCGTGGCGCGCCCTCGGCGGGGGGACTCGTAACTCCACGTGAACATCGCGGAGTCGGTCGTGTTGTCCCACGACGGGCCGGCTTCGAGCATCACGACGTCCGCCCCCGCGTCGGTCAGTGCCTTGGCCGCCATGCCGCCGCCCGCTCCCGAGCCCACGATGCAGACGTCGTATTGTTTGCGTCGCTTCAACCGCATCCCCGCTCTCCCGGCTGCAAGGGTGGTCGTGTCGCAATCGGAATCTTCGGTGGGTCCCCCCGGCTCACGGCTGCAGTGTCTCGAGGTGGCGCCGCGAGGCCGCGATACTGGCGTACGCATCGGTGGGCTCGTCGTGCTCGACGAACAAGTGCGCGACGCCGGCCGCCGCCCGCCGGTCCAGGATCGCGGCGAAGTCGATCGTTCCCTTGCCCACGTCCACCATCCCACCCGTCGCGTCCCTGTCCTTCAGGTGCAGGGAGTGAAATCGTCCCGGGTGCCGCGCAAAGTAGGTCAGGGGGTCGGCTCCGCCCGCCACCGCCCAGAAGACGTCCATCTGCATCGCGACCAGCTGCGCGTCACACGTCTCCAGGAGCAGATCGTACGGGGTCGTGCCCTCCTGGGGCCAGTGCACGAAGTCGTGATTGTGGAACCCGAACTGCAAGCCGACCTTTCGGGCCCGCTCCCCCGCCCGGTTGAACCGATCGGCCAGCACACGGTAGTCGTCCAGGCTCCGCCGCATTTCCGGCGGGATCCACGGCACCACCACGTGGCGGTGGCCGGTCTCCGCCGCGGCCTCGAGGGTGGACGGCCAGGCGTCGTCCAGCAGCTCGAGCGCGACGTGCGTCGACGGCGCCGACAGCCCCGCCGCGTCGAGCGCACTCCGGATCTGCTTCGGGCTCCTGCCGAAGTACTGGTGGAACTCGACCTCTTGGTAGCCGATGGCGCCGACCCGCTCCAGGGTGCGCTCGACCGACCGGGCCATGTCGTCGCGCAGGGTGTACAGCTGCACCCCCAGCGGCGTCCCGGGCCGGGGACGCGCGATCACCGACTCGAGCGACGGCGCCCCGACGGACGCCGCCGCGACCGCACCGCCCAACACCCGCAAGGCCTCACGCCGGTCCAACTGGTATTCTCCGCGTCGCACGATGAGTTGAGGAGCCCGCCGGGAACATGTCGTTCGAGCGGGGGCGGCGCCAGGTGACGCCCGATCCCGCCGCTACTCGCAGATGTGGCAGTACCCCACACCGTCCACCGCCTGCGGGACGTCCCGCTCCGCGTTGACGATGCAGAGGAATCCGAATGGCTCGCTGGCGTTCTCGGGGTTGCGGAATTGGTGCGGGTCGTCCGGGGCGACGTACACGACGTCCCCGAGCGACACGGTGTAGACGTAGCACCCGAACTGGGCCTCCCCGGAGCCCCGGATCGGAATGACGACGTGCTCGTGATGATGCCGCTCGAGGGTGCTGTAGCCGCCGGGCTGGATCTCGAAATACCGGACGTGGAACCGCGGGGACTCGCCGCGGGTGCCGGAGAGCTCGCGCCGCGTGATCCCCTTCCAGAACTCCGTGGTCTCCTTGTACGGTTCCAGCGGCACACCCTCCCAATCGAAGCTGCCCGTGCGGCGGATCACCTTGCTGTGATTGCCCGCCAGCGGAGGGTGTGGCGGCGTTCGGCGTTCCCTGGCGGTCATGTGCTCGTTCCTCTGGCGAGTTCGGCCTCCTCCAAGGTAATCGCCGACCGGCCGGTTCACACGAAATTCACGGTGCTCTGCATCGGGGCAGCCGAGATTGCGGGACAGCATCACGAACACGCGATCCCGACCAGGAGGCAACGATGGTACGGCGTGTCTGGCCAGGGTGGCCGATCATGGCGGCGGTGTTGCTGCCGGGCGGCAACGTGCAGGGGCAGGTGCTCGACTCCGCGGGCCACGGCGGGGTGCCGGACGCGCGGGCGGCGCCGGGGTGGGCCTCGAGCCCGGAAGGCGTGGTGCGGGAGCTCTACCGGCTCGTCACCTTCGATGCGGGCACGACGCCCGACTTCGACGAGGTACGATCCCTCTTCCTGGACGACGCCGTCATCGTGCTGCGCTCCGCTCCCGACAGCATGCGCGTGCTGTCGGTCGAGGGCTTCGTCGACGACTGGCTGGACTTCATCGCACGGGCCGAGGTCGAGAAGACGGGGTTCGTCGAGGAGATCATCCGCCTGAAGCCCATGGTCTTCGGGGACATCGCGCACGTCTTGGTGCTGTACGAGGCCAGCATTCCGGGATGGGAGCGTCCACCCCAGCAGGGGGTGGACAGTGTCCAGCTGGTCCGCCGGCAGGGGGCGTGGCGGATCGTCGCGATCACGAACGAGTTGCCGTCCGCCGAGCTGCCGGTGCCGGCCGAGCTCAGCCAATGAGGTGATCGCGGCGCTCAGCGTACGCCCAGCCGCTCGGCGACCGCGTCGATCGTCGGCGGCAGCGGCGGCGGCCGGGTCACCGTCCGGAACGCCGCCGGCACGTCCTTCAGACCCGTGCCGGTCACCAGGAGGACGACCCGCTCGTCCCGCGCGACGAGATCCTGCGCGAGGGCGGTCTCGAGCCCCGCCAGCGCCGCCGCTGCCGCCGGCTCCGCGAAGACCCCGGTGGACCGGGCCAGGCGCGGGATCGCCGCGAGGATCGCCTCGTCCTCCACCGTGACGCCGTGGCCTCTCGAGGCGCGGATGGCGGCGAGCGCCTGTCGGCCGTTCCTCGGCATCTCGACCGTCAGGCTGTCGGCGACGCTGTGCGCACCCGGGAAGGCCGTCGCCTCCTCCGCCCCCGCCCGGAGGGCGGCCACGATGGCGGCGGACCCCGCCGGCTGCACCGCGATCAGGCGGGGGACGCGATCGATCAGCCCGGCTTGCGCGAGATCGGCGAATCCCTTGGCGACGCCCGCGACGATCACCCCGTCGCCGGTGGGCACGAGCACCGCGTCGGGGACGTCCGGCGCGAGCTGGCGCGCGATCTCCAGCGCCGCGGTCTTCTTGCCCTCGATCGTGAACGGGTTGAGGCCGGTGTTGCGGTTGTACCAGCCGAAGCGGTCGCACGCCGCGAGGCAGAGCTCGAAGGCGTCGTCGTACGTACCCTCGACCGGCAGCACCTCCGCACCGTAGCACAAGAGCTGCGCCAGCTTGCCTTCGGGCGCGGTGTGCGGGACGAAGGCGACGGCCCGCACCCCGGAGGCGGCCGCGACCGCCGCAAGGGCCGTCGCGGCGTTGCCGGTGGAGGCGGTGGCCACGGTGTCCAGGCCATACTGCCGGGCCTTGGCGACGACGAGGTGCGAGGCGCGATCCTTGGTCGATCCGCTGGGGTTTCGGCTGTCGTCCTTCACCCACAATGACGGCATGTCGAGCTCCCGCCGGAGGCGGGGCACGGGAAGCAGCGGGGTGTCGCCGACCGGCAGGGGGGCCAGCCAGTCGGCGGACGGGATCGGGAGGAACGCGCAGAGGAACTCGGCGCTCGCGGGGCCCGCCGCGGGCCACGTCGACGGCATCGACTCCAACGCCACCGCGAGCACGCCCCGGATTACGCCGCCGGGCTCCTGACGCCCGGCGCAGGCCGGGCACACCGTGCGGACCTCCACCTCCCCATAGCGTGCGCCGCATTCGGTGCAGACGAATTCGAACGCCGCCATTCAGAGCACCAGCGAGAGCAGCGCCTTCTGGACGTGGAGGCGGTTCTCCGCCTGGTCGTAGATCACCGACTGCGGGCCGTCGATCACCTCGTCGTCGGCCTCGTGGCCGCGGTCGACGGGCATGCAGTGCATGTACACCGCATGCGGCTTCGCAAGGCTCATCCGCTTGGCAGTGGCGCGCCACGACCGGTTGGCGGCCGCCATCGCCTCCACCTCGGTGGGGTCCTCGGTGACCATGATCGGCCCCCAGGATTTCGGGTACACGAAGTCGGCGCCCTCGAACGCGGCGTCCATGTCGTGGACCTCCTCGAGGGTGACCCCGGCCTCGGCGGCGTTGGCCCTCGCCGCCTCCATCACCTCCGGCATGAGGTGGTAGCCCTCCGGGTACGCCAGCGTCACGTCCATGCCGAACCGGGGCATGAGCATCACGAGCGACTGAGGGACGCTGAGTGGTCGCACGTACTTGGGGGCGTGGGTCCAGGAGACGACGAACTTGCGCCCGCGCAGATCGCGACCGAACAGCTCGCGCAGCGACATGAGGTCGGCCATCGCCTGGCAGGGGTGGTCGACGTCCTCCTGCATGCTGATGACGGGGGCCGAGGCGTGCTCCGCCATCTGGTAGAGGTACCGCTGCCCGATGCCCGTCCGCGAATCACGCACCGCGATGCCGTCGCCGTAGCTGCTCAACACCATCCCGGTGTCCTTGGCGTTCTCCCCGTGATCGATCTGGGTCGCCTTCGGTGTGAGGAAGATGGCGTGACCGCCGAGCTGGGTCATCCCGGTCTCGAAGGAGTTGCGCGTCCGGGTGCTCTCTTCGAAGAAGAGCATGTAGAGCGTCTTCGCCCGCAGGATGTGGTCGTGGGCGACGCCGTCACCGTGCTCCTGTTTGAGACGGTCCGCGAGGTCGAGGACGGACTCGAGCTCGTCCGTCGACCAGTCCTGGGTGGAGATGAAGTCCTTCTGGAAGAGCGTCGTGCTCACGGCGTCAACCTCGCCTCGGGCAGTTTCGGGGCCGTCCCGACGACGGCGCGGCCGCCACAACCTAGTGCCACCCACCGGGCGTGCGGCAGGCTCGATCCTCAGACCCGGGACCGCCCCAAGGGCAGCGGGGCCGCAGATCGACCGGCGGTGACGCGCACCCTATCCTCGCGCCATGCCCCAGCGCATCGGCACCGACCGCGTCGCGCGATGAGCGACCCTCGCCTTGCCGTCTCCAACGGGTGCCGGATCCTCGGCGCCGCCGACCAGGGCGACCTCATCTGGGGTCACGTGTCGCTCCGGGACCCCGACGCCCGCGGGACCTGGATGAAGGCTGCGACGTGGGGTTTCGAAGAGATCGGTCCCGATCGGGTGATCCTGATCGACGATGACGGAGCGGTGCTCGAAGGTGACGGCCGGCGCCACATCGAGTTCCCCATCCACACCGAGATCCTCGCCGCCCGCCCGGACGCCGGCAGCGTCGTGCACACCCACGCCCCCCACGCGGTGGCGCTCGCCGCCACGGGCGCGCCGTTGCGCCCCATCTCGCACGAGGGAACCCTGTTCGTGCCGCCCGAGATCGCCCGATTCACCGAGACGGCGGACCTCATCATGACCCGCGCCCTGGGGCGCTCCGTCGCCGCCACCATCGGGGACCGGAACGCGCTGCTGCTCGTGAACCACGGCATCGTCACGGTCGGCGTCGACGTCGCCAGGTCCGTGATGACGGCCCTCCTCCTCGACCGGGCATGCGCGATGCAGCTGCGAGCGATGGCTGCCGGCGAGCTCACCCACTGGTCGTCGGATGCCGAGGCACTCTCCAAGCGCGGACACTGCTACTCCGATGAACTGCTCCTCCAGGCGTGGGAGTACCTGGTCCGGGCGCTCTGAAGGTGACTCGGACGGGGCCGGGGCTCAGACTTGGCCCCAGGCCGCCAGGAGTTCGTTGGCACGCTCCCGCAGACCCGTCGCCCTTGTCAGGTGCTCTCCCAGAATCTGACGGGCCCGGGGCGCGTCCCCGTGGGTGATGGCCTCGGTGATGGCGAGATGCTCGCTGATCGTCTGCGCATGAGCCTCGTGCTCATCGTTCTCGAGGGCGCGGACCGTCGCCATCGAGAGCGGCCCCCGGAAGGACAAGGCCAGCAGCTCGGCTGCGGCGTTGTGGGACGCCCGAGCCAGCTGGCTGTGGAACTCACGCGACAGCTCGGCGTCGAAGCTGCCGTCGTCGAGCGCCGCGGATGCCTCGGCGCACAGCTTCCGAAGCCCATCGATGTCGTCTTCAGTGGCCCGACGCGCCGCGAGCGTCACCGTGCTCAGCTCGATCATGAGCCGCGCCTCCGCGATGTCGTCCGGGCTGATCGTGGAGAGCATGAGCATGTCGGCAAGCCCCTGCCTGATGACGTCGGGGCCCGGCGCCGTCACGAACGTCCCCCCGCTTGCGCCGACACGAATCTCGGCGAGGCCCATCGCCTCGAGGACGCGGAGGGCATCGCGCACGGTGACGCGGCTCACCTCGAACTGCTCGGCGAGCTCCCGCTCGGAGGGAAGGCGCTCGCCGACCTTCAGCGTGCCGTCGGCGATGGCATCACGGATCTGGGCCACGATGACGCTGGAGATCCGGCCCGACCGGATGGGTGAGAACATCGGGTGGTTCGCCGCCATGGTGCAACGTTAGACCAATGCTATGAGACCCCCGGGGCACGCACCTCCGGTGCCGGCCGCCGCAGCATTGCGGACGCCAAGACGTAGAGGGCGGGAAACGCGACGGCGGCGATCACGAAGGTCGCGGGAATCCCGACCAGCTCGGCACCGATCCCGCCGACCGCCGGCCCGACGACCTTGCCCACATCGAGCCCTGAGAGATAGACGCTCGACGCGGCTCCGCGCCCGGCGTCGGAGGCGGTGGACTCGTCGAGGACCAGCGCTGCGGTCGCCACACGCAGCACTCCGCGGGCCAGTCCAATGCCACCCCACGCCAGCGCGACGAGAACGAACGTCGAAGTCGATCCGAGGAGGGCGATCGCAACGCCGCTCACCACGACCGCCGGTGTGAGCACCCTCCGATAGGACAGCCTCGAGAACACGGGAGCGGAGACGAACCGGACGAGGGCCGCCACCAGCCCATGGATGCCGAACGCGATGCCGATCTGGCTCAACGTCAAGCCGACGTCGAGACCGTGAAGGGGGAAGAACGTCAACACGACACCGCTGACGAGGTTGATGTAGAGGGTGACCACGAACCCCAGCCACACCCAGCGTGGAACGCGACGGAACGAGGCAAGACGACCCGTCGTGGCCCGATGGTTCGGCGCGGCCGCCCCGACGACCGCCGTCCGACGGAGGGCGGCGAAGAGCACCCCTGCAGCCACCGCGGCGACGCCGGCGACCACGACGAAGGCCTCTCCCACCCCCAAGACGTCGGCGACCGGACCCCCGACGAAGCCGGCAGAGGCATAGCCCAGCCCCAAACTCCCGGTGTAGAGGCCCATGAGCGTGCCGGCGGCAACCCCGGCTGGCTGCCTCTCCATCACCGCCGCCATGAGGGCCGTCGTCCCGAACGCAAACGCCGCGCCATTGACGCCGACCAGGAGCGCGATGACCAGCGGAGCGCCGGTGGTCGGAATGAGGAGAAAGGCGGTCGCCGACGCCAGCGCGGCGCCCGACACCAGGACCGGTCCCCGTTGCGATGCGTACGCCGCGCCCGCCCAGAGCCTCGTGACGAGCGACGCGGCACCGTAGACGGCAACGAGGCCGCCGATCAGGCCCTCGTCGATCGACCGCGACTCGAGGTACGGCGAGATGAGGAACGCAAACGTCCCCTCCCCGAGGGTGAGAACGGCGGCGGCGGTGAACACCGGCCAGAGCGAGCCGAGGCCCTCCCCCTCAACCCCGGGCGGGGTCGTCACCGCTGCTCGACGGCCCTCGCCGTCCGGGTGAGGTGGGCGCGGAGGATGTCAACGGCCTCGTCGGCATCACCCGAGCGCATGGCGGCGATGATCCGTCGATGCTCCTCCCACCCCTCCACGCCCATCCCGGGGTCGGCTGCGTATGCGGTCTCGAGCGAGGCGAGCAGCGGGTCGCGGACCGTCTCCGCGAGGAGGGCGAGGGCATCGTTGTGCGTGCACGCCGTCAACGCCGCATGGAAGGCGGCGGACAGCTCCAGCGTGGGTTCTCCTGCCGCGAGCGCGGCGTCCGCCTCGTCGCAGAGGGCGTCCAGCGCGTCGAGGTCGTCGTCGGTGGCCCGAGCAACCGCGAGCGGCAGCGAGCCCACTTCGATGAGCAGACGGGTCTCGGTCACGTCGCCGGGGTCGAGATCGGAGAGCATCATCATGTCGGTGAGCCGTTCCCCGAACTGGCCTGCATCAGGAGCCCGGACGTAGGCGCCGCCGTGAGCTCCAACCCGTATCTCGATGAGGCCGTTCGCCTCCAGGATGCGGAGCGCGTCCCGGACGGTCACCCTGCTCACGCCGAATTGCTCGGTGAGTTCGCGTTCCGAGGGCAGACGGTCGCCAGGGGACAACTCGCCGGAGTGCAGCGCGGCGCGGATCTGGGCGACGATCTCCTCCGAGATCCGGCCCGTGGCGACCGGAGCGAACGAGAGCCTCGATTCGGCCATGCAGACCCCCAGGCACCCAACGGTATGATGGTTAGACAATATGGTACCGTCCCGGCGCCGGCAACCGAGGAGAGCACCCACGATGGCGAAAGGTCGAGTCTTCCTGAGGGGGATCGAATCCCAGAAGTACGCGCTCGGGTCCCTCCGGCGGGAACAACTGGCCGCCCCCCGGGTGCGCGACGACAGCGTGGTCGTCGACGACGCCAGCGTCGGCCACTCCGGGGACTCGAAGGACACGCGAACATGGTGGAGGATCGGACCCGGCGACGACCCGTTCCTCACCCAGACGCTCCAGGTCCACTTCGTCGAGTTGCCCCCGCACACAGCCAACACCGGCCACGGCCACCAGAACGAGGCTGCGTTCTACATCCTCGAGGGAAGCGGCTACGAGATCCACGACGACAAGCGGTACGAGTGGGAACAAGGCGACCTCGTGATCGTCCACACGGATTCGGTCCACCGCCACTTCAACGACTCCGACGAGAAGGCCAAAGCCTTGGTCTTCAAGGCGAAGTCGATGTGGATGTTCCTGGGGCTCCTCCAACAGGGCAGGCGGGGGCCCGTCACCGACGAGGATCGCTACGGGCCGAGGGTGGACTGGTCCCAGGTATGGACACCAGGGGTCGAGGACCGTATCAAGGTGGTGAAGCCGTCCGACACCAAGTGGGAGAGCACCGAAGACGGGATGGTCAGGCGCATCGTCGGGCCGCACCGCGACGACGTTCGCCTCTTCTCGGTCGACGCCTACGAACAGGAGATCCCCGCCGGGAGCCGCTCGGCGAAGCACTGGCACATGGCCGACGAGGTCCTCTACATCCTCGAAGGCGACGGGTACAGCCTCCATTGGGAGGTCGAGGCCGAAATCGACGACCGCTATTACGCCCGGATCGCCAAGGAACCCACACGCCACGAGTTCACGACCGGCGATACCGTCTACGTGCCGCACAACACGATTCACCAACACTTCAGCAACAACGGGCCGCTGAAGCTGCTGTCGCTGCAGAACCGGGTGTTCCGCCACCTCGGATATGACAACGTGGCCTACCTCGAGCCTGCTCCGGAATACCAGAGCTGACGCGCCTCACGAAGGAGGCCACGATGGCAGACGATCGTTACGACACGGGCATGGCGGTGCGTCGTGAGGTCCTGGGGGACGCCCATGTCGACGCGGCGATCGGCAAAGGGGATGGAATCGACGCCGACTTCCAGCGCTTCATCACCGAGGCGGCGTGGGGCTCGGTGTGGAGCCGGCCCGGGCTCGACCGGCGCACGAGGAGCCTGGTGACCATTGCCATCCTCGCCGCCCTCGGGCGCGACGAGCTCGACATCCACCTACGGGGCTCACGCAACACCGGTGCCGCCACATCCGAGATCGTCGAGACGCTGCTCCACGTCGCGGTCTACGCTGGCGTACCGGCCGCGCATTCCGCCATGGCGCGAGCGAAGAGGATCCTCGGCGATGCATGAGAGCTACTTGGCCCGCCACGACGACGACCATCCCCCGTTCCTCTACGCCGACTACCGCTCGACAGTGAAGCGATCCCCGGAGATGAGCCCGGTCGCCATCGTGCACACGTTGAGCGAGGTCACCGGCCCCGGCCCCGCACTCGCCGAGCTCACGGCGGAGGATGCCGATCTGACGACGAACGCCGGCACCGGCGGCGAGGCGATCGGGGAGCGGATCATCGTCACCGGTCGTGTCCTCGACGAGAACGAGGAGCCGGTGCCGAACACGGTCATCGAGGTGTGGCAGGCAAACTCGGCCGGACGGTACATCCACCAGCGCGACGACCATCCGGCGCCGCTCGACCCCAACTTCATCGGCGTCGGCATATGTCGGACGAACGACGAGGGCGTGTATCGGTTCACCTCGGTGCGCCCCGGCGCCTACCCGTGGAAGAACCATCCCAACGCGTGGCGCCCGCCCCACATCCACTTCTCCCTCATGGGCCCGTCGCTCGCCACCCGGCTCATCACCCAGATGTACTTCCCCGGCGATCCTCTCCACGCCCTCGACCCCATCTTCAACTCGGTGCCGGCCTCCGCCCGCGAGCGCCTCGTCGCCACATACGATCACAAAGTCACGATCGAAAACTGGGCGCTTGGCTACCGGTGGGACATCGTGCTGCGAGGCCGGGCTGCGACCCCCTTCGAGGAGGACGGCCGATGACCAGGCGCCGGCAGACGCCGTCCCAGACGATCGGTCCGTTCTTCCACGACGGCCTCGCCCGCGAGGGAGAGAACGTCCTCGCCGGCGAGGGGGCCGAAGGTACGCGCATCCGCATCGAGGGAACCGTCCTGGACGCCGATCGCAACCCGATCGAGGATGCCCTCATCGAGATTTGGCAGGCGAACGGGCGGGGCCGCTACCGACACCCGTCCGACGCCCGGGACCTGCCCCTCGACAACGGCTTCACCGGGTTTGGCCGCACCCCTACCGACCCGGCCACCGGGGAATACTGGTTCGAGACGGTCAAGCCGGGGCCTGTTCCTGATGCCGAGGGCGAGATGCAGGCACCCCACATCAGCGTGATCATCTCGGCCCGGGGCATGCTGAAGCACTCGTTCACGAGGATGTACTTCGCCGACGACGCCGCCACGGCCGGCGACCCCATCCTCGCGACCGTGCCGGAGCACCGGCGTGCGACGCTGCTGGCGATGGCGAGGGAGGGTGGGCCTGTGCCCACGTACCGGTTCGACATCCGCTTCGGCGGCGGCGACGAAACGGTGTTCTTCGACGTCTGATGGAGTTCCTCTCCCTGCGGGAGGCCATCTCCCTCCACGTTCGAGACGGCGACGCGGTGGCGATGGAGGGCTTCACCCATCTCATCCCGTTCGCCGCCGGCCACGAGGTCATCCGCCAGGGCAAGCGGGACCTGACCCTCATCCGGATGACACCCGACCTGATCTACGACCAGCTGATCGGCGCCGGCTGTGCCCGCAAGCTGGTCTTCTCCTGGGGCGGCAATCCGGGCGTCGGGTCGCTCCACCGGCTCCGCGACGCCGTCGAGCACGGCTGGCCGCACCCCATCGAGATCGAGGAGCACAGCCACGCCGCGATGGCGAGCGCCTACGCCGCCGGCGCCGCCGGCCTCCCCGTGGCGCTGCTCGAGGGTTACCACGGCACCGACCTCGTCGACCACAACCCGAACATCCGCTTCGTTGCCGACCCATTCACCGGGAAGCGACTCGCTGCCGTGCCGGCGCTTCGGCCTGACGTCGCCGTGATCCATGCCCAGCGCGCCGACGAGGACGGCAACGTGCTCATCGAGGGGATCATCGGCGTCCAGAAGGAATGCGTCCTCGCCGCGTCCCGGGCGGTGGTGACGGTCGAAGAGGTCGTCACCGACCTCGCCGCCCCCAGCCCGAACTCGGTCGTGCTGCCCGGCTGGACGATCGACGCCGTTGCCGTCGTTCCCGGGGGATCCCACCCCTCGTACACGCACGGCTACAGCGAGAGGGACAACGCCTTCTACAAGGCATGGGACGCCATCTCGCGGGACCGGGAGACGTTTCGGCGATGGATCCGGGACCAGGTCACAGACAGGCGCAGCCCGTGAGCGGCCACACACCGCCGGAGATGNNGCTACACCGCGCCGGAGATGATGGTCATCGCCGCGTCGAGGGCCCTCGGCAACGACGACGTGTGTTTCGTCGGCATCGGGGCGCCCTCGGCAGCGTGCAACCTGGCGCGGCAAACCCACGCACCAGACGTCACGCTCGTCTACGAATCGGGCACGATCGGCGCCGGGCCAACGGTGCTCCCGCTGTCTATCGGCGACGGCGAGCTGTGCGACACGGCGCTGACGACGGTGCCGGTTCCCGAGATGTTCCAGTACTGGCTCCAGGGCGGGCGCATCTCCGTCGGGTTCCTCGGCGCCGCCCAGATCGACCGCTTCGGCAACATCAACACAACCGTGATCGGTCCCTACGCGACACCGCGGGTGCGCCTGCCCGGAGCAGGCGGCGCCCCCGAGATCGCCAGCCACTGCGGGAAGGTCTTCGTCATCGCCACGCACTCGACCCGGACGATGGTCGACGAGATCGATTTCGTGACGTCGCTCGGATTCGGCAGGGACGGGGACGGCCGGCGCCGTCACGGGCTGACGACGGCGGGCCCGGCCCTCGTCATCACGGACCTGTGCCTCATGGAGCCGGGTGCGAACCACGAGCTCGAGGTCACGTCGCTCCATCCCGGTGTCACGCTCGACGAGGTGCGCACTGCCACCGGTTGGGACGTCCGCATCGTGCCCGAGCCGGCGCGCACCCCGCCACCGACCGCCGACGAGCTGGCCGCCCTCCGCCACCTCTACGCTGCAACCGATCGAGCCCACGGAGGCGACAGGTGAGCGACACCGCGCACGGCGCCGCGAGGCTCCGCGACGGGCGGGGACCGGGAATGCGACGTGGCTGATCTCGCCGGGCACGCCTTCTCGACTCCCCCGATGCGGGAGATCTTCTCCGGACCCACCCTCGTGCAACGACTGCTCGACTTCGAGGCCGCGCTGGCGCGTGCCCAGGCCGCCGCCGGGCTCATCCCCACCGCGGCCGCAGAAACGATCACGGCGGCATCCCGGGACGCAGACGTCGACCCGGACACATTGCTCGCCGAGGGCGCAGACTCGGGGTCGCCCCTCGTCCCGCTCGTTCGCGCCCTGTCCCTGGCGTGCGGCGACGACGGCCGCTACGTGCACCACGGCGTCACCACCCAGGACGCAGTTGACACGGCCCTCATGCTCCAGGCGCGAGACGCCCTCGAGGTCATCGCCGCGGACCTGCTCGGAGCCGCCGCGACCTGCGCAGACCTCGCGGCGCGCCATCGCGGCGACGTGATGGTGGCGCGGACCCTGCTCCAGCAGGCGGGCCCGACGACGTTCGGGCTCAAGGCGGCGCAATGGCTCGTGGCGCTCGGCCATGGGGTGCAACGTCTTCGTCGCGTCCGAGAAGAGGAGATCGCCCTCCAACTCGGCGGGGCAACTGGAACACTTGCCGCGCTCGGCGGCGACGGCGAAGCGGTCGCCAGCCTTCTCGCCGCCGAGCTCGCGTTGGGGCCTCCCCCCCTCCCCTGGCACGCCAGGCGCGACCGCGTCGCCGCGATCGTGAGTGCCCTCGCCATCACGGCAGGTGCCGCAGCAAAGATCGCCACCGATGTGCTCCTCCTCGCCCAGACCGAGATCGCGGAGGTCTCCGTGCCCGCCCGGGCGGGGAGGTCCTCGGCGTTGCCGCAGAAGCGGAACCCTGCCGACGGGGTCATGGCGGTGGCGGCGGCCCGGCTCGCCGCCACCGAGGCGGCGGCGGTCGTGGGATCGATGGCGCACGAACACGAGCGCGCCGCAGGGGCCTGGCAGGCGGAGTGGGCTGCCGTCCCCGCCGTCTTCCACCACACTGCGGCAGCGGTGAGCCGGCTGCGGTCGCTGCTCGAGTCTCTCGAGGTGAACACCACACGGATGCGGGCCAACCTCGGGGCGCAAGGTGATCTCGTGATGGCGGAGTCGCTCGCCTCGACGCTCGCACCCCATCTCGGGCCCGAGCCCGCCCGTGAGCACGTACGCGAGATGGCGGATCGAGCGATCAGGAGCGGCGAGTCGCTGCGCGGAGTCGCCGAGGCCGACGAGATCGTGACGCGTCACCTCTCCGCCGGGGACCTCGACGGAGCCTTCGATCCCGGGTCGTACCTGGGCAGCACCTCGGCCTTCATCGACCGCGCCCTCGCCGCTCACGCCGACCTCACCCGGTCTGGGTGATGCCCGATCTCTATCGTCCCCCCCGCCTTCACTACCGGCTAGACGGCAGGTCCGACGGCGAGCTCCTCGTCTTCTCGAACTCTCTGGGCACCGATCTGTCGATGTGGCGAGGCCAGATGGACCAGTTCGTCGAGCGCCATCGCGTCCTGCGGTACGACACCAGAGGTCACGGCCGCAGCGAGGTGACCGATGAGCCCTTCACGATCTCCGACCTCGGTGAGGACGTCCTCGCCTTGGCCGACCACGTCGGCGTCGAGCGCTTCTGGTTCTGCGGACTGTCGATGGGCGGGCTCACCGGGCTGTGGCTCGCCATCCACCATCCCGACCGGCTCCGCGCCGTCGTCGTGGCCAACACTGCGGCGCGGATCGGCAACGCGCCGCAGTGGAACGAGCGGATCCGGGCGGTGCGCAGCGGGGGCATGGGCGCGATTCGCGACTCGGTGCTCGCTCGGTTCTTCACGGCGTCCTTCGCGGATGAGCACCCGGTCGTCGTGGCCCGATTCGGCGCCATGCTGGACGCGACGCCGGCCACCGGCTACGCCCGCTGTTGCGAGGCGATCCGGAACACCGACCTCCGCACCGACGTGGGCCGGATCGCCGTCCCCCTTCTCGTGGTCGCCGGAGCCGACGATGTCGCGACACCACCGGAGCAGGCAGGCTGGCTTCACGACCGCATCCCGGGCAGCGAGCTCGCGGTGATCGAAGGCGCGGCTCACCTGTCCAACGTGGAGCGGCCAGCTGTGTTCAATACGGTGGTGGCCGAGTTCTTCGGGCGGGCGTGAGGGCTCCTCCGGCTCGCGGCGGCGAGCAAGCCCGATTGCATCGACCCGGTAGAGTCGAGCCGTGACCGAGCCGACCGGATCGTGGGCATCCGCCAAGTACGCGGAGGCGTGGGCCGGTGACGACGTCCTGTCTGACCTGCTCGCGCTGCCGCGCCGGATCACGGCTGCACTCGTCGCCGACGCCGGCATCGACGTGTCGACCGTCGTCGACCTCGGCTCCGGTCCCGGGTCCTATCTCGCGGTCATGATGGACGCGTTTCCGGCGGCGACCGCGGTGTGGGTGGACGGCTCGGAGGCGATGCGCGAGATCGCCCAGCGGGAGCTCGCCCGATTCGCAGGCCGGGTCGAATACCGGCTCGGAGATGCCTCTGATCCCACAGGGCTCGACCTTCCCCGAGCCGAGCTCATCACGACGTCGCGGCTCGTGCACCACTTCGACGAAGCGACCATCGAGGCCCTCTACGCCTGGGCCCATGAGCGGCTCTCTCCGGGCGGCTTCTTCTTCAACCTCGACCATTTCGGCGCCGCGCCCGGCTGGGAGCATCGCTTGCGCTCCATCCGGCCCGCGTTCGTCGGGGAGCGCAAACGGGACCTTCCCCCGCATCGCCATGACTACCCGCTGCGGGAGGTGCCGGAACATCTCGGCTGGTTGGAGGAGGCCGGGTTCGAACCGCCCGCCGTCGCCTGGAAGACCTTCCACACGGCGCTCATCGCGGCGCGCCGGGGCGGCTGACCACCCTACGATCGCGGCGGGCCGCGCCGACCGCGCGCAGCCCGAAGTACAGGGCGAAGAGCGCGATCGGGAGGATGCGGAACATCGCGGCGAGGCCGAACACCTCGGCGACGGTCCCGGCGGCGACGGGGCCCACGATCTTGCCGACGTCGAGCCCGCCCTGGACCACGGCTGCCGCGATCCCGGTCGCCTCGTCGGTCCCTTCGACTGCATCGAACGCGTCGCTCGCCCCGCTCACGCGCAGCAGGCCGCGGGCGACGCCGATCACCGCGAAGAGCACGACCTGCCACGCCAGCGACGATGCGAACGTCGGGATCAGCGTGACTGCGAACACGGCGAGGAGCATGAGCGGGGCGGTGAGCCCGGATGCCGGGACCCGGCTGAACACCGCGCCGGATGCGAGCCGGACTGTGGCGCCGGCGAAGGAGCGGACGCTCGAGATCACACCGACATGGGTGAGGGTCAATCCGGCGGCGAGCACGACGAGCGGCTGGAACGTGGAGGTGATGCTCTGGATGATGTTGATGAACACCATCACGAGCGCCCCGCCCCACACCGCCGTCGGCAGGATGCGCACCGCGCCCCAGGACAGCCTCGGCTTGTCGACCGGAGCTCGTTGTGGGTCCGGGTCTCGGTCGGCGGCGTTGCGGATCGCCAACGTGATCGCGACGGCCCCGAGCAGTGGGCCGGCGGCAAGGGTGAAGAAGGCGTTCCGAAAGCCGAACGTGTCGGCGAGGTACCCCCCGAGCACCCCAGCGATCGTGTGGCCGAGGCCGGTGAACCCCGCGTACCACCCCATCGCCGAAGCGGTACCGAGCCGTCCTCGGGGCTTGGAAACGACGAGCGCTGCGAGCAACGTCGTCGTCGAGATCGACCAGCCCACACCACCGACGGCGAGCGCAGCCGCCGCGGCCACCGGGTGACTCACCTGGGCCAGGATGAGGTAGCCCGAGGCCGACAGGGTGGCTCCGGTGAGCACGAGGGCGCGCACGCGAGCGGCTGCGAACCGAGCGCCGGCGGGGAGCCTGGTGACGAGTGCGGCCGCAGCGAATGCGGCGACGACGACGCCGATCGTGCCCGATCCGAGACCGCGCTCCTCCGACAGGTACGGTGCGACGATGATCCTCATCGCCGATTCCGCCGCCGTGAAGAACACAAGGGCTGCGTAGACGGCGACGACCGCGGTCCTGGATCCGGCAGAGCCTCGCGCCGGCTCGGCACCGGCAACCGGGTCGCCCCGGCGGTCAGGCATCGGCAGGGAGGATCGTCGCCTCGCGCTCGTTGAAGGTGATGGTGACGTCCGAGTCCGGCGGAATCGAAATCGACGGGTTCGACCGGCAGCGGATCTCGAAGCCGCCGACCGCAACGACGTGGTCCACCGACTCGCCGAGGAACGCGCGGTTGGTGACCCGCCCATTCCACACACCGGCGCGAGCCGGGAAGGTCCCCTTCTCGATACTCACCTGCTCGGGTCGCACCGCGACCGTCACGGGATCGTCGGTTGCGAACGGGGCGGACGAGCTCGCGTACAGCGTGCCGGCAGCCGTCTCTACGAGAAACGTGTCGCCGGGCTCCTCGGCGGCGACGCGACCTGCGATGAAATTCGAGGTTCCGATGAAGTCGGCGACGAAGAGCGAGGACGGCGACTCGTAGATCTCGCGCGGCTTGCCGATCTGCTCGATCTTGCCGGCGTTCATGACCGCAACCCTGTTCGACATGGCGAGCGCCTCCACCTGGTCGTGGGTCACGTAGATCGCCGTGATGCCGAGACGGCGCTGCAGATCCTTCAGCTCGAAGCGCATCTCCTCCCGCAGCTTGGCGTCGAGGTTGGAGAGCGGCTCGTCGAGCAACAGGAGCGGGGGCTCCATGACGAGGGCGCGGGCGAGCGCGAGACGCTGCTGCTGCCCCCCGGAGAGGTCGGTCGCCTGGCGGTCGACCAGCTCGTCGAGCTGGACGACGCTGAGGACTTGCTCGACCTTCTCCCGGATGTCGCTGCGAGACTGCTTGCGCTTCCGATCGACGACCTGGAGTGGGAAGGCGACGTTTTGGAAGACGTTCATGTGGGGCCAGATCGCGTACGACTGGAACACCATGCCGAGCCCTCGCTCGTTGGCCTGGACGTCGATCCCGGCTTCGCTGGAGAACAAGGTCGTACCCCGCACCGCGATGTGCCCGGAGTCGGGTCGCTCGAGTCCAGCGATGCACCGCAGCGTCGTCGTCTTGCCGCAGCCGCTCGGCCCGAGCAGCGTGAACATCGCGCCCGGCTCGATTTTGAAGGACACCCCGCCGACGGCGCGAACCGTCTCTCCCTTCCGCGCTTTGCCCTCGGCAAACGTCTTGACGAGGTCCTCGACGATGAGCACCGCCTCGTCGCCGGCAGGGAGATTGGTCGTTGCCGCCATGTTCATCCCTCCTTGACGCCGATCCGGGCGCCGAGCTTCTTCGCCGTCGCCACGAGCACGACGAGCGCCGCAACCATGACAACGCCGAGGGCCGCGAGCTCGGTGAACTGGCCGTTCTCCCACTGCTCCCAGATGATGACGCTCAGGACCTCGTTGCCGGGGGTGTACAAGAGGATCGAGCTCGAGAGCTCGCGCACCGACACCATGACGATGTAGATCCACCCGGCGATGAGGCCGGGCACCAGAAGCGGGAGATTCACCTTTCGGAACGTCTTCCACCACGACGCCCCGCAGATCTGCGCCGACTCCTCCAGTTCACCGCCGATCTGGTACATCGACGCCGACGAGTAGCGCATGCCGTAGGGCATGTACCGGGTGAAGTACGCGATGAACAAGATCCAGATGGTCCCGAAGATGGGAACGGGCGCCCGCAGGTACACGAAGAGGAGCGCCACACCCATCACCAGCCCAGGGATCACGAGCGGCACCGTCGCCAGGTTGTCGACGAGCCATCTACCCCGCGCCTTCGTCCGAACGACGATCCAAGACGCAATCGCGGTCACGAGCATGACCGCCGTCGCCGAGCCGATGCCGAGGGCGAAGGAGTTGCGCAACGCCCGCAGTGCCTGGGGGTTCTCGAACGTGTAGCGGTAGTTCTCGAGGCTCGAGTTGGCGACGGAGTCGAGCGAGGGCACCGTGTAGAACGGCTGGGTGGAGACGTAGAGGAGCACGAGCACCGGCATCATCACGGCGATGACGAAGTACGCCATGAGGAACAGCTGCGCCGGCAGCTTCCATCTCCCCAACCGGATCGGATGGGGCCGGAAGCCCTTGCCGGTCACCGTCTGGAATCGCCTGCCGCGTCGCGACATCCGGGTGTGGAGGTACACGCCGACCGACGTGATGAGCAGGAGCGACATCGCATACGCGCCCGCCTGGCCATACTCGGCTGGGAATCCTTTCAGCGCGCTCCAGATCCGCGAGGTGAACACCCAGATGCCCGACGGGATGCCGAGCAGTGCCGGGACCTCGAACGCCTCGAGCGCCCGGATCGACATGATGAGGATCGAGGCATAGAGCGCGGGGCGCACCAGCGGCACCGTGACCCGGCGCATGATGGTCGGCAGCTTCGCTCCGCTCATGAGCGCCGACTCTTCCAGCGAGGGATCCATCGACCGGAACGCTGCGACCATGAGCAGGAAGATGAGCGGAGTCAGGTGGAGGCCCTCGACCAGGATCATCCCCTGGAGGGAGAAGATGTCGAACTTGGGCAAGAAAGGCACCCGATCGAAGATGAGGCGGTTGTAGATGCCGATGTTGGGACTTGCCAGGAAGATCCACGACACGGTGTGCAGGATCCCCGGGATGATGAGCGGCACGAGCGACGCGGCGAACATCAAACCCTTGAAGCGCAGATCGGTTCGCACCACGAGGTAGGCGAGCAGGGTGCCCAGCGGCACCGCAAGGAGCGTCGACCCCGCTGCGAAGATCAGCGAGTTCACCACCATCGGGGTGAGGCCGACCGTGCTGTACGCCGAGCGGAAGAACTCGAGCGTCAGGGAGCGGCCGTTCCAGAACGTCCCCCAGACGAGGTACCCGACCGGGATGACCGCCATGTAGGTGATGATGGCGATCACCGCAGTGATCGTGAGGTTGCGTGGCGAGAAGATGCGGCGCAGCGAGACCCGACGCAACCTCGGGACGGCTACCTGTGCTGACGCCTGGGCCACGGTCCTCCCTCCTCGGCGGCGGCAACGGAGTGCCGCTCAGGGCGCGGGGGCCTCCTCGTAGTCGACGTCTGCAGGGGCCGCGTCCACGGCGTAGTCCGTTCCCTCCCCGACCTTGGTCTGGCTGGGATGACGCTCGATCATGTGCAGCCGCAGGTGGCGCAGAAGTCCGGTGTCCTGGACGGCGAGGTAGCGGGCCACGTCGTCGTCGCTGGTGTTGAAGTGCTGGTGCCACGCCCACACCGGCGGCGAGAAGAGGCTGCCCTCCGACCAGTCGACCCGCTGCTCCGGCTCGCCCTCGTAGTTGATGATCGAGTAGCCGCTCCCGCGCACGATGTAGATGTAGGCCTCGGTCGTGTGCCGGTGGCGCGTCGTGTGACCGCCGGGTGCGATCTCGCTGACGTGGGCCTGGATGATGTTGTTGTCGGCGAGATGAAAGAACCGGCCGTGGTTGTTGCGCCACGGCCTGTAGGGAAGCTCCATGGTGCGTAGATCACCGGGGACCTCGAGTCCGGTCACCGGCGGGTATTGACGGTTGAACTCGTCCCGGGCCGCCATCTCCGACGCCGAGACGTTCCGTGCGTCGTTGGCGAGAACCTGGTAATCCCACTCACCCATGAATGTGCTCCTGTCTCAGAATCCCGGGAAACGTAGCACAGCGTCCTGTGAAGGTCTAACCATTTGATGAATAGCCGTCGAGGGCGTTCAGCGGTGAGCCGTCACCACATCGACGAGCGCCGGCCTGCCCTCCTCCACCACGGTTCGAGTCGCTTCCGCCAGGCCCGCGGCAAGATCGTCTCCGGCTTCGTAGGGACCCCAGGCAGCCACTCCGAGCGCCCGGGCGGCGGCAGCGAAGTCCGGGGCGGGCGCGGCGATGTCCATTCCGACGACGGCGTTCTCGACGGGTGTCCCTCGATGGACCGCCACGCGGATCTGGTGTTCCCAGTCGTTGTAGTAGGCGCGGTTGTTGTACATCACGATCAGGATCGGAATCTCGTACTTCGCTGCGGTCCAGAGGGCACCCAGGTCGAACATGAGATCGCCGTCGGGCTGGATGGTGACGACGAGCCTGCCCGTGCCGCGATGTGCCAGCGCAACGCCGAGGGCGATGCCGATCTGTGTCGCCGTCCCGAGGCTCCGCCCCGGGTGCCGGTAGGCCGCATCGAGATCCCACTGGCGAAGGGCCCAGCCGTGTGCCGTGCCGGCGGCGAGGACCCAATCGTGGCCGGAGACCGCCTCTCCCACCTCCGCGACCAGACGCGGCGGAGCGACGGGGGTCTCGTCCCAGCGCTCGCGAACGGTCTCCTCCCAGCCCGCGATCACGTCGGCGTGAACGGCAGCCAACTCATCCCGGCGACGGTTGCGGCGCTCCCGCCCTTTGTCGTCGGCGCTCACGAGGCGGCGGCACGATTCGACGAGCAAGGGCATTGCCACTCCGGTGTCGGCGAGGACGCTGAGCTCGGTGGGGTACCGGTGGGCGAAGTCGTGGGACCAGGAGGACAGACCCAGATCACCGAACCCGAGTTCGACGATCGCAGCGCCGGGCGGGATCAGCGACGTGACGCCTCGGGTGGTCGAATCGAGCGCCTGGGTCGGCTTTCCCTGGTCCTTGGTGTCGACGAACAGCACGAGGTCCGCGTCGGCCAGAACCGTCGAGCCGGTCACGTTCATCGGGTGACGGCTGGGGAAGCTGAGACGGGCGTTCGTGTCGATGACGCCTGCCGGGAGCAGCTCGGCGAGCTCGACGAGGGCGTCGAACGCCTCGTCGTCCCGGCCGGCGTAGCCGGCGACGATCACCGGTCGCTCGCTGCCCACGAGGAGGTCGGCGAGACGGCCCAGCCCTTCCGGATCCGGGGCGAGTCGCGACGGCGGCCGGGGCCGGTGCACCTCGATGCCGTGTGCCGCATCGAGTTCGTCCTCCTGGAGGCCGGCGTCGAGGGCGACGTACACCGGGCCTTGAGGTCCGGTGACGGCGATCTCGTAGGCACGGCGGATGGCATCCGGTACGGCGGCGACAGACGCCGGTTGGTCATCCCATTTGGTGTATTCGCGCACCGCGCTCCCCTGGACGTTGGCGGTGTGGATCCAGTCGATGTTGGGCCGGCGCCGGCTCGCGTCCTGGGGTCCGGAGCCGCCGAACACGACCATGGGGACCCTGTCGACGTGGGCGTAGTAGATGCCGAGCGCACCGTGGAGCAGACCGACGAGATCGTGGAGGATGACGGCCATCGGGTCTCCGGTCGCCTTGGCATAGCCGTGGGCGATGCCGACCGCGATCTTCTCGTGCTGGCACAGGATCATCTCCGGGACGTTGCCCCCGTGGTTCACGAGCGAGTCGTGAAGGCCGCGGAACGACGAACCCGGGTTGAGCGCGACGTACGGGAATCCGCAGGCCTTGATCGCGTCGACCATGAGATCGGACCCGAATCGCGCCTTGCTACCCATGCTCGTCACCTCCCCGAGGCATCATCGCGATGCGACCGGGCGGACTGCAATCGGTCCGCCCGGTCGCGTGTCGCGTCATCTGGTGTCGGTCGCTACTCCTGGACCTCGAGACCCGCGATGATCTGCTCGTAGAGCGTCTCCCATTTTTCACGCTCCTCGTTGAGCGTCACGACATCGACGCCGAGGATCGTGAAGTCGCTGGAGATGCCACCCTCCACCGTCTGGTTCGCCGGCGTCCGCCCGCCCTCGACGAGCAACGGCTGGGCGTCGGTCATCATGAACTCGACGAACAGGAGTGCCGTGGCGGGTGCCTCCGTGTCGGCATGCACCCCGATCCCATTCGGCCGGATCACGAGCGGCTGAACGGGCGGGTCCCACGCAATGGGCGCGCCCTTGCCGCTTTCGCGCACCACCCGGTGGTGGTACGCCGACGTCACGATGTCGAACTCTCCGGCGATGAGCAGCTGCGCCATCAGCGTGTGGCCGTCGATCACCTTCGACGAGGACGCCGCGGCCTGCCGGAAGAGATCCACCGCTTCGTCCTCCGTGAGGCCCTGCTCGGCCACGAAGTAGTCCTTGACGAGTGTCGCGAACCAGTCGAAGTCACCGAGTTCCATGGCGAGCCGGCCCGAGTAGTTGGTGAAGACCTCCTCCCACGTCGTCGGGACCTCCTCGGCGGCCAGGAGATCCGTGTTCCATGCGGCCGTGAACACGTTCATGTACACACCCGCCCAGGTCGGAAACACCGCTGCCGGGACGATGTCGGCGGTGATCGGGCTGACCAGGGGCAACAGGAGCCCCTGGTCGTCGAGGACCGCCATCTCGGGTCCGTTGATGAGCACCACGTCTGCGCCGGCGAAGTTGGCGTCGGCCTCTTGCAGGGTTNNGGTCGACGACGAGGCTCGGTAGAGATCGACGTCCAGGTCGGTCAGGTCCTCGAACTCCTCGATCACCGGGAGCGAGTCGTCCAGGTTGAGCGAGGTGTAGAAGAGGATGCCCTCGTCTTCCTCTTGCGCGAGTTCGATGAGGCGCGCCCTGCGAGCGTCAGCATCGAGACCGTCGATCTCGGCGTAGATCTCTTGCAACCTCGCGCCGCCAGGGCTCTCCGGAGGCGGAGCCTCCGTCGTCGCCGGGGCCGCGGTGGTCGTGGCCTCGCCGGTATCGCCGGACGTCGTCGTCGGCGCCGCCGTCGTCGGCGCCGCCGTCGTCGGTGCCGCCGTCGTCTCGGCCGTTGGTGGATCGCTGCAGGCCGCCGCCACCATGGCAAACGCGGCAAGCAGCACGAAACTGGCTCGGAGTCGTCGTGCGTGTTTCAAGATCTTCCCTCCCGGGTCGTGGCCGCCCAAGGGACTAATGATCTAACCATTGGACGCGGTTTGTCAACTAGAGTCGCCGCGATGCCCGATCGCATCGAATCCGTAGGCCTCGTCGGTGCCGGTCGCATGGGCCGATGGATGGGCCACTACCTGCTGACATCGGGCTGGGACCTCGTCGTCTACGACCCCGATCCCACAGGTGTGCGTGCTCTCGTGGCGGGTGGCGCCGGCGCGGCACGCGATGTGGGAGACGTCGCGAGGCGGTCGGACCTCGTGCTGGTCGTCGTCGTGGACGACGACCAGGTCGACGAGGTCATTGCTGGTCCCGGCGGTGTGTTCGCCGAGGCGCGTGATGGAACCATCGCCGCGATCTCCGCCTCGATCTCACCCGAGACCAGCCGAAACCTCGCCCGGCGAGGCGCGGAGCACGGCGTGGCCGTCATCGACGCCGCCCTCGTCGGCGGGGAGCGAGGCGCCGAGGCCGGTCAGCTCTACGTACTCTGCGGCGGAGATGCCTCGGCGATCGAGACGGCGCGGCCGGTCTTCTCTGCGTTCGCGCGAGCCGTCCACCGCGTCGGTGACTCCGGCGCAGGAATGGTCGCGAAGATCGTGAACAACCTCATGCTGTGGGCATGCGTGCGAGCCGACTACGAGGCCCAGCTCCTCGGTCGCGCGCTCGGTGTCGAGCCCTCGGCGCTCCGGGCGGCGCTGGCCCACGAGGGGAGCGGCGCCAACCGACCCATGGCCGAATGGGGCGAGCACCGGCTGCGCTGGCCACACAAGGACCTCGAGCAAGCGCTCTCCATCGCAGCCGCGCTGGACCTCGAGATGCCGTTCTTCGCCGGGCTCCCGAGCCTCATGGAGGCGCTGACCGTCGAGGACCTCCGCGCGCTGCATTGAAACCCGTCGACACCCGGGCGAACCGCCGGAGCCGGCGACGGCATCCTTCTCCACAGCTCCTTCGGTATTATGGTAAGACAATATGATCGAAGGGTCGGACATGCGCGAAACAGCGACGACGAGGCCCATCGTCCGTACCGGCGGTCGGCGATGAGGCGGCTCATCGTCGGCGTCACGGGTGCGACCGGCGGGATCTTCGGCGTGCGCATCCTCGAGACGCTCGCCGGGACCGAGGTCGAGACCCATCTCGTGGCCAGCGATTGGGGCGAGCGCACGATCGAACACGAGACCGGTCGCCCGATCTCCGAGGTCCGCGAGTTGGCGACGACGTGGTACGACCACCGCGACATGGGTGCGGCGATCTCGTCCGGCTCCTTCCTGACGGACGGGATGGTGGTGGCGCCCTGTTCGATGCGGAGCCTTGCCGCCATCGCCGGCGGCGGCGGGAACCATCTCATCCACCGGGCGGCAGATGTCGTGCTCAAAGAGCGCCGGCCGCTCGTCCTCGTCGTGAGGGAGACCCCGCTCAACGACCTACACCTGGAGAACATGCTCAAGCTGTCGCGGATCGGGGTGACCGTCTTTCCGCCCGTGCCGGCCTTCTACAACCACCCGCGTACGCTTGACGACATGGTCGACCACCTCGTCGCCCGTGTCCTCGACCAATTCCGGATCGACACCGGGTACGGGCGGCGATGGGGCGGCGAGATGAGCGGACCGAGCCAAAGCGGAGACTGACCAGCGCGCACCAGCATCAGTAGAGGAGGGATGCCATGACTGCGAACAAGAACATCACCAGCCTGCGATCTACCCTCGACTGGCTGCGCGACGAAGGCGACCTCCTCGAGACAGAGAGGGAGGTCGATCCCGATCTCGAGATCACGGGTCTCCAGAAGCACCTCGACGGTGGACCTCCGATCCTCTTCCACCACGTCAAGGGCAAGCCGCATGCCAGGGCGGTGACGAACCTCTTCAGCGACATCACGGTGATCGACAAGATGTTCGGCTACGACGGCCCCACGCATCGCACTCGCAGTCTCGCCCGCCAGATCGCCAACCCGATTCCGCCGCGGGTGATCCCCTCGGAAGAGGCACCGTGTCACGAGGTCGTGATCACGGACGACCTCGACGTCAACAGGTGGATCACGGCGATCCGTCACACCGCGCTCGAGAGCGAGCTGACCGTCGGCTCGGGCATCTCGTGCGTGGTCGGCGACTACTTCGACGGCGGCAGCCACGTCGGATACAACCGGATGAACTTCCGCTGGGGCAACGTGGGTACCTTCCAGATCTCGCCCGGGTCCCACATGTGGCAGGTCATGACCGAGCACTATCGGGACGACGAGCCGATTCCCCTGACGATGTGCTTCGGCGTGCCTCCGGCGGCGACGCTGGTCGCCGGAGGTGGCTTCGACTACGCCCTCCTCCCCAAGGGATGCGACGAGCTCGGCATCGCCGGCGCCGCCCAGGGAGCCCCAGTCGACATCGTCAAGTGCCGGACCGTCGACGCCTACGCCATCGCCGAGTCCGAGTACGTCCTGGAGGGCTATCTCCACCCCCGGGACAAACGCTACGAGACGAAAGAGTCGGAGGACGCCGACGTCCAAGGCAAGTACTTCTTCCACCCGGAGTGGGCCGGCTACATGGGCAAGGCCTACAAAGCGCCGACGTTCCACGTCACCGCGATCACGATGCGCGATCCGGAGAGCAGGCCGATCATCTTCCCGCTCGGCGTCCACACTTCTGACGATGCGAACATCGACACGACCGTGCGCGAGGCGGCCATCTTGGGGCTGTGCGAGCGGCTTCAGCCCGGCATCGTCCAGGACGTGCACATCCCTTACGCGATGACCGACTGGGGCGGATGCATCATCCAGGTGAAGAAGCGAAACCGCATCGAGGAGGGCTGGCAGCGCAACTTCCTGTCGGCGATCCTCTCCTGTTCGCAGGGCATGCGCCTCGCCATCGCGGTCAGCGACGACGTCGACATCTACTCGATGGACGACATCATCTGGTGTCTCACCACGCGGGTGAACCCGCGAACGGACATCTTGAACCCGATCCCCGGCGGCATCGGCCAGACCTTCATGCCGACCGAGCGCATGACCGCTGGCGACAAGCAATGGACCGCGTCGAACACCGAATTCGAGGGAGGCATGGGCATCGATGCGACGGTCCCGTTCGGCTACGAGCAGGACTTCCACCGACCCGTGTACCCGGTGGATCTCGTCAAGCCGGAGGACTTCTTCGACCCGGACGCGCTCGAGAAGGCCCGGGCCCGGATGAAGGGATGGGTCCTCTCCCTCGCCAAGACGGGCCGCTGACACGGACACCGGGGAGACCGCGCATGGCTCTGCTCAGCTCGTGCCGGGTTCTCGACCTCACGGACGAGTCCGGATGGGTCACGGGACGTGTGCTGTCGGACCTCGGCGCCATCGTGGTCAAGGTCGACCCGCCCGGCGTCGACCGCTCGGCAACGCGATGGAGCGCCTACAACGCCGCGAAAGAGCAGCTGCCTCTCGACATCACGACGCCGGAGGGGCGAGAGTGTCTCGATTCCCTGCTGACCAGGGCCGACATCCTGCTCGAGACGGCTCATCCGGCAGACACATCGTTCGGCGACGCGCTCGATCCCGACCGGATCGCGGCGCTGTGCCCCAGGTTGGTCCACGTCTCCCTGACGCCGTTCGGACGGTCGGGGCCGAAGAGCCGGTGGCTGGCGTCGGACCTCGAGCTCATGGCGGCCGGAGGGGCCATGTGGCTCGCCGGTGAGCCGGACGGCGAGCCGATGCGCGTGTCCGAGCCGCAGTCGCCGGGCTGGGCGGGTGCCGCTGCCGCCCTCGGTGCGCTGGTCGCGCTCGCCGAGCGCGGCGTGTCCGGAGTCGGCCAGCACGTCGATGTCTCGGCGCAGGCGGCCGTGATCCCGGCGCTGGCGCACGCCCCGACCTTCTCCGACCTGCTCGGCGAGATCCCTACGCGAGCCGGTGCCTTCGTGACCGGCCGATCGGTCGCCGGGGCGCGGTTCCGGGCCTTCTGGCAGTGCGCGGACGGGTTCATCAACTTCATCCTGTACGGCGGCCCGGCCGGACGAAGGACGAATCTCCGGCTGGTGGAATGGATGGTCGACCATGGTCACGACCCCGGCCCCCTCAGGTTGGTCGACTGGGAGGACTTCACACCGACGAACCTGGCCCAGGACGCGGTCGATGCCCTGGAAGAACCGATCGCCAAGTTCTTCATCGGGATCACCAAGCGAGAGTTCCTCGAAGAGGCTGCCCGCCGTGAGATCCTCGGCTATCCCGTGTCGACGATGGCCGACATCGCCGCCGACCCTCAACTCGAGGCCCGCGAGTACTGGCAGGAGCTGCCGACGGGCGAGAACGGAACCGCAGAACGCCATTGCGGCGCCTTCGTCAGGGTCGACGGCGAGCGCCCGGGCGCCGACGCCGGTAGCGACCTCAGCCGATCCGAGGTCCTCGAGCTCTTCTCCACCCCGGAGACAGGCGGACACGAGCCCTCCATCGAGTCGGCCTCGTCGGCGCTGGGCGGCCTCAACGTCGTCGTCTTCGGCGGGTACGCCGCGGGCCCTCACATCGGCAAGCTGCTCGCCAACTTCGGCGCCACCGTGGTGCACGTCGAGTCGGTTGCCCGGCCAGACGGCTTCCGCCTGGAGTATCCGCCGTTCAAGGACCGCAGACGCGGCATCAACCGGGGCGGATGCTTCGCCTACTTCAACGACTCCAAGCTCGGAGTCACGCTGGATCTCAAGAACCCCGCCGGCAGCGACCTCGCCCGCAGGCTGCTCGCCTGGACCGACATCGTGGTGGAGAACATGCGGCCGGGCGTCATGGACCGGCTCGGTCTCGGCTACGAGGCGGGGCGCGCGCTCAACCCCGGCCTGATCATGATCTCAACCTGCAACATGGGTCGGACCGGCCCGCGGGCCCACACGCCCGGGTTCGGATCACAGCTCTCGGCGCTCGCCGGCTTCTGCGGCCTCACCGGGGAGCCCGGGGGTCCGCCGATGCTGCTCTACGGGCCGTACATCGATTTCATCGCGTCGACGCTGGGCGGCGCGGCCGTGCTCGCCGCTCTGGAGCGAAGGCGCGAGACCGGCCGCGGCGGCTGGATCGACATGGCCCAGTACGAGGCCGGACTGCTGTTCATGGCGGGGGCGCTCCTCGATCACGAGCGCCACGGCATCGTCGCGAGCCGTCGCGGCAACCGGAGCGATCGCGCATTCCCCCACGGTGCGTTTCAATGCGCCGACGGTGCGTGGGTCGCACTCTCGTGCTGGAATCGCGAGCAGTTCAGTCGCCTCGCCGAGACGCTCGGGGAGCCCGGACTGACCGAAGCCCTTCCCGGCGCCGACAACCCGCAACAAGCCGAACGCGACGCCATCGATGCCACCATTGCCGGCTGGGTGGGCGCGCGGGAGGCGGCCAAGGTCGCATCGACGCTGCAAGGAGCCGGCGTGCCTGCATCGGTGGTCGCCACCGTCGCCGACCTCTTCGTCGACCCGCAGCTGGCCGCCCGCGGCACCTGGCGCCGGATGCCCCACCCCGAGATCGGCTCCATCACTTGCCTCTTTCCCCCTTTCGACCTCTCGAGGACCCCCGGGGACGTGACCCGAGCCGCGCCCCTCCTCGGTGAGCACAACGACGACGTGTTTCGCGACCTGCTGGGGCTCAGCGACGATGAGTACGCAGAGTATGCGACGGCGGGCGCGTTCGATTGATGGAGACAGACGACAC
>JABAOE010010863.1_pt2 | contig 33193 bp, 36 predicted proteins | sample 7062141 | NCBI WGS metagenome assembly JABAOE01 (sample SAMN14538627, study PRJNA623070) | marine sediment metagenome | biome: marine biome [ENVO:00000428]; feature: marine pelagic biome [ENVO:01000023]; material: deep marine sediment [ENVO:00002113] | place: India: Gulf of Khambhat ...
CCGCTGCCATCGGCGTTGATCAAATACAATTGCGACACTCCGTCTTTGGTCAATGTGACGGCCAACCGTTTGCCATCGGGCGACCAAGCCGGTGCCGAATTGGATCCTTCAAAAGCAGCCAGTATTTGACGCGTGCCGTCAAATACATTGAGCACGTAGATGATCGCCTTGCGTTTTTCGAATGAAACGTACGCTACACGCGCACCGTCTGGCGACCACTGCGGCGAGATGATCGGTTCATTGTAACGGTGCACAACCTGGTGGTTATAGCCGTCGGCATCCGCGATTTGCAGCTCGAAGATCTCATCGCGTTTAACCACGTAGCAAATCTTTGTCGAAAAGACTCCGACGTCACCAGTCAGTTTCTCATAGATCAAATCGGCGATTTTGTGAGCCGTCGCGCGTAATTGCTGCGCATCCACCAGGAAAGAAAAGCCAAGCGATTGGCTCTGCGACCCGACGTCCAACATCCGGAAGCGCACTTCGACTTTGTTGCCCGGACGCGTCGCGACATCGCCAATGACCAAGTTCTGCGCGCCTTCGCCGCGCCAGTAAGCGAAGTCAACGTCCTTTATCTGTGTCGGAAACGGCCGCCTGCTGCCAAGTGCGCCAAGTCGAAACAACCCGCTGCGGCGAAGATCGGCAGAGACGATTTCGCTGATTTTCTCCTTTTGGCCCTGCTCGTTTCCAAGTGGCAGTACGGTGACAGGGATTTGGCTGGCGCCGCCGCCAATTACATCAATGGTGAGCTGCGCGTGGCTCAAAGGTGAGGCCGCCAGCAAGATCACCGCAGGTATCCATGTTTTTAACTTGTTCAAACTTCGCATCACTCTCACTCTCTGGGTCGGAATTTTATGGTGATTTTTCGGAAATACTCCTGAAAAAGTGCGGGCTCAGGTGGCACCGGCAACGGCTGCGCCGCCATGATAGCCCTGCCTACTGCATCGTCATACGCCGGTACGCCGCTGGATTTAATCAAATTGGCTTCTAAAACGTCGCCGCCAGGCAACAACGTCACCAGATATTGCGCTTCGGGATTGCCAGAAATGTTCGGAGGCATCACCACGCGGGAACGTACTTTTGCCCGAATACGCGCCCTGTACTCATCAACCAGCGCCTGCTGTTTGGCCCGCGCTTGCGCTGCGGCTTGCTCCCTGGCTTCCCGCTCGCGCCGGATTTGTTCCTGCTTTGCCAACTCTTCCTGACGCCGTTTCTCGGCAGCTTCTTGCGCCAACCGCAGCCGCTCCTGTTCGGCACGACGTTGTTCCTCCTCGATGCGTAACTGTTCGGCACGCTGTGCCTCTTCGATGCGCCTGCGCTCCTCTTCCGCTTTTCTTTTCTCCTCCTCGGCTTTCTTCCGTTCCTCTTCGAGCCGTCGCTTCTCTTCTTCTTCCTTGAGCCGCTGCGCTTCAGCAAGGCGCCGTTTTTCCTCCTCGGCTCGTTTCAGTTCCTCCTGGCGCTTGAGTTCGGCCTCGCGTTCCTTGCGCTGCTTTTCCTTCAATTCAATATCGGCCTGGCTCGGTTTGGGCGGCTCAGCCACTGGTGGTGCCGGCGCAGGCTTCGGTGCAAGCTTCGGCGGTTCTATTGCAGCCTGCTTCGGCTCTGGCTTCGGCTCCGGTTCGGCACGTTTCGTCGTCTCGCGAGGCGCTTCACGTTTGCTTGGCGGCGGCTGCGGTTCTTTCTCGGGCGCCGGCGTTGGTTCCGGTTCCCTCTGTGGCTCCGGCGAGGTCTGCTCCCAATACTCGACAAAAACCGGAGCGTGCTGCTTTTGCCAATTGATGCCGAAGAACAAAAGAGCAAAAAAAAGCACGTGGACGAAAACGGCGAGCAGGCCCGAGGCGACTCGCCCTGGCTCAGGTGCCGTATGCATCAGCCTTTCGGAATCGCCATCAAGCCAACCCGCTGAACCTGCAATTTCTGGAGCAAATCCATTACTTTCATGACCTCTTCGTACCTAACGCTTTTGTCGGCCGAAATCAGAACCGGTTGATCCGGGTTTTTCTCCTGCTTGGACTGGATTAAATCAACCAGCTCCTGCGTGGAAACAGCACGTGAGGCACGCGACTGATCGCGGTCGATAAAGGACAGCGTTCCGTTGGGACGAATCACAACCTCAATGGGCCGAACCGGTGGCCTGGATGTCTTGCCGATCGTTGGCAACTCAACCACACCAGGATTAAGAAGTGGCGCGGTTACCATGAAAATGACCAGCAGCACCAGCATGACATCGATGTACGGTACGACATTAATCTGGTTCATGAGCCGGCGTTGTCGACGCACTGCCATCTCAGTTGTCTCCGTGTCCGACATCCGCTGCTTGCGGCGCAGGGGGGAAATTCACCTGGCGCTGCAGAATATTGGAGAATTCCTCCATAAAACTGTCGTAACGTGTCGACAAGCGCTCGATGTGACGAACATAGTGATTGAAAGCCACCACCGCCGGTATTGCCGCGAACAAACCCATGGCGGTTGCCACCAGTGCTTCCGCGATCCCGGGTGCTACTTGCGCGAGGGTCGCCTGGCCAACATTTGCCAGACCGCGAAACGCGTTCATGATTCCCCAAACCGTGCCGAATAATCCGATATACGGACTGACCGATCCGACAGTGGCGAGAAAGGAAAGGTGCGATTCAAGATAGTCAAGTTCACGCTGATAGGTCGCGCGCATTGCCCGGCGCGTGCCGTCCATCAGAACCGGCAAACTGATACGCGGCTGCTTGCGCAATTTGACGAACTCCCGGAATCCGGCCTCAAAAATTCGCTCGAGGCTGCCAGCATCTTTACGGCTGGATATGGCCGCTTGATACAGCGTGCCCAAGTCAGCACCGCTCCAGAAGCTGCGCTCGAACTCATCGGCTTGACGCAAGGCATTCCGCACCACAAACATTTTTCGAAAAATAAACCACCACGACCCCACCGACATGGCCAACAGCAATGCCATGACGAGTTGAACAAGCAAGCTCGCGTCGATAATCAATGACAGCAGTGACAAATCTTGGCTGACGCCCATTACTCCTCATTCCTTATCATTGTTGTAGCGCCCGTAGCACTAATGAACGCCGAACCGATTTCATCAGGCAACGGTTGCGGACGAAAATTCCCACTTGCCACACACGCCAGATTGACCCTCGCGCGCACCAAGGTTACACCCGTGCAACTGACCTGCTGTGCCAGGGTCACCTGCGCACGACCAAGCTGCGAAACAACGACACTGACATCAACGAGATCGTCGAGCCGTGCCGGCCGAACAAACTTCATTTCGATGCCGCGCACCATGAACAACATGCCGAAACGTTGCTTGATCTGATGCTGTCCAAAACCAAGATGACGCAACCATTCCGTTCGCGCGCGTTCGAGAAAATTTAGATATGTGCCGTGATATACCACCTCGCCGGCATCGGTATCCTGAAAATACACCCTGATCGGAATTGAAAACGCGATTTCAGTTCTCCCGCCACAACTCACCGTTGGCGCCAGAGACAGGTGCCCTCAGACCGAAATGGCGGTATGTGACCGCGGTAGCAATACGCCCGCGCGGTGTTCGCTGCAAATACCCTTGCTGGATCAGAAAAGGCTCGAGGACATCTTCTATGGTGTCACGCGCCTCACCGATTGCTGCTGCGAGATTGTCGATTCCTACCGGGCCGCCATCGAATTTTTCCATGATTGCCAGCAGCAGTTTGCGATCCATGATATCGAGCCCGAGGACATCCACATCAAGCATGCCAAGCGCCGCGCCTGCAGTTTCGCGGTCGACCACACCGCCTGCCTTCACCTCAGCGTAGTCGCGCACCCTTCTGAGCAGGCGGTTGGCAACGCGGGGCGTACCACGCGAACGCGACGCAATTTCCACCGCACCCGTATCGGAGATTTCGACTTTCAGCAACCCGGCCGACCGCTGCACGATCTGTTGCAACTCTTCGGCCGTGTAAAACTCGAGCCGCGAAACAATACCAAAGCGATCGCGCAGAGGATTGGTCAGCATACCGGCGCGCGTCGTCGCACCAACCAACGTAAATGGCGGCAGATCCAACTTGACCGACCGTGCTGCCGGGCCTTCACCAATGACAATGTCGATCTGATAATCCTCGAGCGCTGGGTAAAGAATCTCCTCTACCACTGGTGAGAGGCGATGAATTTCATCGATGAACAGGACGTCATTTGGCTCGAGATTGGTCAGTAATGCGGCAAGGTCGCCCGGACGCTCCAATACCGGGCCGGACGTTTGCCGGACATTGACACCCATCTCGCGCCCAATGATATGAGCCAGTGTCGTCTTGCCAAGCCCCGGTGGGCCGAACAGCAGGACATGGTCAAGCGCCTCTTGGCGTCGACGCGCCGCTTCTATAAAGATCCCAAGCTGGGCGCGGATTTTTTCCTGACCCACATAGTCGTCAAGCCGCCTCGGGCGTAGTGCCCTTTCAACCACCTCTTCTTCGGAAGACAGTGGTGCAGGTGCAATTAGGCGATCCGTTTCGATCATTCCCTCAATCAAAAGCTTCTGAACAGGCAAAAGGTGTCGTGCCCAGTCAGGCCTGTGACTTTTGATGCCAGGCTGTTACGCATAGCTAGACTGTCCTGCTCTGCCAACCCGCCGCACGGCAACTTCGGCTAGGTATCGATTCATCGTTCCGTACGGATATAACGTCACTGTCGATCCAGCGAAAAGCGGGAAATACACTTAGGCCCTTGAACACGGGTTGCTGACACCGAATAGACCACGCAGCGGCGATAAACGTTCAAGGAAAACCGTTATAGAAACTGCCCGCATGTAGTCCGTTGTCTCCTCATAGCGGCGCATCCGCGGTGTACAACTGACCCGATGTTGCCAGTCGATACTAAAGTTTGCGCGAATTATAGCGTACACGTTTGACGACGGAACATGTTTCTTCACGCCTTGATATTCCGTGCCGTGTTGTTGTCGTCACACAGCGACAACCTTTCAACAACAAGCGCGCCGAGAACCATGCTCATAACGGGTCGATTAGCTCATGATGGGTAGCGATCGCACTTGCAGCCCGTTCGAACAGCACTGCCATTCAGGATGATTTCGACAATTGGCGCAGCGCGTGACGAATCGACTCCGACACGGACAGGTCGGTTGAAGTTTTGGAAAGCGCTGCGCTCGCCTCTTTTTCACTGTAGCCAAGCGCAAGCAAAGCGCGCAGCGCGTCAGTTCGCGCCTTCATTGCGATAGCATCATCATCACCGACCGCAGTCGCGCCAGACAACCGGTCCTGCAACTCGAGCATCAGCCTCTCCGCCGTTTTTTTACCGATCCCCGGTATGCGGGTCAGGCGCGAGGTGTCACGCATGGCAACAGCCTGATGCAGTTCGGGCACTGTTAGCCCCGACAGAATAGCAAGGGCGGTGCGTGCGCCCACACCATTAACGCGCAGTAACTGACGAAACAATTGACGCTCCTCGTTGGTTGCAAACCCATACAGCAAATGCGCATCGTCGCGCACCAGAAGATGGGTAAACAACGTCGCCTGGCTTCCGGTCGCCGGCAGCTGATAAAGCGTACTCATTGGTACATCGAGCTCATACGCCACGCCCTGTACGTCAAGCGTAATCATCGGCGGCTGTTTCTCGAGCAATATTCCGGTTAGCCGGCCAATCACACCAGCCTCCCGCGACGAACGCGACGCCCCGCGGTCGCGATCGAGCCTAACCCCATTCCACCATGGGCGTGACAAATGGCACAGGCGAGCGCGTCCGCAGCATCGACACCGGGAGCCACTGAAAGTGAGAGCAGCCGCCGCACCATTTCTTGCACCTGTTCCTTCCTGGCATGCCCGTTGCCAACAACGGCCTGCTTGATTTGCAACGCCGTGTACTCTGCCACCGGCAGGCGCCGGCCAACCGCAGCGCAGATGGCCGCACCACGCGCCTGTCCAAGCAGCAAGGTCGACTGCGGGTTGACGTTGACAAACACCTTCTCGATGGCAACGTGGTCGGGCGCGCCCTGTTCAATCACTGCCTCAAGGCCGTCAAGGATGGTCTTGATACGCTCAGGCAGCTGTGCATCGGGCGTGCGAATACGACCGCTCGTAACGTAAGCCAAGCGCTGGCCGGAATGGTCAACCAGGCCAAACCCGGTCACTCGCAAGCCAGGATCAATACCGAGAATTCGCACGTCGCTTCAAGCCGCCGGCGTTGCCGCTCGACGCCGCGAAATGACCAGCATCTTCATTCAGTATCGAGCACCGCAGTGGTGTAAACCTCCTGCACGTCATCGAGTGCCTCCAGCGCATCGAGGAGCTTTTGCATGCGGCCGGCTTCATCACCTTCGAGCACATTTTCGGTAGTTGGCTTGTAGGTTACTTCCGCATATTCCGCCTTCAGGCCAGCCTGTTCAAGCGCTTCCTTCACATTCGAAAAGTTGGCTGGCTCGGTAATGACTTCGACAGACCCGTCATCGCTGGCAACAATGTCCTCGGCCCCGGCATCCAGCGCTGCCTCCATGAGTGTCTCCTCGCTCGTTCCCGGTGCAAACACCAGTTGCCCACAATGCCGAAAGAGGAAGGCCACCGAACCGTCAGTTCCAAGGTTACCGCCGTGCTTCGAAAAAACGTGGCGGACATCGGCGACTGTACGCGTGCGGTTATCCGTCATGCAATCCACCATCACCGCCGCACCGCCGATTCCATAACCTTCGTAACGAATTTCCTCGTAGTCAACGCCCTCTAGATCGCCCGAACCTTTCTTGATGGCACGCTCGATGGTGTCCTTCGGCATGTTGTTATCAAGCGCCTTGTCAACCGCCAGACGCAGCCGCGGATTAGTCATGGCGTCAGCGCCGCCAAGTCTCGAAGCAACCGTGATTTCCTTGATCAAACGGGTGAATATCTTGCCTCGTTTGGCGTCGGCAGCAGCCTTGCGATGCTTGATATTGGCCCATTTGCTATGACCTGCCATGTTCTCGTCCGCAATAAGATTTAATCCGGAATCCCCCGACTACGCTCGGTCGACAACCCGTCAGTCGATCAAAATGCCATGCACGCACCAACACACCGAGCCGTGATTTGGTAACGCCAGCCACCTGCACAATCACCGGTTTTCAGTCGGCTCGGATGGCACTGTTTTACCCGGCGCGCAGTCTAGCATAGCGATTTTTTTGCTTTGCTTTCGTGTTAGCAACGTCACAACCCGGCTACTCCCTTCGCGATGGATGACCCAGCCGGGCCACACGCTTCGGCTTTATACGTTGAAACGAAAATGCATGACATCGCCATCGTCAACCACGTACTCCTTGCCTTCAACTCGCATTTTGCCGGCTTCCTTGGCAGCTGTTTCTCCCTTCAAGGCGACGTAATCCCGGTAGGTGATGACTTCGGCTCGGATAAATCCTTTCTCGAAATCGCTATGGATGACACCGGCTGCCTGGGGAGCAGTGTCACCCTTGTGTATGGTCCATGCCCGAACTTCTTTTTCACCCGCGGTGAAATAGGTTTGCAGCCCGAGTAGGTCGTAGGCGGCACGGATGAAGCGGTGCAGACCCGGCTCCTCGAGCCCCAGATCGGCGAGGAACAGTTTCTTGTCCTCGTCGCTCATGTCAAAGATCTGCGCTTCGAGTGCAGCGCAGATAACAACAACCGGTGCACCTTCGGCCGCGGCGACCTTCGATACTGCGTCGAGCAACGGATTATCAGAAAAACCGGTTTCATTGACGTTAGCAACGTACATGGTCGGTTTCATGGTCAACAGGAACAGCGGTTTTAGGACCGCAAGCTCCTCTTTCGCCAGATCCACACTGCGGGCGGAACGTCCTTCATTGAGGGCGGCCTCGATTTTCTCGAGGACAGCGACCAGTCGCTTTGCTTCCTTGTCACCACCAGCGCGCGCCTGCTTGCCGTAGCGCGCCAACTGCTTCTCAACGGTGGCAAGATCAGCCAGTGCGAGTTCGGTATTGATGACCTCGATGTCCGAGACAGGATTAACCCGTCCGCTGACGTGCACTACGTTATCGTCCGCAAAGCAGCGAACCACGTGCGCAATGGCGTCGGTTTCCCTGATGTTGGCAAGAAACTGGTTACCAAGACCTTCGCCTTTTGACGCTCCTGCGACCAGGCCAGCAATGTCGACAAATTCAACGATGGCCGGGATGGTCTTTTGCGGCTTGACCAGGTCCGCCAACACGTACAAACGGGGGTCCGGTACCTCAACAACACCGACGTTCGGCTCAATGGTGCAGAACGGATAGTTTTCGGCCGAAATCCCGGCCTTGGTCAGCGCGTTGAACAGGGTCGACTTGCCCACGTTGGGCAGTCCCACAATTCCACATTTCATTTCGGTTCGTTGACACGCATCGAGCGTTACCCTGTCAGGCGCACTACTCGGTTGATGGCCGCTCCTGCTCCCGCGTGTGCAGCTTGAGCATCGCACCCTCAAAATCGTCTTCGGTCAGCTGCGGCCAGATCGCGAGACTGCGCTCCAGTGCCTCGGTAATCAACTCGGCTTCTTCCTTGCGTGGTGGTGAGAGCACATAATTGGAGACTTCTGTGCGGGTACCCGGGTGGCCAATGCCAATGCGCAAACGCCAAAAATCCTTGCCCATGTGTGCGGCGATATCACGAAGTCCGTTGTGTCCCGCAACGCCGCCGCCTTTCTTCAACTTGATCACACCAGGGGCCAAGTCAAGCTCATCGTGAACGATCAGGATATCCGCAATCGAGAGTTTGTAAAAATCGCAAAACGCTCGCACAGCGCGCCCGCTTTCATTCATGAAAGTAGTGGGCTTGAGCAGCCAGCAATCGACATCGGCGCTCCTGAACCTACCAATCTCTGCGTGAAAACGCGTCTCGGGAGCCAGGCTTACGCCAAGTTCATCGGCAATGGAATCTACCCACCAGAATCCAGCGTTATGCCGTGTTGCTTCATATTGGCGCCCCGGATTTCCAAGCCCAACTAGCAGTCTCATCGACATCTACCGTTACACCGCATGAAGCAACCAGCGGCCGCGATCGATCGATCGCTGGCCGCTTTCAAACAAACAGCTGTACAGGGTTGCTACTTTTCTTCCTCGGCGGCTGGTTGTTCTGCTGGCGCTGCCTCTTCGCCCTCGGCGGCTTCTGCGGCAACCTCCGCCACTTCCTCCTCGACCTCAACCACAACCCGCGGCACTTGTACGCTGGCGACCACGGCATCGTCACCGCGGCTGAGCTGGATTGATTCAACACCCGTCGGCAATTGGACTTCGGACAAATGCACCGAGTCTCCGAGCTCAAGCGCGCCCAGATCAACGTCAAGATACCCCGGCAAATCAGCTGGCAAACAGATGACTTCGATTTCGGTCATCACGTGGTTGACAACACCGCCACCGACTTTGACACCTGGAGAGCTGTCCTCGTTGATGAAGTGCAACGGCACGCGCATGTGGATTTTCTGCTTTGCGTCGACACGCTGGAAGTCAATGTGCAGCACCTCTTGCTTCCATGGGTGCATTTGCACGTCGCGCAACAGCACATTCTGTTTCTTGCCATCGACGTTGATCGCAAGGATCGAGGAATGAAATGCCTCTTGCCGCAACTGCGTCAGAATTGCCTTGTGATCAAGCTCAATGATCTGTGCTTTGTCACTGGCGCCGTAAACAATTCCCGGCACCTTGCCGGCTCTGCGCAGGCGGCGGCTCGCACCCGTACCTTGCACAGACCGGGAAATCGCATTCACTACAATATTTGCCATTGTTTTCTCCAGTCAATCCGAAAACAGCCGCGACCAGCCGGTTTCGGTCTCAAAAAAGGCGCTGCTTTTGCTGCGCCACCTCTCAGGGCTCGGCTGCGTCATAAGTGCGCGCAACTCTACCCACATTTTCCTGATGCCCCTCCCTCAATCCATAAACAACGACGACACCGAGTCCTCGTTGCTGATGCGCCGCATTGTCTCTGCCAACAACTCTGCTATCGATAGCTGCCTGATGCGCGAACAATTGCTCGCGTCTTCCCTCAACGCAATCGTGTCAGTGACAACCACCTCGTCGAGAACCGAACTTTCGATGCGCTCTATCGCCTTGCCAGAAAGAACCGGGTGGGTACAGTACGCGAGCACCTTCTCTGCACCGCTGTTCTTGAGCGCGTTAGCCGCTTCGCACAGCGTGTTGGCGGTATCGACCATGTCGTCCATGATGATGCAGGTACGGCCCCCTACCTCACCGATAATGTTCATCACCGTTGCCACGTTCGGTCGCGGTCGACGCTTGTCAATAATGGCCAGATCCGACTCCAGGCGTTTTGCCAGTGCCCGAGCGCGAACAACGCCACCAACATCGGGAGAAACCACCACCAAATCGCGATAATCGCGTTTCCAGATGTCGCCGAGCAGGATAGGCGCTGAGTAAACATTATCAACGGGAATGTCAAAAAATCCCTGGATCTGGTCAGAGTGCAGGTCCATCGTTAGCAATCGATCCACGCCCGCCGCCTGTAGCATGTTCGCGACAATTTTTGCGCTGATAGCGACCCGCGCAGAGCGCGGCCGGCGATCCTGACGGGCATAGCCGAAATACGGAATCGCCGCGGTGATTCGTCCCGCCGAGGAGCGCTTCAGTGCATCGACCATCAGCAGCACTTCCATCAGATTGTCGTTGGTCGGCGTGCTGGTCGACTGCAATACAAACGTATCCTTGCCACGCACGTTCTCGAGCAGCTCGACCATCACCTCGCCGTCACTGAAACGGCCTACGTTTGCCCGGCCGAGTGGAATGCTCAGATGCTTGACAACGTGTGCGGCGAGCACGGGATTCGCGTTACCGGTAAACACCATCAAACTGTCGTACGCCATTTACCCTACTCTCTCGCCACTGTTTGCTACCGCTTAAAACGCAACACGCCGCACCAGCGGCGTGTTGCCTTCAATAAGGTCACTCTTGGCTACTGGCCGGCCCATGGTCGGCACGCTTCACTCCGAATTGTCTGGCTGGGGAGGAAGGATTCGAACCCTCGCATGGCGGAATCAAAATCCGCTGCCTTAACCAACTTGGCTACTCCCCAAAAACTGTTCGCCGCCGCCGATGGTGGCGCACAATGGGTGCCGGTCCAATCCGCGCGCCACGAACCCCCTCATCCCGGCCGGCATTTGCTTAAACGCAGCCCGCGCCGCGGCCTCATCTTCGAACGCGCTGAAGACACTGGCACCCGACCCACTCATCGTCGCTTTGCCAAACTGTTCCAGCCATTGCAGGCAACGCACAATCTGCGGATACCGTTTGCATGCCACTGGCTGCAGATCGTTGTGGCCCTGGTCGATCGAAAAGGCCGCTATTTTGATGGCTTTGGTATTGCGTGTCAATTCGGGTGCGGCGAAGATTTCTGCTGTGGAAACCGTTACTTGGGGCACAACAACCAGGTACCAGGCAGGCGCCAGGTGAACCTCCTGCAGCTGTTCACCGATTCCCTCGGCAAAGGCGCTGCGACCAAATACGAAAACCGGTACATCAGCACCCAACTCCAACGCCAACGCTTGCAGTTGATCTGCTGACAAGGCGGTTGCCCACAACCGATTCAACGCGATCAAGGTCGTCGCTGCGTCGGAACTGCCGCCGCCGAGCCCGCCACCCACTGGCAACCTTTTGACGAGATCGATCTCCACACCCTTTGGACAGCCGGTGGCCTGCTTCAGCAAATGGGCAGCCCGCAGCGTCAGGTCCTGTTGTTCGGTGACCCCAACAAGAGGCCTGACCCGCCGAATCACGCCGCTTTCGGTTACGCGCAGGCCAACCTCGTCACCGTGATCGAGAAAGCGGAAAACTGTTTGCAACAGATGGTAACCATCCGCACGCCGCCCTGTGACGTGAAGAAACAGGTTCAGTTTGGCCGGTGCAGAAAAATAAGAGAAGCCCGCCTGCATCATTCAAGCAAGGCAATTTTCCAACGGTCGATCAACAGACGCATCCGCAGATCGGCGAAGCGCAGAACCATGGACGAGGGTAACGAGCCGTTTTCGCCATAGCCGGCAAACTCGATGTTCCAGCCATCCTGAACCAGCCACTTGAGGCGCATCTGTTCGTCGTGCTCGATCGCCTCAACCGGTGACGTCGGATCAACCCGGCCCAGCACCCAATATTTGAGTCCGGTCAGGGGCAGGTCCCAACCGAGTACATCGCGTGTCAAAGATTGCACATCGGCCGAGCGATAAGTCTCTTTTTTTGCCGTCACCAACGTGGCAAGCTCGGCGTCCGCGTGCAAAGTGGCGATGGTTGTCCCAACCGACGAGTACAGCCATATCGCGTCAGAGTCAGCATCATGGAGCCACCGCATTCGCGCAGAATGACCCCGACCATCGAGCTTGACGGCGACACGCCCTCTCAACTCGAAGCTATCCAGCTCTGGGGTAAATTCCGGCGGGGCCACTGGCGGCTGCGTTGCACACGCCGATAACAACGCAACCAGTCCTGCGAGCGTGAACCAACGCAACGAGCGCACCGATCAGGGTCCGAGAAACTTGCGCATGACCTGCTGCAGCATTTCATTGTCTGGGTATTCTTCGGCCGCAACGGTCCAGATGCGCTGCGCCTCGTCCTTCACGCCTTTCATCCACAACACCTCGCCCAAATGAGCGGCGATTTCCGGGTCGGGCTGCAAGTCGTAGGCTCGCCGTAAGTAGCGGATACCCTCATCAAAATTACCCAGTCGGTACTCAACCCACCCCATGCTATCGAGGATGAAGGGGTCGTCCGGCTCGAGCACAAGCGCCTTGGCAATGTATTGGCGCGCCTCATTGAAACGCTCCGTGCGATCGGCCAGCGTGTAGCCCAGCGCGTTGTACGCCTGTGCGTTTTCAGGACTGAGCTCAATCAGCTTCAGGAGTCGGCTCTCGGTGATATCGAGACGGTCGGTTTTCTCCGCAGCAAGCGCGACATCATAGAGAAGCGCCGGATGATCTGGCCGCTCATCGAGAGCGTTACGCAATACCTGATAAGACTGTTCGTACTCACGCACTTCGCGCAACATGTGCGCCTCAGCCTGGATCAGCTCAACGCGTTGGGCATCCTCCACCACGTCCAGTGACTGCAGATGTTTTCTGCCTTGCTCGACACCGTCGCGACGCGCCAGCAACAACGCGTATCGCGATTGCGCCGCCACGAACTGATCGCCATCCTGCACTGCCCGATACCAGCGAGCAGCCTGATCGGGCCTTTCGAGTCTTTCATTGACCTGCCCAAGCTGATAATAGGCCGCGTCGGGATCACCATAGCCCAGTGCTATCGCGTTCCTGAAATGCTGTTCGGCCGCAACGTGATCATCGATCTGAGCTAACAGCAAACCCAATGTAAATACAAGGTTCGCATTGTCGCGGTTGGTCTCGAGCAGCGCCTGGAACTCCTCCTTGGCCTCGGCGTAGCGCCGGTCTGCCACCAAGACGCGCGCATAGTTGAGCCGCAATTCGTCGGCATGCGGGTGCGCTTGCAGGAACCGTTTCATGTACGCAAGCGCCTCATCGCCATCGCGCTCCCTCATCAGCAACGCCTTCACCAAAGCGCCTTGCTGCCAGTCAGGCCGCAACTTCAGCGCCTCATCGGCATGCTTTGATGCCTGCCGCAAATCGCCTTTGCCATAAGCGCCCTTGGCAAGGACATAGTGCGACTCTGGCAAGCTCAAATACGGTGCGGTGAGGCTGCGCAGTAATTGATAAACTTCTTTTTTGTCTGGATGCGTCGCACACAACTCGTAGAGTTGCATCAATATCGGTTGCGGACCGCGTTGCGAGTCGGCAAGCTCCTCGGCGAGCAACGGGCGCGCCGAGCGCAAGTCCCCTTTCTTGATCAACAGCTCGGCATAAGTGCGACGAGCCACCTCTGAGTCGGGATCGACCTCGTGCCATATCCGGGCAGTCTCGAACGCCACTGCATCGCGTTTAGCATAGAGCGCGACTTCGGTAGCTCGCTTGGCGACGCGCACATCACGCGTACTGCGAGCCAATTTCAGATAGGTGTCGCTGGCGAACTCGATATCGCCTCGCTGCCCGGCAAGTTCGGCAATCAGAAACTGATACATCAGCGACGCATCGAGGCCGCTTTCCGGTTCGACCGGCGCGTCTCCCAGGACACGCCGGACGCGCTCTTCCAACGCTTCTTGCGGTTCCTGCTGGGCGTGCAACTGGGTACTGGCAACACGTTGCTGATCGGTCGCCTGATGAGCACAACCAACGCTCAGCACGGCCAATACCGACACCAAAGTTACCGACAGAAAGCTCTTAAACATGTGGGGCGGATGGAAATTTGTGGGGAGCGCGCGAACAGAGCTACAACAGCAATATACGGTCCCGTCCCGGCAGTTCTTCAATCCTAGGGCGAGTTTAGGTATATTTGGCAGCCATCACAAGAGACCCGTTCGTCCAAGGTTGGTTCCATGGCGTGGGGAAGGTAGCAATTGGCCCCCAAAAACGGACGCGTGGGTCCATTTGGACGGCAACCCGGTATTCCCGGACGAAAACGAGACAAGCATGAGCGACACGGCTAGCCCCGAAGTGACCCTGGCCGCCGTCGGATTGTCGCGCCGCTATGGCAACAATCTGGCAGTGGACGACGTATCGATCGAATTAAAACGAGGCGAGATTGTCGGCTTGCTGGGCCCCAATGGGGCCGGCAAAACAACCGCCATGAAAATGATTACCGGCAACCTGGCTCCCAGCGCCGGCTCGATCAATGTTTGTGGCATTGACTTGATCGACAAACCGACTGAAGCGAAAGCCAGGATCGGCTATTTACCGGAAATCCCGCCGCTCTACAAGGAACTGCGGGTCGACGAGTATCTGCGACTGTCAGGGCGGCTGCACCGGTTAAAGCAACCCGCACTGAGTGAAGCGGTCGCACGTACCAAGCAACGTACTGGTCTGTCTGACATGGGGCGCAGACTCATCGGTTCACTCTCGAAAGGTTATCAGCAGCGAGTGGGCATTGCTCAGGCCATCATTCACGACCCGGACGTCGTGATCCTCGATGAGCCGACCGTCGGCCTCGACCCAAACCAGATTCGCGAAATTCGTGCACTGATCCGCGAACTCGGTAATGAACGCAGTGTCATTTTGTCAACACATATCCTTCCCGAAGTAGAAGCGATCTGCGACCGTGTTCAGATTCTCCACCGGGGCAAGGTGGTGTTTTCCGAAGCGATTGCAGGGCTGCGTGCCAGTCTTGAGGAAGTCTTTGTGCAACTCACACGTCAGGATGCTGTCGAGACAAGCGTGCCAGAGGATGCCGGCTCGGAGGCCACAGCATGATATTTACCATCGCAGCAAAGGAATTGCGCTCCATGTTTGCCTCGCCTCTCGCCTGGGTGGTGCTGGCATTCATGCAATTTGTGCTGGCGCTGATATTTCTGGGCCAGGTCAATGGATTTCTGGAAGTGCAGGGGCAATTGGCGCGCACGCCGAATGCGCCGGGGCTGACTGAATTGGCGATCGTGCCCATGTTTAGCGTTGCCTCGATGCTGTTGCTAATGTCAGTACCGCTGCTGACGATGCGACTGATATCCGAGGAGCGGCGCAATCAGACGATGGCATTGTTGATGTCGGCACCGATCTCGATGACGCACATCATCATTGGCAAATTTGTCGCCATGGTCGCGTTCCTCGCGCTGATCAACTTGCTGATCCTGGCCATGGCGTTGTCAATGCTGGCCGGGGGGAACATCGACCTTGGACTGCTGGTGGCCAACTTGATCGGACTGACGCTGCTTGGTTGCAGTTTCGCGGCGATCGGCCTGTTCGTTTCCTGCCTGACCACGCACCCAGTGGTAGCTGCGATGCTTTCACTCGCTGTATTCCTGGCGCTTTGGATATTAAATGTCGCCGCCAGTAATCCGCAAAGCTGGCTACATATGTTTTCCCTGCTCAAGCGATTCGATGGATTCATGAATGGCGCGGTTAATGTGTCAGACGTGCTTTATTTTGTGTTGCTAACCTCGACATTTCTCGTTCTCGCCATTCGTCGCCTTGATTCGGATCGACTGCACGCATGAAAATCAATTCGCGCCTTCGTTTACAACTTCTTGTTCAGAACAGCTTGTTTATCGTTTTGCTGACCGGTGTGGTCGTCGCAGCGGTCTATGTGACGAAAGACATCGGCACCACCTGGGACCTCACGCAGAGCAAGCGCAATACACTGTCGCAAGCCTCGATTGACGTGCTCGAGGAGATTGCCGGCCCAATTGCGATTACCGCGTTTGCAACGCCCGATGAACAAGGCGACTTGCGAATGCCAATTCAGGAGTTCATCAGTCCGTACCAGCGTGCCAAGAGCGATATCAGTCTGACGTTCATCGACCCGCGCGAAGATCCGGTGGCTGCCAAGAATGCCGGCGTGCGCGTCAATGGCGAAATGGTAATCGAATTGAACGGACGCACTGACAATTTGCGCATGCTCAACGAGCAAGAGATGGTCAATCTGCTGATGCGGCTGGTACGCTCTTCGGAAACCCTGGTGAGCACGCTGGACGGGCATGGAGAAGGCAAGCTCGATGGTGCTGCCAATTTCGATCTCGGTGACCTCGGCAACCAGCTTCGTGAAAAAGGCTTCAGCATCAGTCCGGTTAACTTCGCCATCGCGCAGGATATTCCCCACAACAGTGCGGTTCTAGTGGTGGCCGGCCCGAGAACAGACCTGCTTCCTGGCGAGACCAATCGCATCAAGCGCTACCTGGAGCAAGGCGGCAACATGTTGTGGCTGGTTGACTACGAGTCGCTGCGGGCCATGGAAGGCGTCGCCGAGTTTCTCGGCCTCGATCTGATCGATGGTGTTGTGGTTGATCCATCGGCTGCCGCGCAGCGTCTGCCCGCATCATTCTCGTTAGCCTCCGCCTACGCCGAACATCCGATCACCACGCGACTCGACAGCAATACCGTCTTTCCATACGCCAGACGCATCGAAGCGAGTGAGAGTTCGCGGTTTTACTTCACACCGCTGATCCAGGCAGCGGCCGGCGGGTGGCTCGAGACCAATGGGCTACGCAATGCCAAATTCAATGAGGACAGCGACATCCGTGGTCCAATCACGGTGGCCGGCGTATTCGAGCGTGATGTGGGCGACCGGCACCAACGTGTTGTGGTGATTGGCACGACCAAAATTTTCACCAATCAATATATTGGACTGCTCGGTAATAAGGATCTCGGGCTGACGACATTGAGCTGGTTGGCAGGCGATGATTCTCTGATCACGATCGCGCCAAAAACTCGTGTCGACCTGACGCTGGAGCTGTCGTACCTGGATACTATTGCAATCGGCTTCGGTTTCCTCATTTTCCTGCCGCTGGGTCTGCTGATCAGCGGCGGTGTTATTTGGTGGAAACGGCGCAGCGCGTGAAATCGCGGTTACTACTGAACCTCGTTTTGCTGCTGGCCCTGGTGGCGCTGGCGCTGTATGCGTACTGGCGCCCGAGCCAGGAAAACCAGCCGCAGATTCGGGTCTCGGAACTGCAGCGCGATGACGTGACACGCGTGCGTATCGAGCGTGGCACGGCGATGGATGTCGAAATAGCGAAGCAGGATGGAGCATGGATCATGTTGCGTCCGTATCAAGCCCGCGTCGAGCCGATACAGCTTGCTCGCCTGCTTGACCTGGCCGAAGCAACTGCGACAGAGGTGCTTCCGGCCGAAAATCTGCCCCGCTACGGTCTCGAGCCGGCACACGTGCGCGTGACGCTAAACGAGCAGACATTCTCGTTCGGTGACACCAATGAGATTACCAATGAGCAGTACCTCGCCAGTGGCGATCACATTTACCTGGTACGTACCTTTCTTGGTTACAACATACCGCTCGAGGTCGCCAAGTTATTTAGCCACAAGCTCCTCGCCAACGATGAGAAGCCGGTGGAATTCGACTTCGGTCAATGGCAAGCAGTAAAAGGTGACAAGGGAGCCTGGTCACTTCAGGGCAAGCCATCTGCGAAAAGCGATGTCACGCCCAGCGCGGATGAACTCAACGTCTGGGCTGCTGAGTGGAATCTGGCTTCGGCACTAACAGTCGAGCATTTCAATGGAAAGCAACGAGGAGAATCTGTGCGCATAAAATTTGGCAATGGCCAAAGCGCCACCTTCCGAGTGCTATCGCGGAAACCGGATGTGCAGCTGTTGCGCGTTGAAGAAAACATGATCTACCGGCTCGGGACGGACGCGGGAGGAAGATTGTTGGACCCCTATCGCGTCGCAGCTTCCTGAGTCTTTTCACGTGCCCGAGTTACCCGAGGTCGAAACAACGCGCCGCGGGCTCGAGCCGCATCTTAAAGGCCAGCGAATCGAACGGGTTGTGATTCGTGATCGACGCCTGCGCTGGCCAATTTCCGGTGAGCTGGAAAAGCGAGTGTCCGGTTGTGTGGTCGAGAATGTTGAGCGCCGCGGAAAATACCTGTTGCTCGCTTGCGCTAAAGGCTGGATTCTGATTCATCTCGGCATGTCGGGCCGGCTGCGTGTACTGCCGAACTCGGCTCCGGCCACAAAGCATGATCATTTCGACCTGGTACTGTCTTCGGGAAAACTGGTGCGTTTCACTGACCCGAGGCGTTTCGGCGCACTGCTCTGGACCGCAGAAGACCCGTCAAACCATCGATTAATACGTAACCTGGCTCCTGAACCCCTGGATCAATCGTTTAACGCCCGCTGGTTACACAAACGAACGCGCCAACGCAGCATCCCGATCAAGTTGGCACTGATGACCAACGAGATCGTGACCGGCGTTGGCAATATTTACGCAAATGAAGCCTTGTTCCGGGCCGGCATCAACCCCCGAACCAAAGCAGCGCGGCTGAGCCTGGCGCGTTGCGACAAACTGGTGCAAGCCGTCAAAGATACCTTGCGCGATGCCATCGCGGCCGGCGGCAGCAGCCTGCGCGATTTTTTCAGCACTGACGGCTCGCCTGGCTACTTTCAACAAGATTACAAGGTCTATGCGCGCCAGGGTAAGCCCTGTCGGGTATGCGGTGCGCCGATTCATCGCTGCCGCATTGGACAACGCTCCACCTTCTATTGCACTCGCTGCCAGCACTGAAACCGGACGACGCCTGACAGGCAACTTGAAGGCACCGGGTCGCAGCGCCAACCACACAAACAGACCGCTAGGTTGTCGATTCCGGCTGTTTGCGTTTCATCAGTAACTGGTACTTGGCCAGCAGTTGCTCCCTCGACTCAACGCGCTGGGGATTGACCGGAATACAGTCCACCGGACAGACTTCCTGGCACTGCGGTTGTTCGAAATGGCCGACGCATTCGGTACATTTGTCCGGATCGATCTCGTAAATTTCTTCACCTTGATAGATCGCCTCGTTGGGGCACTCCGGCTCGCACACATCACAGTTGATGCACTCATCCGTAATCATCAAGGCCATAACTGTTCTACCTAACGTCCGAGCCGTTTTTTGATGTGAACGAGCACGGCTGGATTGACAAAGGGCGCAACGTCGCCGCCCAACATGGCAATTTCGCGCACCATAGTGGCCGATATGAACATGTACTGTTCCGCCGGAGTCAGAAACATCGTCTCAACATCCGGATAGAGATTACGATTCATCCCCGCCATCTGAAACTCATACTCAAAATCAGACGCCGCGCGCAGGCCACGCAGGATCAGCTTGGCCTGACGCTTTTTGATGAAGTCCATCAGAAGTCCGGAAAATCCTTCGACCGTTACATTGTCGTATTCGGCCAGCACCTCTTTGGCGATTGCCACCCGTTGGTCAATCGAAAATAGCGGCTGCTTGGCGCGGCTGTCAGCCACCGCCACAATCACTTCCTCGAACACGCTGGCCGCGCGACGCACCAAGTCTTCATGTCCGCGCGTAAACGGATCAAAGGTGCCTGGGTAAACGCTTCTATTGAATTTGGCTGCCATGATCAGCCGATTCTAACAGGAGATAGTTCACCTGCCCGGCCCGGGACCGGTGTACGACTCGATAACCGGCGGGAATTTGCGGCAAGTGGTCCGCCTCCAGATACACCAGTGATTCGCCGCCCAGATGAGTTTCGACCTTGGTCAGCAGTTCAGGCAACAGCTGCTGCTGGTATGGCGGATCGAGAAAGACCAGGTCGAAGATGCGCTGGTCAGAGCCGAGAAACCGAAAGGCATCCTGGCAGTGGAGTTCGACATTATCCGCTCGTAGCAAACCGATATTGGTCCGCAAGGCGGCACAGGCAGCACGATCCTGCTCGATCATCACGACACGCCGGGCGGCGCGCGATGCCGCCTCGAAGCCAAGCGAGCCGCTGCCGGCAAACAAGTCAAGGCAATCTTTGCCTTCAAGCGTTTGGCCCAGCCAATTGAACAACGTCTCTCGCACCCGGTCAGGCGTTGGCCGTAGACCGGCTGTTGACGGAAATTCGAGCAAGCGGCGGCGCCACCGGCCGCCAATGATTCTTACCTGGTTGCGTTTGGCCACGTCACGGTCTTGCGCTCGGGCCAACAACGACCGTTACCGTCTTGGATGGCGTGAGGCGGCGTTTGAGGGCATCCTGGACCCGCGCAAGACTGAGTTGTTCGATCTCGCGAGGAAACGTCTCCAGATAGTCAAGCGGCAACCTATAGAAACCAATCATTGCCAGGTATTCCACCAGTTCCGCATTGCTATCGATGTTGAGAGCAAAGCCACCGATCACGTATTGCTTGGCTGCCTGTAGCTGCTCTTCGGTCGGGCCTTCGGCAACAAATTTCTCCAGTGTCATGAGTGCGACGTCGAGCGCTTCCCAAGTTTGGTCCTTACGGGTTTGCAGAGTGATCACGAACGGGCCCGGTTGCGAATAAGGAGAAAAATAGCTATACACGCTGTAAGTCAGGCCGCGCGCCTCGCGCAATTCCTCATTCAGTAGCGACGTCATTCCACTACCGCCGAGAATTTGAACAGCAACCCACAGCGGGAAATAGTCCGGATCACCACGCCGCACCCCCGGCATACCGATGCGTACGTGCGCCTGACTGGCTGCATGTGGAATCACGATCTCGGTGCTCTCAGCCCGCTCCGGTACCGCAGGCAATGCCGGCACCGGAACGCGAGCGCGCGGCAAATCGGAAGTCAGGTTTGACGCGATACTTGCCGCCTGCTCACTCGAAACGTCCCCGACAATCGTTACTACAGCTTCGTCAGCAACGAAATAGCGGCGATGAAATTCGCGCAGATCGTCGCGCGTCAAGTTCGCAATTGTTTCCGCTTCGCCGGCACCCATTTCTGCATAGGGGTGAGTGCCGTAGAGCTCTCTTTGAAAAGTTTGGGCGACGATGACACCGGGGCGCGTCTGACGTTCTTCGATGAAGGCAATACTGCGCGCTTTTTCGCGCGCGAGCACAGATTGCGGGAAGCTTGGTGCCACGAGAACCTCTCGAAATACATCGAGGGCCTGGCTGCGGGTCTCCAGGTCAGATAATGTCCGCAAAACAAAACCACTTCGATCGAGGTCGAAGCTGCCCGAAAGTTGTGCTCCGATGCCCGCGAGCGCTTCCGACAGCTGGTGTTCGTCGCGAGACCGCGTTCCTTTCTTCATCAATGAAAGGGTCATCCTCGCTAACCCTTCCTTGCCCGGCTGGTCACGGCCAGACCCGGCAGGAAATTCAACGATTACATCCAGAATAGGCAGCTCACGAGCCTCGAGAAACAAAACGCGAGCGCCCTCCTTCGTTGTCCAGCTTTCAATCTCCGGTACCGCCCATCCAGAACGCGATGACACACAAAACACCACGGCAACAACGCACAGCAACAGCCGGATAGCTACGCGCTCTGCTCGTCCCCGCCGTGTGATTACAAGCTGGTTCATTTGGCTCCCACCTGATTCAAGCGCTCCGCCGCCATCGGGTCGGGCGGCGATTCGGGCATTAGCACCGCAACAGTGAGGTTGTCATCTACCAGATATTTGCTAGCCACTGCCTGTACCTGCCGCGCGGTGACCTGACGCAATTTCCGGGTGATCCGCGTTGCCGCATCATGCGGCAACCCGAGCGATCGCATCCTGCCGATGCGTGCGGCTTGGCCGTACACAGAATCCTGACTATAGACCTGTCCGGCAATGACCTGAGCCTTGACCCGACGCAGTTCTTCTTCGGTCACACCGTTTTCGATTAATAATGCAAGCTGTTCACGCCAAGCGGTCTCTACATCGGCAACCGTCTTCCCCTGGCCCGGCGTAAAGCTGACATAGAACACCCCGGGCCCACGCCTCAAGCCGTCGTAATTGCTGTTGACAGAGTTCGCAACACGCGTTTTGCTGATCATCTCACGCGCAAGCCGTGCCGCTGAATAGCCGTCAAGGACGCTCGCAAGAATTGACAGTGCGTACGGCTCCCAATCACCATCGACATCCTCAAGTTGTGGCGTATGGTAGGCCATTGTCAGCGCCGGCAGGCGTGCCGGTGCTTTGACGGTGATACGCCGCGTACCTTTCTGTTCGGGTTCCGATTGTGGCTTTCGTTCGGGCAATGGTCGGGCCTCAATCGGGCCGAAGTATTTTTCGGCAAGGACGAAAACTTGTTGGGGTTCCACATCACCAGCAACCACCAGCACAGCATTATTGGGTGCATACCAACTGTCATACCATCTGCGTGCGTCACTTAGCTGCATGTTTTCCAGATCGCTCATCCAGCCGACCACTGGGTGCCGGTAGGGATGGGCGAGATACATTGCTGCATTCAAGCGCTCAAATACCATTGCTCGCGGGTTGTCGTCGACGCGTTGGCGGCGTTCTTCCATGACGACACGTAGTTCCTTATCAAACTCCGCTTTGTCGAGCTTCAAATTGGCCATACGGTCGGCTTCGAGGCGCAGAGCCAATTCCAGATTGGATTTGTGAAGCTCTTGATAGTATCCAGTGTAGTCCGACGCGGTAAACGCATTGGAGCGCCCGCCGACTTCGGAAATCATTCTCGCGAACTCGCCGGGAGCCGTGTTGTCCGTGCCCTGAAACATCATGTGTTCGAGCACGTGTGCAACGCCGGTTGTGCCGCTGGTTTCGTCCATCCCACCGGCGCGATACCACACCATCGCCACGGCCACAGGTGCACGACGATCGACCTTGACGAATACCTCCAGACCGTTGTCCAGCGTCGTGCTATGGACCGCCAAGGCCTCGCCCTGGGCGGCGTGCACCAGCGGGCCGGCGAGAGGCACGCACAGCAGCATCCACACCACCCGGTTAGCGAGACTAACCTGCCACTTAGGCAAAGACACACGGCTACGATGGCCAGNNCGACATGGACCATAAACGCCAGCGTTTCAAACAGAATAAAATCATGAGATGCATGAATTGGAGTGTGTATTGCTAACGCCAGAGCGACCGCGTCTCGACAGCACCCGCTCTAATTTGCCGAGGTCTGACACGTAATGAGTATGTTTAGTTTCCTGAGAAGTGACAAGGCTCCCGAGCCGGACAATGAGATTGTCAAAACACCACCAACCGAAACCACACTCGCCGACAAGCTCAAGCAGAGCCTGAGTGCAACTCGAGCCCGTTTGGGCAAGCAGCTCGCCACGCTGCTGGCTCCTGGAAAAGCCATCGATGAAGATCTTTACGAAGAGCTCGAGACTATTCTGTTGACCTGTGATGTTGGCGTCGAGGCAACACAATATCTCGTTACGGCAACACGAGAACGGGTCAATCGCGAACGGATTGGCGACGCGGGCGGCGTCAGAGAGGCGCTGAGGGGCGAATTGTTGCAATTACTCCGCCCGCTGGAGGAAGCACTGGACGTGCGTAAAGCCCGGCCGTTCATAATTTTGCTTGCCGGGGTCAACGGCGCTGGCAAAACCACCTCCATCGGTAAGCTGACCAAGCAGCTGGTCGACGCCGGGCTCTCGGTGGTACTGGCTGCCGGGGATACCTTTCGCGCTGCCGCCGAGCAGCAGCTTAAGGTCTGGGGTGAACGCAACCAGGTCAACGTCATTGCGCAGGAGGGCGGCGATGCAGCTGCGGTCATCTTCGACGCGCTTCAGTCGGCCAAGTCAAAACAGGTCGACGTTGTGCTGGCCGATACCGCCGGGCGTCTGCCCACCCAAATGCACTTGATGGAAGAACTCAAAAAAGTAAAGCGGGTAATCGCCAAGGCCATTGCCGATGCGCCACACGAAGTGCTGCTGGTCATTGATGCAAACACCGGACAGAATGCCGTGAACCAAGTCAGAGCATTTGACGAGGCCCTCGGCGTAACCGGCCTGATACTCACCAAACTCGATGGTACCGCCAAGGGAGGAGCCATCGCGGGTATCGCCCGTTACCGGAGTATCCCGGTGCGCTTCGTAGGTACCGGGGAAGGCATTGATGATTTGCGACCATTTGACGCGGCAGCATTTGTGGATGCTTTGTTTGCGTAAGCCGCTGGCGGCGATGCCGCGTGACGCAGCCTATTGGGCGCAGCTATGCCGACACCAATGATCACGGTCAGCCACGTTTCCAAGCGTTACCCCGGAGGTTACGAAGCGCTCAAAAACGTATCGGCGCAAGTCGAGCCGGGCGAAATGCTGTTTGTTGCGGGCCATTCGGGGGCCGGTAAAAGCACTTTGCTGAAACTCGTTGGCGGTATTGAACGACCAACCGCTGGCAGCGTGGTGATCAATGGCAAGAACATCACGAGCATGGGACGGGCCTCCTTGCCCTTTCTGCGGCGTAATTTCGGCTATATTTTCCAAGACCATAAATTACTGTTCGATCGCAGTGTCTTTGACAATGCGGCGCTGCCGCTGATTATTTCAGGGTTCCCCCGACGGGAAATCCCGCGGCGCGTGCGTGCCGCACTCGACAAGGTCGGATTGCTTGGCCGGGAAAAGGCACGCCCCGTCGCATTGTCGGGTGGCGAGCAACAACGCCTCTGCATCGCGCGCGCCATTGTCAATCGACCAGCGATTCTTCTCGCTGATGAACCCACCGGCAATCTCGATGCGGCCTACGCGACTGAAATTATTGCTATGTTCAAGGCTTTTAATCAGGTCGGCGTAACCGTTGTAATCGCCACCCATGACATCGCACTGATCCGCGGACTGGGGGCGCGAACAATTCGGCTTGACCACGGGATGCTCGCAACGTGAACTGGCTATTCGCCCATGTTGACGCTTTGCTGGACAGCCTGCGGCGCCTGCTTTGGCAACCGTACGCGACCTTGCTCAATGTCATTGTCTTCGGAATCGCGCTGGCATTGCCGTGCGGGTTCTATGTCGGGCTGGACAATATCGCGCGTTTCTCGCGACAAATTGCCAATGAGCCGCAGCTGAGTCTGTATTTGGAGGTACGGGCCGAGGATAGCGATGTGCGAGCAGTCGAGCAGCGCCTGGCAAATCACCCTGCCGTCGGGGAATTCAGCTTCGTAGACCGCCGTAATGCATTGGACCAACTTGAGCGCGCTTCCGGCATGGCTGATGTGCTGGCCGAGCTCGAGGAGAATCCTCTACCACACGCCTTCATTGTTGCCGGCAAGTCAGCAGACCCGGATCTGCTCGAGGCACTGCGGAACGAGGCTGCACAATGGCCCAAGGTCGACCATGTACAGCTCGACTCGGAATGGGCCCGCAAGCTCGACGCGGCTCTCAAAGTCGGCCGATTGCTCGTGACGTTGTTAGCGATCTTGCTGTCGGTCGCACTGGTCGCCGTGACCTTTAATACGATTCGGCTGCAGATTCTTACACGCCGCGATGAGATCGAGGTGTCGAAGCTGATCGGGGCAACCAACCACTTCATTCGACGACCCTTCCTGTATCTGGGCGCATCACAAGGGCTGCTGGGGGGCGTTGGCGCCTGGCTGATTGTGACAGTCGCCTTGCGCATGCTCAATGTTGAACTGCAGTCCTTCGGTGGGCTGTTCGGTTTGAGCCCCAGCTTTGGCCACATGTCGCTGCAGCAGGTTGCCATCCTGCTGGCGCTCGCAGCGTTACTTGGCTGGCTTGGCGCTTGGATGTCAGTAAGTCGCCACTTATGGCAAATGGAGCCCCGATAAAGGGCTCCTGGAGCCGCTTCAGGAACTTATTGCGCTATTTGGCACTCTTAAACCAGGAGTGCTAAACTCGCCCGTTAATGGAGGTCTCCCGAATGTCACAGGCGTTAGCCACCTTGTCACTGCCCTCGGTCGCCAGCCTCGATCACTATATCCAGGCGGTCAACCGCATTCCCCTGCTGACCCAGGAACAGGAAACTGCCCTCGCAACCCGCTTTCAGGAACAGCAAGACCTTGAAGCGGCCCGAGCATTGGTACTGTCTCACTTGCGATTGGTGGTTGCCATTGCCCGCGGCTACCGCGGCTATGGACTTGCGTATTCGGACCTGATTCAAGAGGGAAATGTCGGCTTGATGAAAGCGGTCAAGCGCTTCGATCCGACCAGAGGTGTCCGACTGGTCTCGTTTGCCGTGCACTGGATCCGTGCGGAAATCCACGAGTTCGTGCTGCGTAACTGGCGTATCGTCAAAGTAGCGACAACGAAAGCGCAGCGGAAGTTGTTCTTTAATCTGCGCAGCATGAAGCCCGGGTTCGGCAGCTTGGGTAGCGACGAAGTCAATGCCGTTGCGACCGCGCTGAATGTCCGTCCGGAAGACGTAGTAGAGATGGAGACCCGCCTGGGTGGCCAAGACGTGGCCCTTGATCCTCTCAGCGATAGTGATGAGGACAACTACGCTCCCATTGCGTACCTGGTGGGTAGCGACGACGATCCGGGCCGCATCCTTGAGCACGAGGAGGGCGCGCGCAATCGATCCGAAGGTTTGGCACAGGCGCTGGCCTCGCTCGACCCACGCAGTCGTCGTATTATCGAATCGCGTTGGCTGCGTGAGGAAGATCCGCTGACATTGCACCAACTCGCTGACGAGTTTGGAATCTCGGCGGAACGCGTCAGGCAGGTCGAGGCCCAAGCGATGAAAAAAATGCGCCTGCTGATGGCACCGGCGAGCGATTGACATACCCAAGAGAAACTGAGCGCAGGTAAACAAAAACCCGCCAAGTGGCGGGTTTTTGTTTTTTGTCGCTGTGCAGAAATCGCCGCTTCAAGCAGCTTCGAGCAAACGCGCAATATCGCTGGCAATCGCCTCGCTACCTTGCCCGTGGGAGGAGAACAAACGCAAGCGCCCCCGCTCATCAAATATGTAAGTTCCCGCCGAATGATCGACCGAGTAGTTGTCCGGGCTCGAACCGGGTGCTTTTCGATAGAAGATCTTGAATTCCCGGGCGACCTCGGCAATTTGCTCGGGGGAACCCGTCAGCCCGAGGAAGCGATCGTTGAATGCGGTGACATAAGTACGCAATACGTCAGGCGTATCGCGTTCCGGATCAACGCTCACGAACAATACCTGAACGCGGCTGGCTGCGTTACCAAGTTGCTCGAGGGCAACATTGAACTCCACAAGCGTTGTCGGACATATATCCGGACAATGAGTGAATCCGAAGAACATCACCACGACCTTGCCATGAAAATCAGACAAGTGTCGCAGTTTTCCGTGGTGATCAACGAGCTCGAATTCGCGACCAAATTCCACGCCGGTGATGTCAGTGGCCTGAAATGTTGTGGACCCACTGCGTTGTTCACAGCCGGCAAGGACAACGCCGGCCAGAATGATCGATAGCGAAACACGTCGAAAAACTTCGATGACAGAACAACTCATTGATGACCAGGAAATTTTAATAACGACCTATAGCAACAACGCACAACTTGCTTGCACGCGCCGACCAGGCGGTATTCGCAACCGTTTGACGGTCACGGCAGAAAGGCCAGTGGCATGTAGTGATCAAGCAACAACAACGCAAATAACAGAAACAGGTAAATGATCGAATAGCGAAACGTTCGACGTGCCAACGCATCGCTATAGTTGAACCAGATACGGATCGCGTAAGAAAGAAACACTCCGCCCAGAATCACGGCGCCCAACGCGTACAACCAACCGCTCATGCGTACCGCAAACGGTAACAAGGAGACGGCAAAAAGTATGATCGTATAAAGAAGCACATGCAGTCGTGTGAACCTGTCGCCATGGGTGACCGGCAACATGGGAACGTTTGCCTTCGCATATTCATTTTTGCGATACAAAGCCAGCGACCAAAAGTGCGGCGGCGTCCAAGCGAAGATAATAAGGAACAATAACAAGGCTTCATGCGAAACTTCACCGGTAACGGCTGCCCAACCCAATACCGGTGGCATCGCACCGGATGCACCACCAATGACAATATTCTGCGGCGTAAGCGGCTTGAGTATGACGGTATAGATGATCGCATATCCGACAAAAGTCGCGAGCGTCAACCACATCGTCAGCGGGTTCACCAACACGTACAGCATCGTCAAACCAACTCCGCCAACGACGCCGGAAAAAACCAGTGTTTCCGGTATCGAAACCGTGCCCATTGGCAATGGGCGGGCGCGGGTGCGCGCCATCAGGGCGTCAATTTTCTGCTCGACCAAACAGTTCACCGCCGCCGCCGCCCCGGCAACCAACCAGATACCAGCCGAACCAAACAGCAAAATTCCCAGTGGCAACACCTCACTGGTCGACAGCAGCATGCCAATGATCGCCGTGAATACGATCAGCGCAACAACGCGCGGCTTGGTGAGCTGCAGATACTGCTCGAGGCGCGAGGCCAAGTGTGACGGATGGGTGTATACCGACATTGATGAGGTCGACCTGTTGTTGAGCATGAAGTTTAGCACCACGGCGGACATCAGCAACAGTGCGGCGCCGACATTGTCAGGCCGCCGTAACTCGCAACATTCCGGGCGTGGTGTCTGCCCGGTCGACGCGGCTGCCCCCGGCCATGCAGCGGCGCTCTGAGCCGACATCAATCGAAAACTGGGCAAGCTTGAATCGGCGCAGCGCTCGCCGCTAGTTGGTTCTTAGCACGATTGTTCGCCGTGCCAATTGTCACAAGCGGCGCAACAGGAACCGGAAAAAGACACTCCGCGTCAGATACTCGCTCGACGTCAAGCCTTCCATCGTTGTTAATGCCACTTTTCGAACAACGCCAGACGCCACGCGGCAAACAACGATACAAAGAAAATCAAGCCTGCTCCACCCCACAGAATCCACTTTTGGGGCCAATAGTCCGAACGCAGAAAGGCGTCGCTCACCTGCGGCACACCCCACAAATCTCCGCTGCCGGCCCCGACCACCAGTTGCCCGCGCATGCCCTTCTCCATATGCTGGGCCATGTCGCAATGAATCAAATAAGTGCGTGCTTCTGCCGGGACAATGAAAGTGCCGCTTTGAGATGTGCCGCCCGATGCCTCAATGTGAAACATGCCCGCCGGATAAAGGTACTTAGGCAGCCCGTGCACCATCCATTGATGACGTACTTCGTCTTCGTTAATGAAGGTTACATTCACGCGACTGCAGGGCTCTACTACGATTTCGTGCTCACTCAATACCGAAGATCATGCCTGGTTCCTGAGCGTAGACCTGCCCCGCGTGAATTGTAAAATAGTGATCGCGGCTGATGCTTTCACACCCCCTCGGTAAACGGTCGACGTTCTCGTTCATGACAAGGCCGCCGGAATCGATGCTCATTTGATGATGTCCGTGATGTTGGTGATCCTGCTCCGCCCATGCAGTGGCTGGCAGAGCAAGTAACAATATCGGAAGCCAGTGCGTCATGGCCTTATTTTTCGCTTGCGCCATCGCACTTTAGCTAGAACCAATCCACACATCACGCCGATCGCAAGGACCAGCGCCAATAACCGCAGCACCATCCACCAATCTGTTGACGTATCGCCGAATAACCCGGGAGCATAGGCCTGCCAGATGGGTAATTCTTTGCGGTAGTACTCTTCTGTGAAGTAATTGTTCCAGGAAACTCCCAGGGTACGCGGCCAACCGTTTTCATCCAGAAATTCTTTGTAGACAATGGCGCTCAGATTGCCACCCGGTCCAATCCCGTCGTTGGTTATGCCCTGGTACTGGTGATCATGAAACAACCACACACCCGGCCCATATGCATGCAGCCCATCGTTACGTAATGTCAGCGCCAAATCGACCCGCTCACTGGTGGCCAACCAGACCACGTCCTGCGGTACGATGGATGCGGGCGCAAGCGCAGCACCGTCACGGTGCGTCACACTGAACTTGTGTCCATGCGTATGCAGCGCAATGCCTTTCATTCCGCCGTTGACAACCCGCAACTTGATCCGTTCCTCATCGCTGCCTACAACCAGTGATTCACGAAATGTGTATGGGAAGGAACGCCCGTTGAGTGTGAAGTAATCGGGGTCGGCATCGGTAATATCATAGCCTCGATGCATAGACTTCGTGATCAGTCTGGGATCATTCGATTGGCGGATGCGCCGGCCAAGATCCTGGTCCATGTCCTGATAATGCAGGTCGTACTCCCGGTCGAATTGCTCTCGTACACTGCGCGACGGGACTCGGACCAGGCCCGCGCCAATATTTAATGTCTGCAGCCAATTGTTAGGTCGGTTTTCCTCTATGACGAACAAACCCTGTAGTCCCATCATCACATGCACGTGGGGTTGCACATGACAGTGATAGAACATTGTGCCCGCGTGGCGCGGGGCCAGCTCATAGGTACGCGCGAAACCCGGCATCACTGGAACTTCGCTGGTAATCGGTACGCCGTCGTTGCCCTCACCCGATACGTCGACGAAACTGTGATCGGCTCCATGCAAATGCAATGTGTGCGGCATATAGTGGCTATTCTCGAGCGTTATCCGAACCTGATCGCCCTGTTCGATGCGGATCACGGGCGATGGCAAGCGCAGTGACGCGCGCGCGCGCTGTGACTCGAAGTTTTCCACTGCCATACCCACCAGTTTTGGCGCGAACACCCAAAGGCCAGGTTGAATGCCCGGCGCTATCGCAAACTGGGTGACCGGTTCCGGTGACAACGCCGAGCCGCCGTTTAGTTCGACGACCTCGAGGCGAATATGAATTTCGTCAGGATCGCCATCGCCGTCGAGGTCTTGCCCTTTCTCGACGGCGTCCGCGGTCAGTTCGCTGGCCAATAAGGTTTCTTTGCTGACGTTATTGGTTCCTTTTACGAAAGCGGCAACCGCATACGGATTATCCGCGTCACAAGCCGCAGATACGGATACATCTACACCCTCAATTCGGTGTGCTTCACGCCAACCAGAGGGATCTTCTGGACAGAACTGCTCGACCTTGACTTGGCGCGGATCAAGAGACGCCGGTAGCGGTCGGTAACCCATCGCGCCAAACCATGAGGTCAGCGCTAGACGCAGCGGCGTCGGATACCAGTGTGGCGGAAACGCGACCAAGGCGATGACAATCGCAATTAGCCAGAGCCACCAAGTCTTCATCAACGCGACCGACCGCGCCGGCGCGCGAAGTAGTAAATCACCGGTAATAACAGAAACAATCCGAAGGGCAGCAGGCTGAGGTAATTGGTCTTGCTTACGCTCAACGCAAAGACTGCGCTATAGCTTTTGTTCTTGGTCGGATGGCCAGCGGTAACTATACCGAGGTAGTCGCCGGGCGAAGTAAAAGTATATGCAACCGTCATCGATGCATCGGGATGTACCGACGGCGGCTGATAAAACACGGTGAACTTCTCGATATGGTCGATCGCTTGGATATCACTCATCTGCACGTATTTACCTAGTTTCGTCACATCCTCGATGATCCGGAAGTCTATCGGTACTTCCTTCATGCTGCCATGCAGGTAGTCTAGGACAAACAAAGTCTCGCCGATATCCGGCAGGTCTTGACAAAACTGTTTATCACCACTGCTCTGAAGTTGATAGGCAGTGAAGTGCGCCTCGTAAAACCCGATTTTAATGATGCATACGTCATCACGCAGCACAAGCCCGCCCCCTGCCAACACTGGAATTGACAGCGTCGACGCAACCAGACCCAAACACAGCGCGTAAAGCCAGCGGCGGAACGCGTGAGGCCAATGCGTCCTTAGCTGAAACATTGACTGGATTCACACATTCGCGGATGCTTCACAGAACAATTGATACACGAGCAAAACAAACAGCAGCTGAGGTTGCCCTTGGGCTTGACGTCCGAAAGCACGTTGGCTAAAGGCACGTCCGCGCATTGTACGCTTCGGTCTTCGCGGTGGCGGAAGATCACAACCTTCACAACCGACCCCCTTCCGCGTTTGCCGCGGAATGACGCGGGCGGTTCGATACAAAGCGTACTCCATTTTGTAGCGCGCGCCGTATCCGTCGCGACCGAGTGGAAACGACTGCAGTCCGAATCGACGTCGATGAATGTTCGAAATTACTCGCAAGATCACTTAGATGTCTGATATAATTAGTATTTTTTAGCCAAGCTCATCGCGCGCAACAATGATTCGCGGAATTGAACAAGAGCCTAAAGGCGAACGGCCCGCGTCGCTTTTGGTGCGCGTAATCCAATCAATCGGTGCCATTATTGTCACCGCACTCGTGTTTTGGTTCCTTTTCGGCGTCCCAGCCTATCTGCTCTTTAGCGTTTTCTTCCGGTAATCCTTCTGGTAGCCTATATCGATAAGTTTTCCGTGCCGGAGGCCCGTGATGACAGTATTGCGACACTACTTTATCAGCGACGACCTAGATGATCTCGATGAACTCGAAGAAGAGCTAGAGGCTCAGGGAATTTCCGTGCCGCAAATACACGTCGTAAGCTTGGACGACTCCGGGGTCGAGAAGCACGTTCACCTGCACAGTGTTACGTCGTTCGAAAAGACAGATGTCGTCCGATCAGGCGAATGGGGCGCAACGGCTGGGGCGATCGGAGCAATACTGATTCTCGTGGTGACCTATTTTGCCGGCTGGCACACCAGTCGCGTCGGCTGGGCCCCTTTCATTTTCCTGGCCATTATCACCTTAGGTTTCTGTACCTGGGAGGGCGCCTTTATCGGCATTCAACGCACGAACAAACATTTCAAGCGGTTCGAAAAGGCTCTCAAAGAAGGTAAGCACGTGTTCTTCGTTGATCTGTTGCCCGAACAGGAAGGCATCCTCGACCGACTTGTAAAATCTCACCCAACTCTGAAACTGGCTGGCACCGAGCGCGGCACACCACAATGGATCATGGCCGGGCAAAAACTATTGCCGCACCCATATCACGAGACCGCTCGCAAAACGACAACGTAGCAAGTTACTGCGGGCACCAGCGCCCAGATACCACAACATTTGCTCTGGTCGAGAAGTGGTCGAGAGCGACCGGTACGCCCAAGGACGCTCGATTCGCGCGCTTAACAATGAGGACGACCTCGAGCGCAGTCAAAAAATAGATGCTGGCTGCGCCTTGCTTTGTTGCGCCCACACGAACCAATCAGGCACGCTTGCCTCAAGCGTGCCATTGA